>Ga0164292_10000403_pt1 | contig 33305 bp, 25 predicted proteins | sample GEODES117metaG_FD_111486 | JGI IMG/M metagenome (GOLD analysis project Ga0164292, IMG submission 111486) | Eutrophic lake water microbial communities from Lake Mendota, Wisconsin, USA - GEODES117 metaG | ecosystem: Environmental > Aquatic > Freshwater > Lake | place: USA: Lake Mendota...
CTGATCTACGTGTTGGCCGATGTGCTGCTGCCCTTCGTGGCGGGGCTGGCGCTGGCCTATCTGCTCGATCCGCTGGCCAGTCGGCTGGAGCGCATGGGCATGAGCCGACTGGTGGCTACCGTCGGCATCCTGTCGATGTTCGTTCTGCTGTTCGTGCTGGCGCTGGTGCTGCTGGCCCCTGTCCTCGTGCAGCAACTCGGCGCGTTCATGGCGCGGGTGCCGCAATACCTGACCCAGCTTCAGGCCATCATCAGCGAGCGGGGTGCCCCTCTCCTGGAGCGGCTTGGCATGGGCTCGGTCGCCGGTGCAGGCCTTCAGGACGCGCAGAAGTTGTTCGGTGATTTCGCCGGGCAGGCAGCGGCCTGGGCCACGCGGGTTGGCACGTCGGCGCTCGCCGGCGGGCAGGCCATCGCAGGCATCATCTCGCTGCTGGTGATCACGCCGGTGGTGGCCTTCTACCTGCTGATCGACTGGAACCGGATGGTCAGCACGCTCGATGGCTGGTTGCCGCGCAGCCAGCGCGACACCATCCGCACACTTGCCAAGCAGATGGATGCGGCGATCGCCGGCTTCCTGCGCGGCCAGTCGATGGTCTGCCTGCTGCTCGGCAGCTACTATGCCGTCGGGCTCTGGGCCATGGGCCTCAACTTCGGGGTGCTGATCGGTCTTGTCTCGGGCTTTCTCAGCTTCATCCCGTACATCGGCTCGATCACCGGGCTCTTGCTGGCAGTCGGCGTTGCGACCGTGCAGTTCTGGCCGGACTGGACGATGCCGCTGATCGCTTTCGCGATCTTCGCCTCGGGCCAGTTCATCGAAGGCAATGTGCTCTCGCCCAAGCTGGTCGGCGAAGCGGTGGGGCTGCATCCTGTGTGGCTGATGTTCGCGCTGGTGGCCTTCGGGTCGATGTTCGGTTTCCTCGGCCTGCTGCTGGCGGTGCCACTGGCGGCGATCATGGGCGTTCTCAGCCGCTTTGCACTGGGCCAATATCTCGCCAGCCCACTCTACAGCGGCAGGGCCGGCCGCAAGACAGCCGACACCGGGGGCGAGAATGGCTGACGGCTGGCCGGCACACCGCAGCGCGGGCCGCGCGAAGCCGGCGCAACTGGCGCTCGATCTGGCCGGCGAGCCGAGCTACGGGGCGGAGGATTTCCTGATCGGCCCGTCCAACGAGGATGCCTACACGCTGATCGAGAGCTGGCCGGGCTGGGCCGATCCGGTGCTGGTGCTGATCGGGCCGGAAGGCTCCGGCAAGACCCATCTGGCTGCCATCTGGGCCTCCCGCTCGCATGCCTGGCGCGTACCGGCCAGTGCCGTGACCGCGCAACGCGTGCCGGAACTCAGCTCAGGCGGGGCCCTGGTGATCGAGGATTGCGAACGCGGACCGCAAGACGAAGCGGCGCTGTTTCATCTCTTGAACCTGATGCGAGCCCGGGCGGGCGGTGTGATCCTGACCGCAAGGACCGCCCCCAATGCATGGGGCTTGCACACGCCGGACCTGATTTCGCGGCTGCGGCTTGCGCCATCAGTGCGCATCCAGCCGCCGGATGACGCCTTGCTCAAAGCCGTCCTGGTCAAGCTTTTTCTCGACAGGCAACTGATTGTCGACACTGGCGTCATCGACGCGGTGGCGCTGCGCATTCCGCGCTCTTTCGCCCAGGCACGGGCGGTGGTGCATGCCATCGACCGGGCTTCGCTGGAGCGCGGCCGCCGTGTCACGCGGACATTCGCCTCGGAATATGCCGACCAGCTTGCGGCAGCGGAGTGATAGGGGCCATGTCGTCAGATCGTCACACCCGTGTAGCAAAAGGATCGGCACCTGCAAGAGAACGCGGCAAGGGGCGGCACGTGAGCACCAAGGACGAGGTCGGCACGGTGGAGGCCAGCAAGCTGAACCCGGCGAAGGGAACCGTTCTCCAGCCGCCCGCTCCTCCTGCCGATGGCAAGCCGGCCAAGTCCGCGCCCAGGCCGGCATGGGCGGGCGACCCCAAACGTTTCATGAACCGGGAACTGTCCTGGCTCCAGTTCAACCGCCGGGTGATGGAGGAAGCCTCCAACCGCAACCATCCCCTGCTGGAGCAACTGCGGTTCCTGTCGATTTCGGCGAGCAACCTCGACGAGTTCTTCATGGTGCGTGTCTCCGGCCTGATCGAACAGCTCAAGGCCGGCATCACGACGCCGAGCGAGGACGGGCTGAGCCCTGCCGAGCAACTCGAAAAGCTGGCCGACGCGGTGGCGTCTCTGACAGGCGACCAGCAGCGGCGCTGGAGCGAACTGAGGCGCGATCTGGCCGATGCCGGGATCATCATCATCGAGCCCAAGGGCGTGACCCGGCAAGACATGATGTGGCTGGAAGACCATTTCCTGAACTACATCTTCCCGGTCCTGACGCCGCTTGCCATCGATCCGGCCCATCCTTTCCCGTTCATCCCCAACCTCGGTTTCACGATTGCGCTCGAACTGGCGCGGGCCAGCGACGGACGCGATCTCAAGGCGCTGATCCGGATTCCGTCGCGGTTCGACCGGTTCATCGAGTTGCCCGACGTGGCGCGTAGCGGCACCAACCGCTTCATCACGCTCGAACAGTCGATCGAGCTGTTCGTGGGCAAGCTGTTTCCGGGCTACCAGGTGCGCGGCCAGGGCTCGTTCCGCGTGGTGCGCGATACCGACCTCGACATCGAGGAGGAGGCGGAGGACCTCGTCCGCATGTTCGAGAACATGATCAAGCAGCGCCGGCGCGGCGTGGTTATCCGGCTTGAGGTCGAGGCCTCGATGCCGGAACGGCTGCGCTCCATGATCGTACGTGAACTCAAGGTCGAGCCGCCCGAAGTGGTGGCCATCGAGGGCATGGTCGGCCTCAACGACTTGTCGCAACTGGTCGGCGTCGACCGCCCTGCCCTCAAGTTCAAGCGCTACGAGGCGCGCTTTCCGGAGCGCATCCGCGACCATGGCGGTGATTGCTTCGCCGCGATCCGCCGCAAGGACATCGTGGTGCATCACCCGTACGAATCATTCGACGTGGTGGTGCAGTATCTCCAGCAGGCCGCGCGCGATCCCAATGTGGTGGCGATCAAGCAGACGCTTTATCGCACCTCATCGGACTCGCCCATCGTCAAGGCGTTGGCGGAAGCGGCGGAGGCCGGCAAGTCCGTGACGGCGCTGGTCGAGCTGAAGGCGCGCTTCGACGAGGAGGCCAACATCCGCTGGGCGCGCGACCTTGAACGTGCCGGGGTACAGGTCGTCTATGGCTTTCTGGAACTCAAGACCCACGCCAAGCTTTCGCTGGTGGTCCGGCGCGAGGGCGCGCAACTCGTCACCTATTGCCATGTCGGCACCGGCAATTACCATCCAATCACGGCAAGGGTCTACACGGACGTCTCGTTCTTCACCGCCGATCCGGTGATCGGGCGTGACGTGGCCCGCATCTTCAACTTCATCTCCGGCTATGCCGAGCCGCAGGAACTTGAGGTCATGGCTGTCTCGCCGATGACCGCGAAAAAGCGCCTGCTAACCCATATCCACGAGGAAATCGCCCATGCGAAGGCCGGGCGGCCGGCCACGATCTGGGGCAAGTGCAACAGCCTCGTCGACCCCGTGATCATCGACGCGCTGTATGAGGCCAGTTGTGCCGGGGTACAGATCGATTTCATCGTGCGCGGCATCTGCTGCCTTCGACCCGGTGTCGAGGGGATGTCGCAGAACATCCGGGTCAAGTCGATCGTCGGCCGTTTTCTGGAGCATGGCCGCATCTATGCGTTCGGCAACGGGCACGGACTGCCCCATGCCAAGGCCCACCTTTACATCTCCTCCGCCGACCTGATGCCACGGAACCTTGACCGGCGCGTCGAGACGCTGATGCCGATCATGAACCCGACGGTGCACCAGCAGATTCTCGACCAGATCCTGATGGCCAATCTTCTCGACAACGAACAGAGCTGGCGCATCTTGCCTGATGGCGCTTCGCAACGCATTGTCCCGGCGAAAGGCGAGGCTCCTTTCAACGCGCACAAATACTTCATGACAAACCCAAGTCTGTCCGGCCGTGGTAAATCGCTTGCACTTTCCAGTCCGCTTGTCCTCGCCCGTCGTGGCGGCTGAATCCCAGTGTCTCGCGGCCCATGGCCGCCTTTCCCTCGGCGCTCCGGTTGCGATTGTCGATATCGGGTCGAACTCCGTTCGCCTCGTCGTCTATGAACATCTGTCGCGGTCACCGACCCCCATCTTCAACGAGAAGGAGATGGCCGGGCTTGGGCGGGGCGTTGCCTCAAGTGGCGAGTTGGCCATCGACGCCGTCGAGAAGGCCCTGAAGGCGCTGCAGCGGTTCCGCATTCTGTGGGAGGCCATGGACGTGCGCGACGTGCGGGTCATCGCCACGGCGGCAGCGCGCTATGCGCGCAACGGGCCGGCCTTCATCGAGCAGGCAGAAGCGATCTGCGGGCGGCCCATCGAGTTGATCTCCGGCGACCGGGAAGCCAATCTCTCCGCATTGGGCGTGATCTCGGGGTTTGCCGCGCCGGACGGCATCGTGGGCGACCTTGGTGGCGGCTCGCTGGAACTCGTCAGCGTCTCCGGAACATCCGTCGGCAGCGGCGTCAGCGTGCCGCTCGGCGGCCTTGCCCTGCTTGACCGTTCGGGCGGATCGCTCAAGGCCGCCGAGAAGATCGTGCGCGACGAACTCGACGGCCTGCCACAGGTCGAGGCGATGAAAGGCCGGAATTTCTATGCGGTGGGCGGCACCTGGCGCGCGCTCGCCAAGCTGCACCAGCGGCAGGCCAATTATCCGCTCAGCGTGATGCACGCCTACACGGTGCCGGCCCGCGATGTGGCCGATTTCGCGCGCATGGTCGAACGGGTGGATGCCGACATCCTCGACCAGATCGAGGCAGTGTCGTCGGCCCGCCGCCCGCTTTTGGCCTATGGCGCGCTGGTGCTCGACCATCTGATCAAGCGCGGCAAGCCCAAGGTCGTGGTGGTCTCGGCGCAGGGCGTGCGTGAGGGTCTGCTGCACGAACAGCTTGACCCGGCGGAGCGGGCGCTTGATCCGCTGCTGTGCGCTGCCGAGGACTACAACACGCTGCGCTCGCGCGATCCGGCCCATGCCAGCGATCTGATCAGCTTTGTCGATACCTTCTTCGCCAGCGCCGGCATCGACGAGAGCCCGGAGGAGCGACGCCTGCGCCATGCGGCCTGCCTTCTGGCCGATATCGGCTGGCGGGCCCATCCCGATTATCGCGGCGAGCAGAGCCTCAACGTGATTGCGCACGCGGCATTCATCGGGCTCGATCATCCGGGCCGGGCCTACCTGTCGATGGCCGTGTTCTATCGCTATGCAGGCCTGAAGGAGGACGGGATTTCGCTGCGCCTGCGCGAGTTGACCGGCCCTCGCCTGCTCGACCGCGCCCGCATTCTCGGCGGCGTGATGCGGGTGGCCTTCCTGCTGTCTGCCGCGATGAATGGCATCCTGCCGCGCATGGCGCTTGGTGTCACCGAAACGAAGGTGGTTCTGACAGTGCCGCGCGCCCTGAACTCTCTTGCCAGCGACCGCGTGACCAACAGGCTCAAGCAACTCGCCAAGCTGCTCGGCAAGGTTGCCAGCATCGCTTGGCGCGACTGACCGCGATCCATGAGCCCAAGAGCCCACGACGCCACGTCAGCCGAGCGGTTCGACGTCGACCTTCACATCGATGGATTGGCCGCCGGAGCCGATGATCACGCCATCGAGCGGTGACACGTCGGCATAGTCACGCCCGCGTGCCACGATGACGTGGTCATTGCCGGCGAGCATGTCGTTGGTCGGGTCGAGCCCGACCCAGCCAAGCGACTGACCGCACCAGACCGAAACCCAGGCATGGCTAGCATCGGCCCCCTCAAGCCGCTTCTGTCCGGGCGGGGGAATGGTGCGCAGGTAGCCGCTGACATAGGCCGCCGGCAGGCCCAGGCCGCGCAGGCCGGCGATCATCACATGCGCGAAATCCTGGCAAACGCCGCGCCGGTTCTCCAGCGCCTGCGAGAGGGGCGTCGAGACGACGGTGGCCTTGGGGTCGTAGACGAAATCATGATGGATGCGGCCCATCAGATCGCGAGCGCCGACCAGCATCGAGCGGCCCGGCGGGAAACTCTTCGCCGCGTAGGCGATGGCGCCGGCATCGAGCGGCACAAGACGGCTCTGGTAGAGGTAATGCACCGGTGATTCCGGCTCAAGCCCGGCTCCGGCAGCCGCCTCTTCGCGCACCGCTTCCCAGGAAGGCGACAGATCAAAGCCGGCAAGCGCCGGATGAATGACCTCGACACGGGAGGTGACCGAGACCGTGAGCGCCCGGTGCGGCTGGTCGATGGTCAGCGTCGCGACCCGGTTGCCGAAGAAGCAGATGCCCTCGCAGCTCTCGGAGGGGCGCGGCGTCACCACCAGTTGCCGCGACAGCACGCGCTGGCCCGTTTCCTCGCGCGGGAACATGCGCAGCACGCAGCGCGCAAAGGGCACCGCCGTGTTGTAGCTGTAGGTGGTGATGTGGCGGATGTTGTAGAGCACGTGGCTTCACGCCTTCCCGACGGTGGCATCCGCCCCGGTTTGCAGGAAATAGCGGTTCGCAACGGCTTCCGACAGCCCCATCAGACGCTGCTCGACCGACAGCACATAGGCCTTGTCGACCTGATCGGTGCGGGCTGTGGCGACATCCGCCGACAATTTCAGCGAGATGCGCCGGGGCGCTTCCATCAGCCCGTCCTCGCGGACCGTGGGCAATGCCGCGACCTCGGCATCGATCCGGGCGATCTGGAAGGCCACGGAGCGCGGGTTGTATTCGTCGAACAGCACCATGTCGATCACCGGGTGGAAGGCGACGCCGACGAGATAGCGCGAGCGATAGGTGATCTGCGAATCGATCAGGTCGAGCAGAACGTCGAGGCAGTCAGGTGTTGCATTCTGCTCGCCGAACTGGCGGGCAAAGCGGCAGGTGGTGACGGCCCGCTCGACTCGCCGGCCGATTTCGAGGAAGCGCCAGCCTGCGCCGCGGTTCATGTTCTCCTCGGCCAGACCGGCGAAGGCAGCCAGCGCCCTGAGCGCACGGTCGGCCGTCTCATAGCCCTCGCCTTCGGTGGGCAACTGCTCGGTGTCGCGTTTGAGCCGCCTCGTGAGGTCATCGATCAGCCGCGAGGCATCAACCGACAGCCGCTCGCGTGTGACCGAGGCCGTGCGCCTGACCTCACGGATGCACGCCGCCGCCGAGCCATAATGGTCTGCATCATGCAGGGCGGTAAACGCCTGCCGGAGCAGCGGGGTGCGCGCGCCGGGTGCCGCCCCCCACGCGACAAGCAGGCCGGACAGCCGCTTGATCGCATCCTGCTGGCCGGGCATGCGGATGTCCGTCTCGATCATGCGACCAAGCAGGGTTCGGGTCAGGCGCAACACGCCCTCGGCCCGCTCCAGATAGCGGCCAAGCCAGAACAGGTTGTCGGCGACGCGGCTGGGCAGGTTGCCGACCACGCGGCGGATCTGGATCTGGTCCGGCGGGGGCAGCAAGGTGATCTGCTCGACCGGCTTTTGTGAGAGGACCCAGACATCGGCCGAGCGGGCCCCTTCGCGCATGGTGACGGCGCGGGCATCGAGCCGGTCCGAGGTGCGGCAGAAGCCGCCGGGCATCACGCGCCAGCCATCAGGCGTGGCCGTGGCATAGACGCGCAAGGCGAAGGGCCGAGCCTGAAGTGAGCCGCGCGCATCCAGCACGGGCATGGTGGAAATCTTGACCACCTCCTGCCCGACGAAATCGATCCCGCGCGCCTCGATGGCATCCACGAGATCCTTGCGCGCAGCCGCATCCAGTTCGGACACCAGCAGCGGCTCGCCATTGCTCGACCCGCGCAGGTCGGCGCGGAAGGCCGAGGCGATGGCCATCTCTCCCAGCCGGTCGAGCACGGTGGCGCGCTCGCGCGGCTGGCCGCACCACCAGGTCGCGACATTGGGCAGGCGGAGATCATCACCGAGGATGGTCTGGCACAGTGTCGGCAGGAAGCTCATCAGTGCGCGCGATTCGACGACACCGGACCCCGGCCCGTTGGCGACGACGACGTTCTCGGCGCGGATGGCCTGGAGCATGCCGGCAACCCCAAGGCGCGAGGCGACGTTGAGTTCAAGCGGATCGGCGAAATCGCCATCGATCCGGCGCCAGATCACGTCGGCGCGCTTCAGCCCGGCAATGGTGCGCACGTGCACCATGTCGTTGCGCATCACCAGATCATTGCCCTCGACCAGCAGGAACCCGAGATAGCGGGCAAGGTAGGCTTGCTCGAAATAGGTTTCGCTGAGCGGCCCGGGCGTCAGCAGGCAGATGCGCGGATCGGCCCGCTTGGCACCGGAGACGATGCCTGCGCGGAAACCCTGGAAGAAGCTGGCCAGCCGCTCGACATTCATCGAGCGATAGAGATCAGGGAAGGCGCGTGCCATCGCAAGCCGGTTTTCCAGCGCATAGCCAGCGCCGGAAGGTGCCTGCGTGCGGTCACCCAGCACCCACCAGTTGCCCTCCGGGCCGCGACCCAGATCGCAGGCATAGAGCTGGAGATGCTGGCCGCCGGGCACTGCGGCGCCCACGAGCGGACGCAGGAAATCCGGGCTTCCAGCCACAGCGGCTGCCGGCAGGGCTCCTTCGGCAACAAGCCGCGCCGGGCCATAGAGGTCGCGCAGCACCGCTTCGAGCAGGGAGGCGCGCTGGATCACACCGGCCTCGATGGTACGCCACTCATCTTCCGCGATGGGCAGCGGCAGATGACTCATCGGCCACGAGCGCTCGCCGGACAGCATGTCGTCGAGCGCCGATTCAGCCCTTACGCGATACGAGACTCCGGCATCGCTGAGATGGCGGTTGGCCAGCGCCAGCCGACGGGCCAACTCGTCTGGGCCATAGTTGGTCCACTCGTCGAGCAGGTTCTCCCACTGCGGACGGATATGGCCGCTAGCATCCATCAATTCGTCATGGACGCCTACCAGAGGCTGATAGCTGCCCAGCAGGGCACGGCGGCGTTCCGCCTTGCTGCGCTGCGACTCGGCCTGTCGGGACATGGGCATGCCGGATCAGACCCCGACCGGGCGGCGCAGATCAAGCGTCAAGGGAAACTCGCCGTTGATCTCCACAGGCGGCAGCGGGATCGGGCCGGGCGTGTGGCCCATGGCCTCGAACCGCGCCAGCCGGCGCGCCTCCGCCTCGTAGGAATTGACAGGAAGCGTGTCGTAGCTGCGGCCTCCGGGATGGGCCACGTGGTAAACGCAGCCGCCGATGGAGCGGCCGGCCCAGGTGTCGATGATGTCGAAGGTCAGCGGCGCATGCACCGGGATCACCGGGTGCAGGCCAGCCGAAGGTTGCCACGCCTTGTAGCGCACGCCGGCGACATGCTCCCCACCCCTGATGTCGACCAGCGGCACGCGCCGACCATTGCAGGTGACCAGATGACGGCCGGGGACCAGTCCCGTGGCCTTGACCTGAAGCCGCTCGACGGAACTGTCGACATAGCGCACCGTGCCGCCGATCGCGCCGGTCTCGCCCATGACATGCCATGGCTCCAGCGCCTGCCGGATCTCCAGTGTCACTCCGCCGTGCTCGACCTGCCCGTAGAACGGGAAGCGGAACTCGGACTGCGCCTGGAACCAGACCGGATCGAAGGCATAGCCCGCGCCGGCGAGGTCGGCCAACACGTCGCGGAAGTCGGCATTGACGAAGGCCGGCAGCATGAAACGGTCATGCAGCGCCGTGCCCCAACGCACCAGCGAGCCGGTCTGCGGCTGACGCCAGAACCAGGCCACCAGCGCCCGCACCAGCAGTTGCTGGGCAAGGCTCATGCGCGCGTCCGGCGGCATTTCAAAAGAACGGAACTCGACCAGCCCGAGCCGGCCCGTCGGGCCATCAGGCGAATAGAGCTTGTCGATGCAGATCTCGGAGCGGTGGGTGTTGCCGGTCACGTCGATCAGCAGGTTGCGGAACAGGCGGTCCACCATCCAGGGCGCGACCGTGCCAGCACCCGGCGCGGGCACATGCGCCATCGCGATCTCAAGCTCGTAGAGCCCGTCATGGCGGGCTTCGTCGACGCGCGGTGCCTGGCTGGTCGGACCGATGAACATGCCCGAGAACAGGTAGGACAGCGATGGATGGCGCTGAAAGTAGAGCACCAGGCTTTTCAGCAGGTCGGGGCGGCGCAGGAAGGGGCTGTCGGGCGGCGTCGCCCCGCCGATCACGACATGGTTGCCGCCGCCTGTGCCGGTGTGGCGACCATCGACCATGAACTTGTCACAGCCCAATCGTGACTGGCGGGCATCCTTGTAGAGCCCCTTGGTGATCGTGACCGCTTCGCCCCAGGTGGTGGCAGGCTGGACGTTGACCTCGATTACGCCGGGATCGGGCGTGACCTTGATGACCTCGATGCGCGGATCATAGGGTGGCGCATAGCCCTCGATGTGGACGGGCGTTCCGGTGGTGCGCGCGGCGGCTTCGACGGCGGCCAGAAGATCGAGATAGTCCTCCATCTTCTCCACAGGAGGCATGAACACGCACGGTACGCCATCGCGCATCTCGACGGACAGCGCGGTGCGCACGCTGTCGGCTTCCAGATCCTGCTCGATCCGGTCCTGGCGCTGCACCTCGCGCTCTGACGAGGCGATGAAGCTGAGCGGCGAGCTGGCCTCGGGCGTCATGCCACCAACGGCCTGAAGGCCATGGGCGGGATCGACATCCGGCAGCGGCGGGCGCGGCTCCAGCGGGTCCTGTGGGTGCACATGCGGATAGGCGGACGGCGCGACCCAGGGCAGCGAGCCGAGTGGCAGCCGATAGCCGACCGGGGAATCACCCGGCACGAGGAACAGCTTGCCGCGTCTCAGGCCCCAGCGCTCGGAGCGCCAGCGGCGGTCGGAGGCTGCGGCTTGCTGGCGCTGGACCGGCAGCACATAGCCCGACGCGGCATTGAGGCCCCGCTCGAACACGCGCACCATGCGGGCGCGCTCCTCGGGATCGGCCAGCTTCGGGTTCTGCGGATCGACGTTGGGCGGCAACTGGCCCTCCTTGAGCAACCAGACAGCCGGATCCTCGAAGGCGGGCAGAACGTAGTCATGGTCGATGCCGAGATGGCGGGCGACGTGCGTGGCGATATCACGCGCAGGGCCGGCGTCGGCGCTGGCCTTCTGTGGTGCCTTCGGTTCGGGCGCGATCAGGCTCATGTCCTGCCAGATCGGCTTGCCGTCCTTGCGCCAGTAAAGCCCGAAGGCCCAGCGCGGCAGGGTTTCGCCCGGATACCACTTGCCCTGCCCGTAGTGCAGGAAGCCGCCCGGTGCGAAGCGCTCGCGCAACCGGCGGATCAGGTCGTCGGCGCGCCCGCGCTTGGCGGGGCCGACGGCTGCGGTGTTCCACTCGGGCGCTTCATAATCGTCGATCGAGATGAAGGTCGGTTCGCCGCCCATGGTCAGCCGCACATCCTGCGCGGCCAGATCCTGATCGACGCGGTGCCCTAGCGCATCGAGCGCTGTCCACGCCTCGTCCGAGAATGGCAAGGTGATGCGCGGTGCCTCGCGGACGCGCGTGACCTTCATGTCGAAGGCGAAGCTGGTGTTGGCAAAGCCGGTGATGCCGCCGCTGACCGGGGCTGCCGAGCGGTAATGCGGAGTCGCCGCCACCGGGATGTGGCCCTCGCCGCAGAGCAGGCCGGAGGTCGGGTCCATGCCGATCCACCCGGCACCGGGGATATAGACCTCGGCCCAGGCATGCAGGTCAGTGAAATCCTTGTCGGTGCCGCGCGGGCCTTCGAGCGGGTCGATGTCGGCGGTGAGTTGCACCAGATAGCCTGAGACAAAGCGCGCCGCGAGGCCGAGATGGCGCAGGATCTGCACCATCAACCAACCTGAGTCGCGGCACGAGCCGGAGGCCATCGACAGCGTTTGCTCCGGTGTCTGCACACCCGGCTCCATGCGGATGCCATAGGCGATCAGGCGCTGGAGACGGGCGTTGAGATCGACGATGAAATTGACGGTGTTGGTCGGCTCGCGCGGGATCGTGGCGAGGAAAGCGGCGAGTTTCGGGCCTGCCGGATCTGCGATCAGGTAAGGCGCCAGTTCCTCGTGGAGGTCTGGCGGGTAGGAGAAGGGAAACAGCTCCGCCTCGGTCTCGACGAAAAAGTCGAACGGGTTGACCACCGCCAGATCGGCCACGAGATCGACCTCGATGCGGAATTCGCTGACCGGATCGGGAAAGACAAAGCGCGCCATCCAGTTGCCGGACGGGTCCTGCTGCCAGTTAACGAAGTGCTGGGCCGGCGTGACCTTCAGCGAATAGCTTTCGATCCGTGTCCGGCAATGCGGTGCTGGCCTGAGGCGGATGATCTGGGGCCCCAGCATGACAGGGCGGTCATAGGTGTAGTGCGTGACATGCTGGATCGCGGCGAGAACGGCCAATGGCTCAACCTTCGGATTTGCTCTGGACAGAGACGATAGCGCCCTGCCGCCACAAGCGGAAGCGACGGGCAGCTTATATTTTGGGCCGTTACCCGGCTTCTTGTCGTGGTGTTCATCACATCTGACTCGTCAGATGTGATGATGCGCCTTGCAAAGGCTCGGGCGCGCAGTCGCGCTTGCCATCGGTGTATCAGCCAAACCCGATGACCGATGGTCCTAGAGGGCGAGCTTGAAGCCCTCATGGCTGCGGCTGAAGCCCAGGCGCTCATAGAACCGGTGCGCGGCGAGCCGCTTCTTGTTCGAGGTGAGCTGCACCGCGCCCGCACCGGCGGCGCGCGCCTCAGTGATGGCATGGGCGATCATGGTCGCGCCGATGCCGCCCCCGCGCCTCTCGGGCCGGACATGGACCGACTCGATCGTGGCCCGCGTGCGGCCCTTCCCCACCAGTCCCGGAGTCAGCGTGAGCTGGAAGGTGCCGATGATCTCGCCCCCAACGGCAGCCGCCGCACGGCCCGTTTCGACCATGGCCGGATCGGCCACCGCCACATAGAGGCGATTGACCGGGCTGGCGAGCACCGCCGCCATGGCCCTCTCGTAGGCCGGTCGGCTGGTCTCGTTCCAGTCATCGCCATGGCCACCGGCCTCGTCCGCCATGAAGATCCGGACGATGGACTCCAGATCAGCGAAAACCGCGCGCCGGATGGTGACGGTGCTCATGTGGGCTGGCTCATGTGGGCTTGCTCATGCCGCCTGAGTGGCCTTGGGCAGGAGCTGGTCATTCGGCTTGAAGCCGGGCTGGCTCTCGATACGCTTCATCCAGGCCGAGAGGTTGGCATACTGGCCCAACACGAAGCCGCCGGCCGGCGCGTAGGAGACAACGCCGTAGATGTCGATATCGGCGATGCTCAGCGCCTTGCCGACCAGCCAGTCGCGGCCGACCAGATGGTCGTCCAGCACCTTGAGTGCCACGTTGCCCTCGGCAAAGTGCATCTCGACGATCGGCTGGCTCAGCGAGCGCAGGCCGAGGCGCTGGCCGCGCATGCGGTAGACATGCATGGCGAGGCGGTCGAACTCCCAGTAGGTCCACTCGCGCGCCTCGATGGCCTCCTGTGCGGAGCCACCGCCGAACTTGCCGGTCTGCTCGGCGAGATATTGCAGGATCGAGGCCGACTGGGCCAGCTTCAGGCCGGTCTTGGAATCCTCCAGCAGGGGCACCTGCCCAAAGCGCTGCTTGGCGACAAAGCCCGGCTGCTTGTGCTCACCGGCGCGCAAGTTGACATGCTCATAGTTGAACTTCTCGCCCGCCAGCGCCAGCAACAGGCCGACCTTGTATGCCGGGCCAGACAGCCAGATGCCGTGCAGTGTGTATCGCGATGCCATTGTGGTGCCCCCGGGAAAACCAAACGTAGTATCCGCAGTACCGAGCATGTTTGCAGCTAAAGCGTCAAGCATACGGAAACTGTTCCAGCGAAAACCGGCTTGGTGCCAGGACACCGGAAAGGGGCCATTCAGCACTGCTGTTCCAAGGATCAAGGTCATGAAACGGTGGTCGCTGCGCAAGATTCTCGTCTGGCTGATTATCTCCATCAGCGCGTTTGCGTTGCCCTGGCAGCAGGTGCTTGTCTCGTTGCTGATGCCCAAACAGCTTGCAGAGATGTCGAGCGATCCGGGTGAACGGGAGCAGGAGCTTTGGTCGGCAGTACGGCGGCTGGACAAGATGGGCAACGTCTTGCCCTACGGCCGCGGCGGCACCTATGTCGAGCTCGCCGCCATCGAGGCCGATCGCGGCCGTCACCAGCATGCTGCGGCGTTGCTGGCGCGCGGCCTCCAGTTCGAACCGCAGCCGCTGGAAGCCAGGCTAGCGCTTGTCCGAAACACAGCTTTGGCGGGAGGCTCCGCGAACAGGGTGCTCGCGGCTACCTATCTCCACGATGTCGCGCGCTTCGCCGCGCCATCTGACGCGGGCGACATCATCCACACAGCAAAGCTGCTCGGCCTGCCGAACCCCTGGACGGAGTATGTCCCGCCAGCGATCTCGCTGGACAGGCCGGTCTCGATCCTGGCGTTGGGCAACATCCAGCTGCGGACGCTCGAGGCGATCACACGCAGCCTCGAGACATCGCTCGGCGCAACCGTCATCGTCACATCCGATCCCGGCTTTCGGCCCGTCACGAAAAACCGCCTGAGCAACGGCAGGCTGCAGTACGAAGTCGACGCGCTCGCCGCGGCCATAGGCCGGGAGTATGCGCAGGCGCTCGAAGCCAGACGGTTTGCCGCCCGGCTCGTGATCGTCGATGTCGACATCTTCGCCTTTGGGCTGAACTTCATCTACGCCAGCGTGACCAAGGACGGCTCAAGCCTGATCAGCATCGACAGGTTTGCCGATGAGGATGAAGGGCTGGCTCGGATGCGGGCGGCCAAGCAGGCCCTGACAAGCCTGCTCGATCAGCTGGCCTTCGCGAGGCCGAGCCACAGCTCGTGCGTCAACGCCAACAGCGCCGGTCGTGCGTCGTTCGACGGCAAGACAGACGTGATCTGCTCGGAGACGTTGCTGTCGATCTTTCGAAGGCAGCCAGCTCCGGCCGGCGGCGCGCAGGCGCAGCTTCCGCAGGCTCCGTTATCGGTCAGCTCAGGCCCAGCTTCCGCGCCAGAATTTCGTTGACCGCAGCCGGGTTGGCCTTGCCGCCCGAGGCCTTCATCACCTGCCCGACAAACCAGCCGGCCATGGACGGTTTGGCCTTGGCCTGCTCGACCTTTTCGGGGTTGGCGGCGATGACCTCGTCGATGACCTTCTCGATCGCGCCGGTATCGGTGACCTGCTTCATGCCGCGCGCCTCGACCAGGGCGCGCGGGTCGCCGCCTTCGTTCCAGACGATCTCGAACAGGTCCTTGGCGATCTTGCCGGAGATCACGCCTTCGCCGATCAGGTCGACGATGCCGCCAAGCTGGTCCGCCGACATGGGGGAGGCGGTCACATCCTTGCCCTCCTTGTTGAGACGGCCGAACAGCTCGTTGATCACCCAGTTGGCCGCCGCCTTGCCATCCCGGCCCTTGGCCACGGCCTCGAAGAAATCGGCCTGCTCGCGCTCCGCCACCAGCACGGCGGCGTCGTAGGGACTTAGCCCGTATTGCGCGATCAGCCGGGCCTTCTTGGCATCGGGCAGTTCCGGCAACGCGGCCTTCAACGCGTCGACAAGGGCCTGGTCGAATTCGAGCGGCAGCAGGTCCGGATCGGGGAAATAGCGGTAGTCGTGCGCCTCTTCCTTGGAGCGCATCGAGCGGGTTTCGCCCTTGCCCGGATCATAGAGGCGGGTTTCCTGGTCGATCTTGCCGCCGTCTTCCAGAATGCCGATCTGGCGGCGCGCCTCGACATCGACCGCCTGGCCGATGAAGCGGATAGAGTTGACGTTCTTGATCTCGCAGCGGGTGCCGAACGGCGCGCCGGGCTTGCGCACCGAGACGTTGACGTCAGCGCGCAGGTTGCCCTTCTCCATATCGCCATCGCAGGTCCCGAGATAGCGCAGGATGGTGCGCAGCTTGGTGACATAGGCCTTGGCCTCGTCCGCCGAGCGCAGGTCGGGCCGCGAGACAATCTCCATCAGCGCCACGCCGGAGCGGTTGAGGTCGACGAAGCTCATGGTCGGATGCTGGTCATGCAGCGACTTGCCGGCGTCCTGCTCCAGATGCAGGCGCTCGATGCCGACCGTGATCTGCTCGGTGGGCGAGACATCGACGATGATCTCGCCTTCGCCGACGATCGGGCTCTTGTACTGCGAGATCTGGTAGCCCTGCGGCAGGTCTGGATAGAAGTAATTCTTGCGGTCGAACACCGAGCGCCGGTTGATCTGCGCATTCAGCCCCAGCCCGGTGCGCACGGCCTGGCGCACGCATTCCTCGTTGATCACCGGCAACATGCCCGGCATGGCCGCATCGACAAGGCTGACATGGCTGTTCGGCTCGGCCCCGAACGCGGTCGAGGAGCCGGAAAACAGCTTGGCCTGCGAGGTGACCTGGGCGTGGATTTCAAGGCCGATGACGATTTCCCAATCCCCGGTCGCGCCCTTGATGAGCTGCTTGGGATCGGCATTGCGGACATGGGCGTTCATGGGTGAATCCGGGTGACTGTTCCAGTTCTCCATAGAAGAGCCGGCAAGGTGGAACAAGCCTGTATGGCGCGGGGATGGGTGCGGCGTGGGCGTCTGGTTGGTGCACCGGGCCATGGCGCAGGCTCTATGCAACCCCTCTCCCTGACCCCGTCGGGTCAAGCCCGAGGGCAGGCTCTCTCCCGCCAAGGGGAAAGCGACAATCTGGGGTGTCAAGTTGCATGTGCGTATTGTTTCCGCGCATCGCGTGCTTTCGCATTGAGGATGACGAGGAGCTTGCGGGCGAGAGCGATGGGGATGACCATCAGCGGCTTTCCGGCATTGCTCAACCTTTGGTGGAATGCCTTGAGTCCGTCATGGAAGCGGGCCGCTCCTCTGGCGACGAGGAACACGATGGACCGGACCGCGCCACGTCCACCACCGGTGATGCGGCGTCCCTTGCGCTGGCCGCTGTCATTGCCCTTCGGCGCGAGGCCCAAGAGCTTGGCGATGGCCTTGCCATTGCAGGTGCCGATCTCCGGCAAGTCGCCATCAGGCGTGCGACGGCGCGACCTGCGACGCCCCCCGAAATGCTACTGTGACGCGCGCACAGAGCGAATGCGGCCATCATAGCCCCTCACCGCCTCTTTCCCGGCCGTCCCCTACCCTTCTTCCTCACCTCCCCGCCCACGGGCACCTCGCGGTCGGTGCCGGGGCCCATGCTGTCGAGGTCGGGTTTTCTCACGCGAGTGGCCGGAATGTTGGCGGCGCGGCCATAGCTGCGTTCGCCGGCATAGCTGCCGGATGACGCCTCGATCTCGCGCTGGCTGGCCATGGGGTCGGCGGCAATCGCCAGTTCAGTGGCCTGGAGGCGCTTGAGTTCGTCGCGCAGGCGGGCGGCGGTCTCGAATTCGAGGTTGGCGGCGGCCTCGCGCATGCGCTTTTCGAGATCGCCCATCACGGCCTTGAGGTTGTGGCCGACCGTCGCCTTGTCCGCCGAGATACCGGCATCGACCGTGACGCGGTCGCGCTCGTAGACGCTGTCGAGAATGTCGGCGATGTCGCGCTTGATGGTCTGCGGCGTGATGCCGTGCAGCGTGTTGTAGGCCGTCTGCTTCTCGCGGCGGCGGTTGGTTTCGGCAATGGCGCGCTCCATCGAGCCGGTGATCTGGTCGGCATAGAGGATGACCTTGCCATCGACGTTGCGGGCGGCGCGGCCGATGGTCTGGATCAGCGAGGTCTCGGAGCGCAGGAAGCCCTCCTTGTCCGCATCAAGAATGCCGACCAAGGCGCATTCGGGAATGTCGAGCCCCTCACGCAGCAGGTTGATGCCGACCAGCACATCGAAGGTGCCGAGGCGCAGGTCACGCAGGATCTCGATGCGTTCGATGGTGTCGATATCCGAGTGCATGTAGCGCACGCGCACGCCGTTCTCGTGCAGATACTCGGTCAGATCCTCGGCCATGCGCTTGGTCAGCACCGTGACGAGGCTGCGATAGCCCATCGCGGCGACCTCCTTGACCTCGTCCAGCAGGTGCGCGACCTGATGCTTGGCCGGGTGGATCTCGACCGGCGGATCGATCAGCCCGGTGGGGCGGATGACCTGCTCGGTGAAGACGCCGCCGGTCTGCTCCATTTCCCACTGGCTCGGCGTGGCCGAGACATGCACCGACATGGGGCGCATCGTATCCCATTCCTCGAAGCGCAGCGGGCGGTTGTCCATGCATGAGGGCAGGCGAAAGCCATACTCCGCCAGCGTGGCCTTGCGGCGGAAGTCGCCTTTGTACATGGCGCCGATCTGCGGCACGGTGACGTGGCTCTCGTCGGTGAAGACCAGAGCGTTGTCGGGCAGGTATTCGAACAGGGTCGGCGGCGGCTCACCGGGCTGGCGGCCAGTGATGTAGCGCGAGTAGTTCTCGATGCCGTTGCAGGCACCGGTTGCCTCCATCATTTCAAGGTCGAACACCGTGCGCTGCTCCAGCCGCTGGGCTTCCAGGAGGCGGCCTGTCCGGATCAGCTCGTCGAGCCGCTGTTTCAGCTCGTGCTTGATGCTGCGGATGGCCTGCTGCAAGGTCGGGCGCGGGGTGACGTAGTGCGAGTTGGCATAGACCTTGACGTAGGTCAGGTCGGCGTTCTTCTCGCCGGTGAGCGGATCGAACTCGACGATGGTCTCGATCTCGTCGCCGAACATCGACACGCGCCAGGCCCTGTCCTCAAGGTGGGCCGGAAAGATTTCGATGATGTCGCCGCGCACGCGGAAGGTGCCGCGGGCAAAATCGCCGGTCGTGCGCTTGTATTGCAGCGCCACCAGATCGGCGATGAGCTGGCGCTGCTCCACCGTTTCGCCGACCTTCATCGAGAAGGTCATGGCCGTGTAGGTCTCCACCGAGCCGATGCCGTAGATGCACGACACCGAGGCCACGATGATGACGTCGTCGCGTTCCAGCAGTGCCCGCGTGGCCGAATGGCGCATGCGGTCAATCTGCTCGTTGATCGTGCTTTCCTTCTCGATGTAGGTGTCCGAGCGCGGCACATAGGCCTCGGGCTGATAGTAGTCGTAATAAGAGACGAAATACTCGACCGCGTTGTCGGGGAAGAAGCTCTTGAACTCGCCGTAGAGCTGGGCCGCCAGCGTCTTGTTGGGCGCGAGGATCAGGGCCGGGCGCTGCGTCGCCTCGATCACCTGCGCCATGGTGAAGGTCTTGCCCGAGCCGGTGACGCCGAGCAGGACCTGATCCTTCTCGTTGCGACGGATGCCATCCACCAGATCGGCGATCGCCGTCGGCTGGTCACCTGCCGGCTTGTAGTCCGAGACGATGCGGAACGGGATGCCGCCTTCCGACTTCTCGGGCCGTTCGGGCCGGTGCGGCATCCACGGCTTTTGCGGATCGATGAAGGGCGAACCGGCGCGCAACCGCTCCGCCAGCGCCTCAGCCGTGATGCTGGCGCCGGTCAGCGCCGCCATCTCCTCCTCGGGGTCGGCCGAGACATTGCCCTGCCGGACGCGGCGCGGCGCATTGTTGACGACGTCGTCATAGCTAACCGAGGTGTCGTCGACGCCCCACTTGCGGCCCTTCTTCGAGGTCGGGTCGGGCTTCTCGGTCTTGCCATGGACCACCCTGTCGCCCTGCTTGTTACCGGGCGTCCTGTTGCGGCTGTGCTGTTCGCCGCCGGCGGTGGGCAGGCCGAGGCTCCGGGCGAGCTTGACATCGACGCCGGTGACAGGGCCGGCATCGAAATCCGCCTGCCGGCTTTCGCCAAAGCTGCTGCGGTCACTGGCAGATGCGCCCGGGCCTGCTGTGCCCCGGTTGATGCCTGGGTTGAGCAGGTCGGCGAGATAGCTCTCGAGCGGAATCACCGCCGGCTTCGATGCCTTCGCAGCGGTGGGGCGCGCCGGATCGCGCGCGGGTTTGCTCGGTGATTTGGCCATGGGCACAATATGGCGCGAGTCTGCGACGGATGCGAGGGGTGCTTGTGCTGCTCATGGCACGCCCGTTATGCAAGCGCGCAGTACCGGCCCACATTACACCCCGTTCCAAAGCAGGTCCCATGTCCCGCCCCCACGCCGTCCGGTTGACGCCGATCTCCCAGCCGCTCAGCGGGCAGCTTGCCTTGCCCGGCTCGAAGTCGATCACCAACCGCGCGCTGCTGCTGGCGGCGCTGGCACAGGGCACGAGCCACCTCACCGGCGCGCTGAAAAGCGACGATACGGCCCGCATGGCCGAAGCCTTGACCGCAATGGGTGTCGGCATCAGCGAACCCGACGCGACCAGCTTCGTGGTCACGGCCAGCGGCAGGCTGGCCGTGACCACCGCGCCGCTGTTTCTCGGCAATGCCGGCACGGCCACGCGCTTCCTCACGGCGGCTGTCGCGCTGGTCGACGGGCCAGTTGTGGTTGATGGCGACGCCAACATGCGCAGGCGCCCGATCGGGCCGCTGGTGACAGCGCTGGCCGAACTGGGCGTATACGCAGAGGCTGCGACCGGCTGCCCGCCCGTGAAAGTGTACGGAACGGGCGGAATCGCCGGCGGGCGGGTCAGCATCGATGCCGGCCTGTCGAGCCAGTATCTTTCGGCGCTGCTGATGCTGGCTGCCTGCGGGCGGGGTCCGATCGAGGTGGCCCTGACCGGCGACCATATCGGCGCGCGCGGCTACATCGACCTCACCGTGGCCGCCATGAAGGCCTTCGGGGCCGAGGTCGAACAGCCCTCCCCCGGCCTCTGGCGCGTGGCGGCGACCGGCTACAGGGCCCACGACATGGCGATCGAACCCGACGCCTCGGCGGCCACCTATCTATGGGCAGCGGAGCGGATCAGTGGCGGGGCCATTGATCTGGGAACGCCGGCCTCGGCCTTCACCCAGCCAGACGCCAAGGCGCACGCCATGATCAGCGCCTGGCCACAAATGCCGCCAGTGATCGAAGGCTCGCAAATGCAGGACGCGATCCCGACGCTGGCGGTTATCGCCGCCTTCAACGCCACGGCGGTGCGTTTCACCGGCATCGCCAACCTGCGCGTCAAGGAATGCGACAGGATCCGCGCCCTGTCGGGCGGGCTCAACCGAATCAAGCCGGGGCTGGCATACGAGGATGGCGACGATCTCGTCATCACTCCCGACCGCAGCCTGATCGGACAATCCAGACCAGCCGAGATCGAGACCTTCGATGACCACCGCATTGCCATGAGCTTCGCGCTGGCTGGTCTGCTTGTCGGCGGCATCGCGATTCTCGATCCGGCTTGCGTTGCCAAGACGTATCCGGCCTACTGGGACGATCTGGCGAGCCTCGGGGTGGAGATGCAAGTCAGCGACTGACAAACCAACCCGACGGTAAGGAACGATGCCATGCGTATCCGACTGCGAGTGCTTCTTGCGCCTCTTGCACTGATAATGCTGATGGCCGCTCCGGCCCATGCCGTCGGACCGGAGACATCGACTCTGGACCAGGACCCCGACTATCGCGACGGCGTCACGGCCATCAAGGCCAGCGACTACGCGAAGGCACTGGTGATCTTCCACCGGCTGCAGCCCGCGCACGCCGCCGCGCCCGAAGTGGCCAATTGGCTTGGCTACGCCTATCGCAAGCTCAAGCGCTATCCGGAATCGAAGCGCTGGTATGATCAGGCCCTGCTGCTCGACCCGAACTATCTGCCAGCCCTGGAGTATCAGGGCGAGTGGTTCATCGAGACCGGTGATGCTGCTTCAGCACGGGCCAATCTCGCCAGGCTGGAACGACTCTGCGGCCAGTGCCACGAATGGCGCGACCTTGCCGAAAGCCTGCAGAAGGCCGGCCTGCGCTGACGCAAGACCAGCCCTTGCTGCGTCCTTAGGTCCGCGCGTCGAGCGCCTTGATGATGGCGTCGCCCATGCCCTGCGTGCCGACCGTATTGACGCCCGGCCCGGCGATGTCGCGGGTCCGGACACCGTTGGCCAGCACGTCGGCAATCGCCGCATCGAGCAGGTCAGCGGCCTCGATCAGGCCGAACGAGTAGCGCAGCGCCATTCCGAAAGAACCGATCATGGCGATGGGGTTGGCGAGGCCCTTGCCCGCAATGTCCGGCGCCGAGCCATGCACGGGCTCATACAGCGCCTTGCGCTTGCCGGTTGTGGCATCGGGCGCGCCGAGCGAGGCGGAGGGCAGCATGCCAAGCGAGCCGGTCAGCATCGCTGCCACGTCCGAGAGGATGTCGCCGAACAGGTTGTCGCAGACGATCACGTCATACTGCTTCGGCCAGCGCACGAGCTGCATGGCGCAATTGTCGGCCAGCACATGCTCGAGCTCGATGTTGGGGTATTCGGCGCCGATGGCGGTGACGACCTGCTTCCAGAGTACGCCGGAGCGCATCACGTTGTGCTTCTCGGCGGAAGAGACCTTGCCGCGGCGGGTGCCGGCCAGGTCGAAGGCGACGCGCGCGATCCGGTCGATCTCGCCGGTGGTGTAGACCTGCGTGTCGACCGCGCGCTTCTGGCCGTTTTCCAGCGTGACGATTTCCTTGGGCTCACCGAAATAAACACCGCCCGTCAATTCGCGCACGATCAGGATGTCGAGACCCTCGATGTTCTCGCGCTTGAGCGACGATGCATCGGCCAGCGCCGGATAGCAGATGGCGGGCCGGAGATTGGCGAACAGCTTCAGGTCCTTGCGCAGCCTGAGCAAGCCGGCTTCGGGGCGATGTTCATAGGGGACGCTTGCCCATTTCTGGCCCCCGACAGCGCCGAACAGCACCGCATCGGCCTGATCGGCCTTTTTCATGGCCGCGTCCGAGATTGCCGCGCCGCAGGCATCGTAGGCCGCGCCGCCGACCAGGTCGCGCTCGGTCTCGAAGCGCGCCACGCCGCGCTTGCTGAACCAGGCCGTGACCTTCTCGACTTCGTGGGCCACTTCCGGGCCAATGCCGTCGCCGGGCAGGATCAGGAGATTGTGCGAAGCCATGGTAGCGCCCTTTGCAGGTGGGTCAGGTGTCGGTGGCAAGACGGTGGAAGCCGGTTCTGGGCTTGCGTCTTACCCGCAATTTTCCGGCGTGCAAGCTCCTGCCCTGCCCGGCTGCCATGCGGATGGCGCGGACAAGCAGGCGGCTTTGCCGGATCAGCGCCCGTGGGAGCGGTCGTAGTCGCTGCGCTCAGGCGGCTGCCAGCCTGACGGCGGGACCTCAGGTTGAAATACCTCGACGAGAAGCGGGTGGCAGCGCGCCACATCGCTCGAGTGCTCGGCGCTGCAATCGCCGCCTGGACAGGCCGACAAGGCCCCGAGCAGGTCGATCTCGGCGAAGAACTCCAGATAATCGCCCGGCCGCACCGGGCTCGCCTTCATGAAGTATTGCCCCGTGATGCGGTCAAAACCGGTGCACATGAAGACATTGAGCACGTCATGCACCGCCATCTCGGCGTCGGTGAGCGGCACCTTCCTCGCGTCGGCGAAAGCCCGCGTCAGATTGGAATGGCAGCACTGGTGATAGGTGCCACCCGAGAGCAGGCGATGCGTGTGAGGATCGCAGCGCGTGCCGATCACGTCATGCACCGCGCCGCCATATGCATCGAAGCCATACCAGTCGAGGCTGTCAGCCGTGATGGTGGCGAGCGGGCGCAGGAACGGCAGGTTCGACCAGAGCCGGTCGCCGGTCGACAGGTGGGTGCCATGAAGGGCGCGGGTCTTGCCGGAGTAGAAGCGCTCGGCAGTGTCATGGGCGTTCCACAGGTTGAGATCGCCGACCTGTGGCCCCTCAATGCTGGTGATCCGGAAGAAAGCGCCGGCGGGCACGCCGAAGCTGCGCGCATCGCGTGGCGGGATCATCACCTCGTTGATCTTCCGCCAACCATCGCGCGCCGCCCGCAAGGCCGACAGGTCCGGCTGGGCCAGCGCATCGACGGGATAGCAGATCACCGGCCTGATGGCTCTGCGCGCCTCGGCGTCGACGGGGGCGGGATTTTCGGGCGCGGCAGGTTTCATCACAGCAATCCGTTTCACCAAAGCAAGACCTGGGTTGGAATCCGCCATTCGAGGCGTCCACCTTATCGCCGTCGGGCCGTCACCTCGATCTCGACTTTCATCTCCGGCTTCAGCAAGCCAGCCACGACATAGATGCCCGCAGCAGGGCGTATCGAACCGAAGACGGCACCGCAAACACGCAACACCGGTTCGCAGAAGGTCCGGTCCGTCACAAAATACTGGGCGCGCACGACCTGATCCAGTGATGAGCCAGCCTCGACGAGCACGCCTGCTATCGTCTGGAAGATGTTGCGGGCCTGATCAGCAATATCCTTGGGCATTGTCATGGTGGCATAGTCATAGCCGGTCGTGCCGGACACGAAAACCAGATCGCCATCGACCACGGCGCGCGAATAGCCGAACGCGGTCTCGAACGACGAGCCGGTGGTGATCAGACGACGCATCACCGCCCTGCCCTGAGCGCCTGCAGGATCTTGCCGCCGGCGCGGCCGGTGGGCGTCATGCCGAGCCGGCGCTCTTCGGCAGAAATCGCGGCGCGGCTGAGCGGTCCGATGCCACCGGTGGGTTCGCCGACATCGTGCCCGCGCGCGATCAGCAGCCGCTGCAACTCGCGGCGCTCCTCGCGCGAAGTCGGCGGATCATCGGTCGGCCAGGCCTGCTGCACGCCGGGGCGGCCCCGCAAGCGATCCGAGAGGATCGAGATCGCCAAAGCGTAGCTGTCCGCGCCATTGTAGGAGAAAGCGGCATCGTAGTTCTTGAACACGATCCAGGCCGGTCCGCCACGCGCCGGATAGACCAGCCCGGCGTTGCCGCCGCCGCCAAGCGCGCCGCCGCCGACACGGGTGATGCCGCGCGCAGCCCAGCTCGACACCGGCGCGCGCGCCGTGCGGCCTACGGGGCCGGCATAGCCGGAGGGCACGTCGACCTCGTAGCCCCAGCTTGCGCCGGTCTGGAAGCCGGCCTTGGCCATGAAGTTGGCGGTGGAATGGAGCGCATCGGGGATCGAGTCCACCAGATCACGCCGTCCGTCGCCATCACCATCGACCGCCAGCCTGAGATAGGTGGTCGGGATGAACTGGGTATGGCCGAAGGCACCGGCCCACGAGCCCATCAGCTGCTCCTGCCGGAGGTCGCCGCGCTGGATGATCTTCATGGTGGCAATCAGTTCGCCCCGGAAGAACTCGCGCCGGCGCGAGGCCGTACAGGCCGCTGTGGAAAGCGCCTGCGGCAGGGACCAGCGCCCGCGCACCTTGCCATAGTTCGACTCGACGCCCCAGACCGCAACGATCGTGTGCCGGTCGACGCCATAGCGCGCTTCCGCCGAAGCCAGCGCCGCCGCATGGGTGCGCAGCATCTGCCGGCCTTCCTGCACGCGCTCTTCATCAACCAGCGCGCCGAGATAGTCCCAGATCGGGGTGCGGAATTCCGGCTGGTTGTTCATCGCCTCGATCACCTTCGGATCGGGGGTGACACCGGCCATGGCCCGGTCGAAGACACTGGCGGACACGCCCTGCGACAGGGCCGAGGCACGAATGCCGGCGACACAGCTGTCAAAATCGGCGTGCGCAGGGGCAGTGATTGCGAAAGACAATGCAAAAGCCAGCGCGGGCACCGGCAACGCGGCCATCAGACGGCGATCAAGCATGGAGACCTCAAGGAGCGAACAGGTTTGGCTCCACAAGGCATCGCGCATGGTTAAGGAAGATTTGAGGCAGCGCCGGCATCCACGTCCTGGCGGCCTTGGGCAACGCATCTGCACCCCTTGCGCCGCCCCAGCGAAGCGCCGCACAACAGCACCATGGAATGGACCGACGAAGCTGTCATCCTTGGTGCGCGACGGCATGGCGAAAGCTCCATGATCGTCGAAGCGATGACGCGCGGGCATGGCCGCCACCTCGGGCTGGTGCGCGGCGGGCGCTCGCGCCGGATGAGCGCGCTGATACAGCCCGGCAATGGCGTGACGCTGACCTGGCGGGCGCGTCTGGACGACCATCTTGGCCAGTTCGCCATCGAAGGGACGGAGCTTCGGGCGGGGCGCTTTCTCGAAGACGCGGCCTCGCTGTTCGGGCTGGGACATCTGGCGGGGCTGCTCAGATTGCTGCCTGAGCGCGACCCTCATGAGGGGCTCTACCACGCGCTGCTGGTCGTGCTGGAGCATCTCGACTCGCCGGCCATCGCGGCAGCGCTGATGGTCCGTTTCGAGCTGGCACTGCTGGCGGATCTGGGCTTCGGACTCGACCTCTCGGCCTGTGCCGTGAGCGGCGCAACGCAAGATCTGGTGTTCGTCTCGCCGAAATCCGGCCGCGCCGTCTCGGCCCGCGCCGGGGAAGCCTATGCAGCCCGGCTGTTGGCCCTGCCTGCCTTCGTCAGCGACCGGTTCATGGGCGACCATGTCACATCCGAACAGATCGCTGCCGGATTTGCCCTGACCGGCCACTTCCTTCGGCGCAACATCTATGAGCCAAGGGAATTGATGCCGCCCGATGAGCGTGCAGCCTTCCTGGCAGCGGTGATGGGAGAAGAGAGAGCCGGAAAACCGGACTGACGTCGCTCAGCGCCCGATCTGGGTGGTGAGCGAGAAGCCGAAATCGACGCGATCACGGCCCTGCAGGTTGGCCGCGCCGGGCTGGCCGCGCTGGGCCTCGATGCGGGCATAGTCGGCGAACATCCGGGCCACCGTGCGCTCACCAAGGCGCGTCTCGATGGCGGTGGCAAGGCCGAAAGCACCAAGCTGCGCCCTGTCCGGGCCGACAGGTGCGGTCATGCCGGCAAGGGAGGCCCCGGCAAACGACGATGTCACAGGCTGAGCATAGCCGAAGCGCTCATAGGAGCCGAGCGCGATGGTCGGGCCGATATCCAGCGAAAGGTTGTCGTTGAGCTTGAAGGTGTGCGTGGCCTTCATGTCGAGGCCGCCGGACCTGCCTGTGGTCAGCGAAAGCCGGCCATACTCCTCGCCTTGCGAAGTGTAGGCGAGAAAGCCGCCATAGCGCGCCGCCGGCTCGGTCTCGAAGGCGGCGGCGCTGGCTCGCGAAAACAAGGACAGATGCCGCTCGACCGCAACCACGGGCCCCATTGCGAAGGAGCCGACGCGGGCTGCCTCCAGCCAGGCACCGCGCACAGCGCTTGCTGTCTGGGCATTTTCGTAGTTGAGCCCGACCATCGGTTTGAGGGTCGGCGCAAACTGCGGCAGGCGATAGCCGCGAAGGCTGATGCCTGCCGTCTGGCCCTGATCCAGCGTGAAGCGCTCCCAAACCGAATTGGTGACCTCGAACGCACGCGCCTGCCCTGCCGTCGCCACCAGCGACAGACACAGACAGGTTAATCGCGTGATTGAGCTTGCCGACATGCGGAACGAGGATGACCTGTTTCGGGAACGCACCACGCAGCCAACCCTGCCAGGAGGGAGACCGACGCAACCGCCTGATGACGATCAGAACCCTTAAAAGTCGTTAACATGTGGCAGCAATGTGGCAACGGGTGTCTGGCTGTGCACAAATCCGCAGGTCCATGTGTCATGGTTTACGCGGGTGGGCCGGGCGCATGGGCAAAGGTCCAGCCTCCGGATGCGTGTGTCCGATCCCTGCGCCGGCTCCTGCTGAGCCGGAAAGCCGTGCCTTGCCGCCTGCACGATGCGCAAGCGATGCCGCGATCCGGCACCTGCTGTAGGATGGCCGGCAGAATCAGTGCCATCGCCGATTCCGGTGCCCGCAAGGGCTGGCGGTATCGCGTGTGCTGCATGTGTTAAGGAGTTCGTCCCGCGATGGGAAAGCCTGTTGATCCGCCCTTTCCCGACGGAGTCGAATCGATCGACCTGAAGTCGGCGCTGGAGGAGCGCTACTTAGCCTATGCCCTGTCGACGATCATGCACCGGGCCTTGCCGGATGCCCGCGACGGGCTCAAGCCCGTGCATCGGCGCGTTCTGCATGCGATGCGCCTGCTGAAGCTCGATCCGGGTCAGGGCTACAAGAAATGCGCCCGCATCGTCGGCGACGTGATCGGCAAGTTCCACCCCCATGGCGATCAGGCCGTCTATGACGCGCTGGTCAGGCTCGCTCAGGATTTCGCGCAGCGCTATCCGCTGATCGACGGCCAAGGGAATTTCGGCAACATCGACGGCGATAACGCCGCTGCCTATCGCTACACCGAAGCGCGCATGACCGAGGTGGCGCGGCTGCTACTGGAGGGCATCGATGAGGATGCCGTTGATTTCCGCGAGACCTACAATGGCGAAGATGAGGAGCCGGTGGTGCTGCCGGCGGCCTTCCCGAACTTGCTGGCCAATGGCTCGCAGGGCATTGCCGTGGGCATGGCGACATCGATTCCGCCACACAACGCCGCCGAGTTGTGCGATGCGGCGTTGTATCTGATCCAGCATCCGGGCGCGACGCCCGAGCAGTTGCTGACTTTCGTGCCGGGGCCTGATTTCCCCACCGGCGGGGTGATCGTCGAGCCGCGTGCCTCGATCGCCGAAGCCTACCGCAACGGGCGCGGATCGTTCCGGACGCGCGCGCGCTGGGAGAAGGAAGACTCGGGCCGGGGCGGCTGGGTCGTGGTCGTGACCGAAATCCCCTATCTTGTCGCCAAGGGCAACCTGATCGAGAAGATCGCAGAACTGTTGCAGGACAAGCGCTTGCCGCTGGTGGCGGATGTGCGCGATGAATCCGCAGAGGACATCCGCATCGTGTTCGAGCCACGCTCGCGCACTGTTGATCCGGGCCTGATGATGGAGACCCTGTTCAAGCTGACCGCGCTGGAAAGCCGCATCTCGCTGAACATGAACGTGCTGACCGGAGGCATTGCACCGCGCGTGCTCAATCTGGCCGAAGCGTTGCGCGAATGGCTGAACCACCGCCGCGATGTGTTGCTGCGGCGCTCGCGCTACCGCCTCGGACAGATCGACAAACGCCTCGAAATCGTGCGCGGCATGCTGATCGTCTATCTCGATCTCGACCGGGTGATCAGGATCATCCGCGAGGAAGACGAGCCGAAGATCGAGCTGATGAGGGTGTTCGAGCTGAGCGAGGTGCAGGCCAATGCCATCCTCGACACGCGCCTGCGCTCGCTGCGCAAGCTCGAGGAAATGGAGCTCAAGAAGGAGCTGGACCAGCTCACCGAGGAGAAGGCCCAGATCGAGGGGCTGCTCGGCTCCGAAGACAAGCAGTGGAAGACCGTGGCCTGGGACATCCGGCAGGTGCGCAAGACCTTCGGGCCCGACACCGCGCTTGGCAAGCGCCGCACCCAGTTTGCCGATGCGCCAGAAACCACTGACTTTGAGATGAACGAGGCCATGGTCGAACGCGAGCCAGTCACGGTTGTGGTCTCGCAGAAGGGCTGGATCCGCGCGCTGAAGGGCCACGTCGCCGACCTGTCCAGCCTGACCTGGAAGGGCGACGATGCGCTGAAGTTCTCGTTCTTCACCGAGACGACAGCGAAGATCCTGGTGATCTGCGACAACGGCAAGGTGTTCACGCTCGATGCGGCCAGACTGCCGGGCGGGCGCGGCTTCGGTGATCCGATCCGGCTGTCGATCGACCTGGAGGAAGGGGCCGACTTCATCGCCGCCTTCCCCTACAAGGCTGGCGTGAAGCTGCTCTTCGCCAGCAATGACGGGCGCGGGTTCATCGCACCGGCGGACGACATCGTGGCCAACACCCGCAAGGGCAAGCAGGTGCTGAACCTCGATGAGGGCCTGACCTGTGCCTTCGCGCTGCCGGTGGCCGGCGACCACCTCGCGGTGATCGGCGAAAACCGCAAGCTGATCTGCTTTCCGCTGGTGCAGGTGCCCGAAATGGGCCGCGGCAAGGGCGTGCGCCTGCAGAAGTACAAGGATGGCGGCATCGCCGACGCCAAGTCCTTCACGCTGGCAGACGGGCTGACCTGGCAGTCGAGCGATGGCCGGACCTACACCGTGGCGCGGCCGGAACTCGACGAATGGCTGGGGCAAAGGGCAGAAGCCGGGCGGCTGCCGCCCAAGGGCTTCCCGAAAAACAACCGGTTTGTGGGGTGAGCCGCAGGTCCGCGCCGGGGATTGAAAGCTCCGGTGCATCTTTCAAAGGCGACGAACGCCCGAGCGCAAGCGAGGGTCGGGTTCGCCGTCGGCGACAGGAACGAAACGCGGCAACCGCCCTGTCAGCGCGGCGCTGGCTGGAAGGCTGCTTCCATGCCGAAGCTGATGCCCGGCATCAGTTCCATCATGAAGCCGGTGCGCACATCCATCTGGGCGGCCGGCGACATCGAGACGCCGAGGCCGATTGAGGGCACGGCCGATGCGCCGCCGCCATAGGTGGTGCGGCCCACGGAGGTGTAGAACATCAGGTTTTCGGCAGCCATCACGGCGGAGGTCGAGCGCGTGGTGAAACCCAGATCGCCGAGGCCACCACCGAAGCCGCCGCCCAATCCGCCGAAGCGCGACATCGACGACGAGAACCCGAGCGGGCTGGCCATCGACCAGGACGGGCCGGAACTGGTGTTGAACAGGAACGACCCCGTCCGCACCGTCTCGCCGGAGGTGAAGGCCCATTGGCGCGGATCACGCGCAGGGGTCCCGAAACCGGGCGCTTCGAACGCCTGCACGGGCGCTGAGGACGGCATCGGCAGGGTTTCCCAGCCAAGACCGGCGCTGGCCGCAGTCGCAAAACTTGGTGCGCGCGGACCGAGCACGACCTCCTGGATGGCGGCGGCGGGGCTGGCGAGAAGCAACGCCGTTGATGTGATCAGGACTGCGAAGCGGATCATACCGATCAGTTTAACCCAGATTGTGGCGATTTGCGAGAGCCCCTGAAAAGGGTCAGGCATTCCGTCATCGCGAGCAGAGCGAAGCGATCCAGTGCGTTCATCGGTGTTTCCGGTCCTTCATCCCGTGAAATGGGCAATAGACCCGGCCTTTGTGGCGTCTCTGGATTGCTTCGCTCTGCTCGCAATGACGGTGGGGACGCTTTTCTGCAGTCTGCTTGGCGTGCCGCGATCCTGGTCCTGAGCCTGTCGAAGGATGCTCCGGCGGGACACGCGTTCCGGAGTTCATCCTTCGACAGGCTCAGGATGAGGACCAAGGACATCATGTGTCCTTGCCAGATGTCCAGACAGCGCTAGGGCTCGACACGCTCCCAGCCGCGGCCCATCAGGCGCTCCTGCGGCAGGTATTTGGACTTGTAGTCCATCTTCGATGAGCCCTGCACCCAGTAGCCGAGATAGAGATAGGGCAAGCCCAGCTTCTTGGCCCGCTCGATGTGATCGAGGATCATATAGGTGCCGAGCGAGCGGTCCGAAAGAGCCGGATCATAGAACGAGTAGACCATGGACAGTCCGTCAGCCATGCGGTCCGTCAGGGCCATGGCCATCAGGTCACCGGCCCCGCGCCCGGTGGCGAAGCTGTCGGGGCCACGACGACGATACTCGATGACATTGGTCTCGACATGGCTGTCCTCGACCATCATGGCATAGTCCAGCACCGTCATCTCGGCCATGCCGCCCTCAGGGTGGCGGTGGTCGAGGTAGCGCCGGAACAGCGAATATTGCTCGGAGCTTGGCTTGTTGGGGCCGGTCGCACCGATCAGGTCGCTGTTCAAAGCGATGGTGCGGCGCTGGGTGCGGTTCAAGGCGAAATCATCGACCAACACACGCACGGAGATGCAGGCCCGGCAGGTTTCGCAGGCGGGCCGATAGGCAATGGTCTGCGAGCGGCGGAAGCCGCCATGGGTGAGCAGGTCGTTGAGCTCGCGGGCGCGGTTACCGACCAGATGCGTGAACACCTTCCGCTCCTCGCGGCCCGGCAGGTAAGGGCACGGCGAAGGAGCGGTCAGGTAGAACTGCGGCGCTTCCCGGATCGGCCGGGTCACGTCTGCCTCTGCATGGTCCGGTCTCTCATGCTCTCGTCTGGCAGTTGAGGATTGTCCAAGTGGGCCTGTTCGATCGGTCTTTGCCAGTCGCAGCGTCAGACGCGCAACCGGACAGGGCCACCGCTTCGCGCCATGCCCTGCGAGATTCCATTCCGGAGAATAGGGTTTCCCGCGTTGCCAGTGCAAGCGCGGATAACTGCGCATGTGCCCTGAAACGCGATCAGCGGCGCTCGGCGGGGCGAGCCTCGATCACCACGAAGGCCTGTGCGAGCGGCGGATCGTCGGTCAGGGAAAGGTGCAGGTGCCCGACATGGCCCTCTGGCAGCAGCGCCGCCAGTCGGGCGGCGGCCCCGCCTGTCAGGCGCATCGTGGGCTGGCCGGAGCGCAGGTTGACGACCTCCATGTCACGCCAGAACACGCCGCGGTTCATGCCGGTGCCAAGGGCCTTCGAACAGGCCTCCTTGGCGGCGAAGCGCTTGGCATAGGAAGCCGCGCGCGTGGCCTTCCGATCAGAGCGGGCCCGCTCGCCTTCGGTAAAAATGCGGTGGGTGAAGCGCTCGCCGAAGCGGGCCAGAGAGCGCTCGATACGGCGGATGTCGATGAGGTCGGAACCGATGCCGATGATCATGGCTGCCGGCCCTATTCGTAGAACAGGCCGACATAGACAGCCGTGCCGATTCCGCCTTCGTGCAGGCAGATGAAACGCAGGCGCCGGGTGGCGCCCTGCTCGGTGATGCGGACAAAGCCGACGTATTCGGTGGACACAGCCTCGCTGCCGACCTTGTCGTCGAAACGGTTGATGGCAAGCGTAGTGCCACGCTTGATCCGCGCGGCCGAAATCGTGCCGCCATGCTTGCGACTGAACGCGACGGCGAGTTTCTCGCAATCGCCAAGCTCTTCGATCTCGCTCCGGAGTTGCGCCTGCGCCGGCACGAGGCCCGCCACGAGGCAACCAGCCGCCAGCATGTCTCGGGACAGCCGCGCACGATGCCGGATCAGCGCCATCACCAAGGCGAGCATCAGGGTTGCCGGTACTGGTAGACCAGCGGAAAGTTCTCGGGCTTGACGACCTTGCCGTCGCACTCGGTCTTCTCGCGATACTCGATCAACCGGAAAGTGCCTTCCTCGGTGACGCGGTGGCGTTCCAGCACGCCGCAATCACCGGCTGCCCGGCCCAACGAGATGCTGGTCACGGTCCGGGCCCGCACGTTCCAGGTAGCATTGAGCAGCACGCCGGGCTCGGTCGGGCGCTTGCGGCCACGCGGCCCCTGGAAGCTGAGGAACTCATGCTCCTTGCCTGGTGCGGGGGTGTAGACCTTGGCGAACACCGAACTGGCCTGATAGGCGAACGACTGGCACGGGATCTCCCAGATCGCGCTTTCCTCACTCATGTCAAAGCCGATGACATTGGCGTTCATCAGCCGATCCTCGCAGCCGAACAGCTTGCGGGCACTGGCCTTGAGTTCGCGGGCCACCAACTGGCGATCAATCGGGCGGCGCTCGAACGGGCCGGTGTGGAAGGCCAC
>Ga0164292_10000404_pt1 | contig 33305 bp, 29 predicted proteins | sample GEODES117metaG_FD_111486 | JGI IMG/M metagenome (GOLD analysis project Ga0164292, IMG submission 111486) | Eutrophic lake water microbial communities from Lake Mendota, Wisconsin, USA - GEODES117 metaG | ecosystem: Environmental > Aquatic > Freshwater > Lake | place: USA: Lake Mendota...
CCGCCGGGCACCTTCACACCAAGGCGCGACAGCGAAGCGATCATTTCGCCGATGGAGGCGTTCTTGCCACCGACGGTCTCCACATCGTGCATGCCGAGGCGTTCAAAGGGGATGACGACTTCAGTCATGGAAATTCACCTTGTCGGCTGCCTAAGTCGATGGAACACTCGCGACGGTGGCAGTGGGAATTGGGGAGAGAAGCAGGTGGCGGGCAGGATCGTCTTCTTTGTTTCGGATCAAACGGGCGTCACCGCTGAGACCATGGGTCACAGTTTGTTGACGCAGTTCGATAGCCTGGAAATTCGGGCCGTGACTTTGCCATTTGTGTCGACCCTTGACAAGGCAGAGGAGGCGGTGCGGCGTATCGATTCCGCGGGTGAGGAGAGCGGCCAAAGGCCCATTGTTTTCAGTACCTTGGTGCAGGATGACCTGCGCGAAGTGCTGCGTGGCAGTAACGCCTTGTTCCTCGATTTTTTCGAAGCCTTCGTGGGGCCAATGGAGCAGGAACTCGGCACGCGTTCGACGCATCGTTCGGGACGCGCGCACGGCATCGCCGATGCCGTGCACTACGCGGCCCGCATCGATGCCACGAACTATGCTCTCGCCAACGACGATGGTTCGCAGCGGGATTACTCTCGGGCCGATGTGATCCTGGTCGGTGTGTCGCGCTCGGGGAAGACACCAACCTGTCTTTATCTGGCGATGCAATATGGCATCTTCGCGGCGAACTACCCGCTCACGGATGATGATCTCGAGTCGAATCGTTTGCCGCCGGGCTTGCAGGCTCATCGCGGCAAATTGTTCGGATTGCGAATCGCGCCCTCACGCTTGCAACAGATTCGACAGGAGCGCCGGCCCAACAGCCGCTATTCGTCGCCGCAGCAAGTGCAGTTCGAGACGCGCGCAGCCGACGGCATTTTTCAGCGGCATGGCATCCCGTTCATCGACACCACCGAGTGCTCCATCGAAGAAATCTCAGCCCGCATTCTCGATGCCACTGGAATCGAGCGTCGTACGCGACCCTAGTTACGCGCTGTGAGTAACGCGCTATAGTTTTATCGTGAGCATGCGGCCTAATTCCTTGCGTTTCATCGATTCCGTTGTCCTGTCGGGCGAAAGCGCGCTGCCGGCTAGCTGGCGCGGGCGTCCACGCAGTTTCGTCGCGTTGATGTCGCTCTACGAGAGTAACTATCTGCGACTCACCGAGCTCGCCGGTCCTCTGCGAAATCTTCGTGGCGAGTGCATCTCGGCGATCGAATCCGATTGCGACCTGCGTCTGCGGGTGGGTGAGGTGTCGCCTTATACGACGCTACTCGAACTGACGTATCTCTTCGGTTCTGAGGGCGACGAGACCGCGTCGACCGCGCCTGATATGCAATTACGTATCTATCACGACGCCTGTCTCGTCGAGGCGCACTCGTGGGCTGTGACGCATCATCATCCGTTGTTACGCGATTGGCGGCAGCTAGCGGGGCAGGATCTCGACCAGCGCTGGGCCCGCAACGTGATGCTGAACAAGTGGTTAGAGTATTGCCTCGATCGTGGTCACTGCCTCCGCGCAGCGAGCGGCGAGCCGAACTGCACCATGTCGCCGGCGACCTGAACGGCTTGATCGAGAATCACATCGGGTAGTTCAGCACTGTCGAGTTCACTGATCGATTTGAGTACCGGTTGTTGGCGCGCCGCGCGTCGATCGTTTTCACGGGCAAGACGCTCGGTCTCGAGCGCGGCCCTGTCTGCCTTGCGAGTCTCGATGTTCAACGAGAGGCTCTTTTGGCTGCGGAGTTTTTCGACGGCGGCGATGTCGGCAAGCCACCATCGGTAATCCGGGTCACGTCGCTGACGCGCGTTCTCTTCGGTAACGAGTTTGGCGATGGAGGGCGCGAGTTGTCCCGGTTGACCGAAGCCCGCCGCCTGAATTCGATCCCAAGGTAAGGCATCGTCCAGCGAACTCTCGCCGATGTCCGCGAGGCTGATGGGTGAGGCGAGCGTCACATCGGGCTCTACGCCGCGGTGTTGCGTGCTCTCGCCGGTGACTCGGTAGAACTTGCCGATGGTGACGGTCAGCTGCCCGTTGACCGGCCGCGCGCTCCAGCGCGAGAGTGGGACGAGATTTTGTACGGTGCCCTTGCCGAAGCTGCGCTGACCCACCACGACGCCGCGACCGTAGTCTTGAATAGCGCCCGCAAAGATCTCGGAGGCCGAGGCACTGAAGCGATCGATCAGCACGACGAGTGGGCCATCGTAGGCGACGCCGGACTGATCGTCATCGAGCACCTCTTTGTCGCCACCGGAGAACTGTACTTGCACCACGGGACCACGATCGATGAAAAGGCCGGTGAGCGATTGCGCTTCAGGCAGGAAGCCGCCACCGTTACCGCGCAGATCCATCACGATGCTGTCGAGCCCTTCCTTTTTTAGCTCATCGATGAGCTTGCGGACGTCGCGTGTCGTGCTGCGATAGTCCTTCTCGCCGGCGCGCTGTGCATCGTAATCGGAATAGAAGCCAGGCACGTTGATGACGCCGACTTTGTATTCGCGTTCACCACGCCGGAACGTTTTCAGTTCCTTCTTGGCGGCCTGCGCCTCAAGCGTGACTTTGCCACGCATGAACTCAACGGTCTTTTCCGGTGAGCCGGGTGCGGCGCCGGCTGGCAAGATCTGCAAGCGCACTGGCGTGCCGCCCTTACCGCGAATCAATTGCACCACATCGTCGATACGCCAGCCGACGACGTCGGTCATCGAGCCGTCGCGACCTTGGCCGACCGCGGTAATGCGATCGTTGATCTTGAGTGTGCCGGCTGCAGCAGCAGGGCCGCCCTCGATCAGATTCATGATCGTGACGTACTCGTCGACCAGTTGCAGTGAAGCGCCGATGCCCTCGTAGTTGAGGCTCATCTGGATCTTGTATTCCTCGGAATTGCGCGGCGAGAAGTAACTCGAGTGGGGATCGAACGTGCGCGCGTAGGCGTTTAAGAAGAGTTCGAACACTTCCTCGGGCTTGACCTGATCAGCGCGCTTCAAAACGCGCTCGTACCGCGTGCGCAGCACGTCGCGCGCTTCGGCCCAGCTCTTGTTGGTGAGCAGCAGCGAGATCGCATCGTTCTTCACGCGCTTGCGCCACAGTTCATCGAGTTCGGCCGAGTCTTTGGCCCAAGGCGCCGATTCGCGATCGAACTCGAAGCTCTCGTTCAATGCGAAATCCGGTTCGCGATCCAGTAGAGCAAGTGCATGTTGGACACGCTCACGATTGCGCTGCTGGTAGCGGGCAAAAATCAGATAAGCGGGTTCGATATCGCCGGTGCGAATCATGTCGTCGAACCGCAGGCGATGCGATTCGAATTCGGCGATATCGCTCGCCAGGAAGTAGCTACGCTGGCCATCGAGTCCGTCGATGAACTTGTCCATCACGCGCGGCGAGAGACTGTCGTCGATCTTCAGCTTGCTGTAATGAGCCTCCTCGAGTAGCGAACCCACTTGGCGCGCGATCATCCGTTCTCGAGCGGTCGGAGCCAGGGCGCCCGGCGGCAGCAGCGAGGTGTTCGCCGTCAGACGCGAAGAGCTGCCCACCGTCAGCAGCGCGGTGAGCACCACGGTAAAAGCGAGCAGGGCGGTCGGGCGGCGACTGGAGGGGGTCATGTACGGCCTTGGCATCAGTTAGACTCGCTTTGCAGACTAGAGTGCCTGCGCCGCACCTTCAAGTGCATAGAACCCCGTCAAGGAAGAAAATCGATGCAACCGCTCGCCATGCTGCTCGGGATCGTCCTCGGATCGGCCGTTTCCATCACGATCGCGCTGATCTTGACGCTGATCGTGTTCCTGTTCCTGCCCGAGTTCGCCGAGCGCATCGGGGAAGAGTTTCCGCCGTTGATACAGACTCTCGTCGTCACTGCCATGTTGGCGATCGTCTCTGCCGCTGCCTTCGTCGGCGAGCTGCAAGCCCGTCGTTGGCGGCGTCTTGCGCAGGGTGTTCTCGCAGTGATGTTGTTGCTCATCGGTTGGTGGGTTTGGCCAGAACCGAAAGCCTGAACCGAAAGCCTGAACTCGCTGGGGTAATGGAGTGAAGAATATGGTGTCCATCAAATCGTTCGTATTCCCGTTTGCCGCAGCGCTGCTCGTGTTGCTGGCGGGCTGTACCACCCCAGCGCAGGCACCAACTGCCAACCTCGCACCGATTTCCGCAGCGGAGTACGAACGTCATGTCGCAAGACTATCGAGCGACGAGTTCGAAGGCCGCAAACCGGGCACGGCGGGCGAACGCAAGACCGTCGAGTACTTGATCGACGAGTTCAAGAAGCTGGGCTTGAAGCCGGGTAATGGGTCGTCCTGGGTGCAAGAGGTACCCATCGTCGAAATCACGGCCGGCTCTGATGCGAGCTTGCGACTCGGTTCGCGCGAGCTCATTTACTCACGCGATATGGTCATCTGGACCAAGCGCCTCGTGCCTGAGGCCAGCCTCGCTGATAGTCCGCTTGTGTTCGTTGGGCATGGCGTCGTCGCGCCCGAGTTCGGTTGGAACGATTACGCGGGCGTCGATATGAAGGGCAAGACTGCCGTGATCCTTATCAACGATCCCGGTTTCGCGACGAACGATGCCAGTTTGTTCCGCGGTAGAGCGATGACCTACTACGGTCGCTGGACCTACAAATTCGAGGAGGCTGCGCGGCAGGGTGCGGCCGCCGCGATCATCATCCATGATGACAAACCGGCCTCCTATCCGTGGGATACAGTGCAAAACAGCTGGACAGGTCCTCAGCTCGACATGGTTGCCAAAGATGGCAATGCAGGTCGCCCGGCCATCGAAGGTTGGGTCACCAAAGCCGAGGGCGATGCCTTGTTGCGGGCGAGTGGTCACAGCTACGAGGCGCTGCTGCTCAAGTCGAGTCAGCGCGGCTTCAAGCCCATCGAGCTTGGGCAGACGGCAAGCGGCTCCGTTCGCAATCTCATTCGTCGCGCATCGTCATCGAACGTGGTGGCGATGTTGCCCGGAAGCCGACATCCGGATGAGGTGATCGTTTACATGGCGCATTGGGATCACCTCGGCAAAACACTCGCGCGCACCGGCGACAATATCTTCAACGGCGCGCTCGACAACGCTTCGGGCACGGCGGGCTTGTTGACCATTGCGAAGGCTTACGTGGAGTCGACACCGCGTCCCGAGCGATCGGTGGTTTTTCTCGCCGTGACTCTCGAGGAGAGTGGCTTATTGGGTTCGGCGTACTACGTCGCCAATCCGATCTTCCCGTTGGCGAAGACGGTGGCTGCACTCAATATGGACGCGATTAGCTGGGGTGGGCCAACCAAGGACGTCACCGTCGTGGGTCACGGTGCTTCGGAGCTCGAGGAATATCTAGCGAGCGAAGCGCAGCGTCAGGATCGCATCGTCAAGCCGGAGCCGACTCCGGAGAATGGTTTTTTCTTCCGATCGGATCATTTCAACTTCGCCAAGGGTGGTGTCCCCGCGCTCTACATCAAGCTCGGGGTCGACGATCGCGAAAAGGGTGAAGAGTGGGGGCGCGCGCAGCTCGCCGAGTTCACCAAGAACGATTACCACAAGCCGTCGGATGAATTTCGACCGGGAATCGACGTGCGCGGTGGGCTTCAGGACATCGAGCTGATGCAGCGCATTGGCTGGCGGCTCGCCAATGAGCGGCGTTTCCCCAACTGGTATCCGGACAGCGAGTTTCGCGCCGCACGCGATCGCAGCTTGGCGAGGTAATCGCGCTCAGCGCATTGAGTGTCAGCGCAAACGTTGATGCAGCAACCAGACGAGGCGTCCGATCTGCAGGAATGCGTAGGGAGCAATGAGCAAAATCCAGGCGGCTGTGCCGCCTTGGCCGAGCTCGCGCGCGAAGTCGAGCCATAGGTCGATGAGCCCGCCGTTTTCGTATCGACCGAGCAGGATTCGCCCGCTGATCCAGAGCAGCATCGGCAGCAGGATCGCGCCTGAAGCGGCCGCCAGCGCGAGCCAACGCAGTTCGCGCAGCGCGATCGTGGTGGCTTGGGGCTTTTTTCGTTTCGACATCGGCACATAATAAGCGATGAACAACATACGGGCAGCGGTGATCGGTGCGGGCTATCTCGGCCGGTTTCATGCACAGAAGTACGCGGTAGCACCGGGTTGCACCTTGGTGGGCGTGGTGGATCCGCGTCACGAGGTGCGTGAGGCGGTGGCTGCCGAGATGGGTACGCGCGGTTTTGCCGATCATCGCGAGTTACTCGGCAAGGTCGATGCCGTCAGCGTGGTCACGACGACGCCGGCGCACTATGCCATCGCGCGCGATTTTCTAGAGGCGGGTGCCCACGTACTCGTGGAGAAGCCCATCACCGAGACGGTCGAGCAGGCACAGTCGCTGATCGAGATTGCCGCGGCCGCCGGTCGCATCCTGCAGGTGGGTCATCTCGAGCGTTTTAATCCGGCGATCGTTGCAGCCGAGGCGCGGCTGCGCGGTGCCCGCTTCATCGAGTGCCAGCGACTGGCGCCGTTCAAAGAGCGCGGCACGGATGTGAACGTGGTGCTCGATCTGATGATCCACGACATCGATATCGTCCAGAGCATCGTTGGTCGACCGGTGGAGTCGATCGAGGCGATTGGCACTCCCGTGTTTTCGGGTGCGGTTGATATCGCCAATGCTCGACTACGTTTCGAGGGCGGTTGTGTGGCCAACGTGACGGCGAGTCGAGTGAGCCTTAAGACCGAGCGCAAGATGCGCGTGTTTCGCGACGATGCTTATCTCTCGATCGATTTGCAACAGCGCATCTTGACCGTCATCGGCAAGCGCTCTGCCGTGCCGGCGCTCGGTGAGTTGCCGGTGACGATCGAGGAGAGCAGTTACGATCAAGGCGATGCACTACGCGCCGAGATCCACGCGTTTCTCGATTGCATCCGCGAGGGCAAACCGCCTTTGGTCTCCGGTGAAGATGGTCTGCGGGCGCTCGATATCGCCATTCGTATCACGGGCATGCTGACGAAGGGGCAGAGCTGATGAGCGAGTCGCGTCGAGTCACCGTGGCGACCACGCAGTTCGCGTGCTTAACCGACAGAGCGACGAATATCGAACGGGCTGAGGTCCTGGTGCGTCGCGCTGCGGCGGCGGGCGCCAACGTCATCCTGTTGCAGGAGTTGTTCGAGACACCGTATTTCTGCATTGATCAGGATGCGCGGCACTTCGCGCTCGCAACCACGGTCGATGAGAATCCAGCGCTGCGGCATTTTGCGCCTATCGCTCGGGAGCTCGGTGTGGTGCTGCCCATCAGTTTCTTTGAGCGAGCCGGTCAGGCTTTCTTCAATACCGTCGCGATGCTCGACGCCGATGGTCGTGTGCTCGGTACCTACCGAAAGTCACATATCCCAAATGGTCCCGGATATCAGGAAAAACAGTATTTCAGTCCGGGTGATACGGGTTTTCGAGTGTGGTCGACACGATTCGGTCGTATCGGTGTCGGTATCTGTTGGGATCAGTGGTTTCCTGAATGCGCGCGTGCCATGGCGCTCCAAGGCGCTGAATTGCTGTTGTATCCGACGGCCATCGGCAGCGAGCCGCCACCGGCGCCGCCGCTCGATTCGCGTCGTCATTGGCAACGCGCTCAACAAGGTCATGCCGCAGCGAACGTCATGCCGTTGCTTGCGGCCAACCGTTGGGGTGTCGAGCGGTCGATCCAACGGCCCGATGAGGTGTTCATTCGCTTTTACGGCTCCTCGTTTATCGCCGACGCGAGCGGGGCGCTCGTAGCAGAGGCGGGAGATGAGGGCGATGCCGTGTTGACGGCCAGTTTCGATCTGGCTGAGCTTGCGGTCCAGCGGGCGAGTTGGGGCGTCTTTCGCGACCGACGGCCCGATTTGTACGGGTCGATCACGAGCTTTGATGGCGTGTGAACGAGGCTCCGATTCCGGTCTGGGTCGTAACAGGTCCGTTAGGCTCTGGTAAGACGACCGCGTTATCGCAGCTCGTTGCGGCCAAGCCCGCTTCAGAGAACTGGGTTGTTCTCCTCAATGAATTCACCGACGCGGGTATCGATGCGCTGACGGTGGCGTCGGCTGCGACGGGCCCATTCGATGTGCGGCTCGTCCCCGGTGGCTGTCTCTGCTGCGCGGGTGAAGCGGATTTTCGTCGCAATCTCAATGAGCTCGTCACCATCACACGACCAAATCGCATTCTGGTTGAACCCTCGGGCCTTGGGCATCCGGCCGGGATCATCGATGAACTGTTGGCTCATCAAGCCGCTGGCCGTATTTCGCTCGAATTGATCATAGGTCTGATGACGGCTGAGGATCTCGCCAAAGTAGACGCCGATGAGATCACTCGGGCGGTTGCCGAGATCGCCGATGTGCTCTTGCTCAGCAAGCGTGATCTGGCGTCACCTGAGGATCGCGTTGTTTTCGATACGCTCGTCGCTGCGCTTTTTCCGGCCAAGCGTGCGAGCGGTGCCTGGCATCGCGGCGATTCCTTGCAGCCATGGTTGGTGTACGCGGGGTCATCCGAGGCGCCGCGCTCGGCTGTGTCGCGATCGATCTTGCACGACCATGAGCGTCACCGTCATGAGGAACATCCACATCGGCATTGGGGTGAGATCGTCGCGATCGGACCCGGTGCCGAACGACGTCTGATCGAGGTGTTGGAGCGTCAGGGTGCGCGGTGGCTGTTTGATCGCTCGTATGAGTTTTCCGAAACGCGTTTGATGGCGGCACTGCTGGCCGACACCGAGCTCACTCGTGCGGTTGAGCGATTCAAGGCCGTTGTTCGAGTCGGCGAGGATGAGTGGGTGTTGCTGCAACGCGCGGGGGCGCGTCTGCAAGCGACACCGACCTCTTGGCGACGTGATCATCGGCTCGAGGTGCAGAACGTGCCGGGGATACCGCTTGATTTGTCGCAATGGGATGCGCTGTGGGCGCACTGCCAATCGACTCGGTAGAAGATGATCGCGCCTGGCTCGCGGGCGCTTTCTCGGCTGCCGTCGAGTCGGTGCATCCGCGAGTGGCGTTGGCGCACCTCGCGATGCCGATACCCGAGCCGAAGGGCTTTGGACGCCGTCGACTGATCGCGATCGGCAAGGCGGCGGGTGCCTTTGCGCGAGCGTTCGTCGATCGATATTCCATCGATGATGGCATCGTGATCGCGCCGCCTGATGCGCCGGCATTAGTTACCGGATTGATCGACGTGCCGGGGGATCATCCGGTGCCAAGTGAGGCGAGCTTGGCTGCCGGTCTTCGTCTATGGGACTTCATAGGCCAAGTGAATGCCGATGATGTCTACATCGTTTTATTGACCGGCGGTGCCTCGGCCTTGTGTGTTTTGCCGATCGAGGGCGTCACACTCGAGCAGAAGCGCCACGCGACGATGCAGCTTATGCATGCGGGCGCCTCGATTGCGGAATTGAATCAGTTGCGGCGTCGCCTGTCACGGATCAAAGGTGGTGGGCTCGAGCGACGTCTGGCGCCAGCGCGGTGCATCACGCTCGCGATTTCGGACGTGCAGGGCGATGACCCTGAGGTCATCGGCTCGGGTCCGACGATGTCATCGGCAGCGTCGCTTGCCAACTATGTCGTCATCGCGACGTTGGACGATGCGCTGCGAGCGGCGAGGGCGTACGCGGCCGCAGACGGTATCGAGATTATGGATCTAGGACGCACGCTATACGGCTCCGTTGAATCGGAAGCCGTACGCATCGTGGCGGAGATCCACCGTTGCCGTGCGGCACGGCGATTCGGCGATCGCCCGACACTGTTGTTGGCGGGTGGTGAGCCCGTGATTACCGTTCAGGGCGACGGCGTGGGTGGTCGAGCACAACATCTGGCCTTGGCGATCGGCGCGCAACTTGATGGGCTAGAGGGCGTCACCGTGCTCGCTGGAGGTACCGACGGGATCGATGGGCCTACTTCGGCTGCAGGCGCTTTTGCCGACGGGGCTACTGCCCCGCGTTTACGGGCGAGGCGTCTCAATGCCGCCGATGTTTTGTCGCGTTGTGACTCGCATTCCGCGCTCGCTGCCATCGGCGATCTGTGGGTCACGGGCAGAACGGACACCAACGTCGCTGATCTGCTCTTGGTGTTGATCCGTCCGGCTAGAATGGTTCCATGACTCAGGTTGTTCAAAGCATCGCCGTGATCGGCGGTACAGGCCAGCTCGGCGCGGCGATCGCGCGTCGGCTCGCGAAAGCGGGTAAATCCATCATCATCGGTTCGCGCGATCCGGTGAAGGCGGAAGCGGCGGCTCGGCAGCTCGGTGCAGAGCTCGGTTGCGAGGTGGCCTTCGGCGGTAATGTCGCGGCGGCCGATGCGGCGGAGCTGGTCATTTTGACCGTCCCGTTTGCATCGCAGCGCACGACGCTCGAGGATATTCGCAGCAGTGTCAGCGGCAAGATCGTGATCGATACCACGGTGCCATTGATGCCACCGAAAGTGATGCGAGTGCAATTGCCTCCCGAGGGCAGTGCGGCGCAGCGGGCTCAGGAGATTTTGGGTGAACCCGTGCGGGTCGTTTCGGCATTCCACAATGTCGCTGCCCACAAGCTGATGACCGATGCGTTCGTCGAGTGTGACGTCTTGGTTTTCGGTGACGACAAGGCAGCGCGCGAAGTGGCGGTCTCCATTGTCGACGCCTGCGGATTGCGCGGCTTGCACGGCGGCGTGCTGGCGAATTCTGCTGCAGCGGAAGCGATGACCTCCGTGCTGATCTTCCTCAACAAGAATTACTCGGTCGATGGGGCCGGCGTGCGGATCACGGGACAAATGACGGTCCCTGTCGCGCGCTAAATTCATGGCGGCACTGGAGCTTCGGGCTCTCGATGGGATACCGGAGATTCTTCCCGGCGACGATCTCGCGTCGATTCTGCAAGCGGCGCTGCGTGAAAATGACATCGGGCTGCAGCCAGGTGACGTGCTTGTCGTCGCGCAGAAGATCGTTTCGAAAGCGGAGAATCGTTTTCTCGACTTGCGCAGTCTGAACCCTTCTGTACGCGCCATCGAGCTCGCAAACCGCATCGGCAAGGAGGCCTCTTTTGTCGAGGCCGTGCTCCGAGAGTCCAGCGAAGTCGTGCGAACGGCCCCCAATACTTTGATCACCCGACACCGTGCTGGTTATGTCATGGCCAACGCGGGTATCGATCGATCCAATGTGCCGGGCGACGAGCACACGGTGTTGCTATTACCCGAAGATTGCGACGCTTCTGCCGCTCGCTTGCGTGCCCAGTTTCCAAAACCTCCGCCCGGTATCGTCATCAGCGACAGTTTCGGTCGACCGTGGCGCGAGGGTGTGGTCAATGTGGCGCTCGGTGTGTCGGGTGTCGTCGCGCTGATCGATCGGCGAGGCGGCGTTGATCGACATGGCCGAACCTTGCAGGTGACCCAGATCGCGCTGGCCGATGCCATTGCAGCGGCGGCGGGCATTGTGATGGGCGAGACGACTGAGGGCACGCCCGTTGTTTGGGTTCGCGGGCTTGCAGCCCACGCTACAGAGAACGATCTCGGGTCGACCTCATTACTGCGTCCACGAACACACGATTTGTTCACATGACGACGCCACGCGTCATCCTGCTCTGCGGTGGTGTCGGTGGTGCGAAAGTGGCGTTGGGCCTTGATCGATTATTGCCGCCGGGTGACCTAGCGATCATCGTGAACACGGGCGACGATTTCGATCATCTGGGCCTGCGAATTTGTCCCGACCTCGATACCGTTCTTTACACGCTCGCGGGCGTCGTGCACCCGGAGCAGGGCTGGGGGCGCGCCGATGAGACGTTTACGATGCTCGATGAGCTCGTTCGGTGCGGTGGTCCCGGTTGGTTCCGGTTGGGCGATCGGGATCTGGCGTTGCATCTGCAGCGCAGCCTGCGTTGGCGTCGCGGTGATCGGCTGACGGATATCACGGCGGATCTCGCGTCAAAGTTTGACCTTCGCTCGACGATCCTGCCGATGACCGATAGCGTCGTCGCCACACGCCTCGATACCGCTGAAGGTGCGCTCGATTTCCAAGACTATTTTGTTCGTCGTCGCTGTACGCCGGTGGTTCGCCAGATCCACTACGACGGAGCGCAGTCGGCGCCAATATCGCCGCAGTTGTTGCAGGCACTGATGAGTCCGCGGCTCGAGCGTATCGTTATCGCGCCATCCAATCCGCTGTTGAGCATCGCGCCAATTCTGTCGATTCCGGGGATGTGCGACCGCCTCCGTCGCGCGGGGGTGCCGATCGTGGCAGTGGCGCCGTTGATCGGTGGTCGCGCCATTAAAGGACCGACTGCCAAGCTGATGCAAGAATTGGGTATGCGAGCCGGTGTGGTCGGAGTTTACGAGTTCTATGCCAAGCGGCATGCAGGTCTGCTCGATGCCATGTTGATCGATCAGACGGATGGCCACGAAGTGACCGAAATCGGTTGTGTCGTGGCGTTGACCGATACCTTGATGCAGACTATGGATGATCGTCTGCGTGTCGCGCAGAGCGTGCTCGAGTTATCGGTCAAAGGGGGTCGACCGTGACGCGAATCGTGGCCGTCGTGCCAGTCCGTTCCTTGTCGGAAGGTAAATCTCGCCTTGCCGATGTGTTATCGCCGCGCCGGCGCGCAGCGTTGATTGAGTCCATGCTATCGCGCGTGCTCGGGTCACTGCGGGCTGCGAAAACTATTGATCGAATTGTCGTCGTCAGTCCCGACGAGACTGTATCGCTTCCGGTCGGTGTCGAGCGAGTGCGTGATCGTGGCTTGGGTCTGAACGAGGCGATCCAGTTTGCGCGTCAACGCATCGACGCTTCGGCGGGTGCCATGCTCGTCGTTGCCGCTGATGCGCCGCAAGTCACGTCCGCCGAAATCGATCGACTGGTTGAGCGGGCGCGTGATGTGGAGATCGCGATCGTTCCCGATCGACACGGTCTCGGTACCAACGCACTGTGGATGCGATTGCCCACTCGCTTTGAGCCGCAGTTCGGCTTCCACAGTGCGCAAGCGCACGTGGATGAGGCGAAACGGCTCAGTCTCAGTCACCTCGTATTGCCGGTACCTGGTCTCTCGCACGATGTCGATGTCGAGAGTGATCTCGATGGTGAGCCGATGCCCGATGAAGTCGCGCGTCTGCTCGCCGACGAGAGTGACATGCCGGCCTTGTTGCGTCGTGCGGAGAAACTCACCACGACCGGGTTCGGTACCCGCGTGGGTTACTCGCGAAAAGTATTCATCCCGCTGACGCATTGGTGTCGTGACGTTTGTCATTACTGCACCTTTGCCGCTCCACCACGTAAGGGTTCGCGCGCGTTCCTGACGATCGACGAAGTGCTCGACATCGCTCGCGCGGGTGTCGCAGCAGGTTGCGACGAAGCCTTATTCACTCTTGGCGATAAACCGGAGTCGCGATACGCGGCCGCTCGAGCGGAACTCGTCGCACTTGGTTTTTCGAGCACGCTCGAATATTTGGCCTATTGCGCGAGAAGAGTTTTCGAAGAGACGGGTTTGCTGCCGCATCTAAATCCGGGCCTGATGAGTACAGACGAACTCACGCTGCTTCGGCCCGTATCCGTGTCGATGGGCATCATGCTCGAGAGCGCTGCGAGCCGTCTGTGCGAGAAGGGCGGACCACATCATCGATCGCCCGATAAAGATCCTACGCGGCGACTTGCGACCATTGATGCGGCCGGGGCGCTATCGATTCCGTTCACTTCCGGCTTGTTGATCGGTATCGGCGAGACTCGAGCAGAGCGAATCGAGACCTTGCTTGCCTTGCGGGCAAGTCACCAGCGGTACGGGCACTTGCAGGAAATCATCATCCAGAATTTCCGCGCGAAGAGCGGCACGCGCATGGCCGATGCTCCCGAACCCTCGCTGGAGGATTTGCAATGGACCATTGCTGTCGCCCGCTTGATCTTCGGCAAGGCGATGTCCATTCAGGCGCCACCCAATCTCTCGCCCGGTGGCTTGCGTGCCTTGGTGGCCGCCGGCGTCAATGATTGGGGCGGTGTGTCACCGGTCACGCCCGACCACGTGAATCCCGAAGCGCCATGGCCCACGTTGCCCGCGTTAGAGCTACAAACAGCAGAGGCAGGGCGGTGGTTGGTCCAACGACTGCCGATCATTCCATCGTACGCCTGTGAGCCTACCCGTTGGCTCGATCCTGCTCTGCAGAGCGCCGTGTTGCGGCGCATCGATGCCACCGGTTACGCCCTCGAACGCGACTGGCATGCGGGAGCGGGCGATTTGCCACCGCGGCGGTACCGCGCGCGGCATCGTCGGTGGTTTGCCCCGCGTGTGCGGCAACGCGCGCTGCAGCAGGCCGTGCAACGTTGCCTCGAGGGGGAGGTGCCAAGCGAAGCTGAGCTTGCCCGATGGTTTGAGGCCGATGGTGACGACTTCGGGCTGTTGGTTCGTGCCGCCGACGAATGTCGGCAGCGAGTCAATGGCGATCAGGTGACCTACGTCGTCAATCGCAACATCAACTATACGAACATCTGTACCCACTCCTGCGGCTTCTGTGCGTTTGCCAAAGGGCGTGGCGCTCGCTCGCTCCGTGGTCCGGGGTATCTGCTCGATCTCGATGAGATCGCGCGGCGCGTGGCGGAGGCGAGTGATCGCGGAGCCACCGAAGTATGTTTGCAGGGCGGCATCCATCCGTCATTCAATGGTCAGACTTATCTCGATATCGTACGCGCCGTGAAGGCGGCGGCTCCGTCCATCCATGTGCACGCATTCTCGCCGCTTGAAGTCACCCACGGTGCGCGGACCTTGGGGTTGAGCGTTGGTACATTTCTAGAGCGTTTGATGGCGGCGGGTTTGCGCAGCCTGCCGGGAACGGCAGCTGAGATCCTGAGCGACGATGTTCGCGACACCATTTGCGCTGACAAGGTGTCGACGGAAGAGTGGCTTGAGGTCATGCGCACTGCGCATGAGATCGGTCTGCGTAGTACGGCGACGATCATGTTCGGTCACGTGGAGCGACCGATTCACTGGGCGCGTCACCTGCTGGCATTGCGAGCGTTGCAGGAAACTACGGGTGGCTTTACCGAATTCGTGCCGCTGCCGTTCGTTCATATGGAAGCGCCGCTATGGCGCAAGGGACTCGCCCGAAGTGGGCCGAGTTGGCGCGAGTCGATGTTGATGCACGCTGTCGGACGGCTCGTGCTGTATCCCTCGTTTCAAAACATCCAATGCTCGTGGGTGAAGCTCGGTCGTGAGGGGGCCTTCGAGGCTTTACGCGCCGGTGCCAACGACATCGGCGGCGTCTTGATGAACGAATCGATCACGCGCGCCGCGGGCGGCGTTAACGGTCAGCAGATGAGTGAGAGTGCATTGGTCGGCATCATTCGCTCAGCAGGGCGAGTGCCGCGCGAACGGACGACGCTTTACGGTGTGCCACAACGGTCGGAGTGGCAGGAGCCGTGGTTGAAGGCAGGTTGCCTCGGCGAGACAGCCCTCGGAGTCAACGCAACCGGGGAATGACGTGCTGACCGATAATGTCGAGCGCTTCCATCGGATCGTCGTGAAGTCGTAGCGCGCATTCAGTGAGGCCCGCCGCTGCGAACATTTGAAAGCGCTCGATTTCTCGATCGAGATCTTCGAGCCCACCGGTCGAGGTGAAGTATTCGCACATCCGGTTCGAGATCGATTCGGGTACTTCCTTGACGTTTCCTGAGCGGTCGAACCAGGACGCCACATACTTGTCGTAGTTGTCGCGAACCATCTGCGCTTCATCTTCGCTGAGGCACTGTTGAATCAGTTCTTTCTGCAACTTGATCGCACGCCAAGGCAGTTCGCGGCGTGACTCGCGATAGCCCGCGGCGCGCTCGCGCTTCAAGTGCCAAGCCCAGAAAGTATTGGTCCGTAGCGGTGCCATGCCGGCCTCGCGCTTGGCAGCGCCTTCGTTGACCTCGCGCATGGCATTCGCCATGACTTCAGGCGGCGTACAGCCGATGAATACGCCGTCAGCAACGCGCGCTTCCATCCGCATCATTTGGCCGCGATAGGCGGTACCGTAGACGAGCGGTGGATTCGGCGCATGTACCCAGTCATAGGTGCAGGGCAGGTTGATGACGAAATCCTCGCCCTTGTAGCCCTGCTTGAGCTTGCCGTAACCGGCGCCGCGAACGATCTCGATCCCTTCTCGCGTGGCTCTGACGATCTTCTCGGGTCGCTGTATACCCATGGCATCGATGTTGCCTTCGCCAGCGCCCATCGCGATGACTGCACGGCCACCGGCGATTTCGTTGAGCGAGAGCAGGCTATTGGCGATCTTGAGCGGGTGCATCTCGAAGGGACTCACCGCCAGCGGGCCGATCAGCATGTGTTTCGTTTGCTGCGCGAGCGGCACTAAGGAGAGAAAACAGTCCCAGTGCGCGAAGAAGTTGGAACTCCACAGCGCTCGAACGCCATAACTTTCGGCTTTGACGCCGATTTCAGCGACCTGCGAAGGGGTGAGATCGGGCTCGAGGATGATGTCGATTTGCATGCGCCGAAGGTTATCAGGCGCAGTAGATCCGATGCAGCGTTTCGACCACTTGAGCTGCGGGTCCGTCCGCCAGGGAGTAATGGACGGTTTGGCCGTCGCGCCGGGTTTGCACGATGCCGGCCTCGCGCAAGACCGCCAAGTGCTGCGACAGCGCAGACTGGCTCAAGGGAAGCAGTTCGTTCAGCTCGCCAACCGACATCTCGCTACTGGCGAGATTGCAAAGAATCATCAGCCTTTGTTCATTGGCCAAGGCCTTCAATAGGTTCGATGCAGCCACCGCGTGGGGACGCATAGCCGCAGGTATGGCGGTCGGCGCTTTGATCTTTCGAGAGCGCTGGGCAACGAATTGCATAGCCGAAATATTACATCAGGGGTTGCTAAATAAGCAAATGCTAATATAATCTCGGCCATGAGCACGCCGATACCGACCGTAACCCCGTTCTACGACGCTGCGACCTCGACGTTCAGTTACGTCGTCGTTGATCCGACGACCTCGGTTGCCGCAATCATCGATCCTGTTCTCGATTACAACCCGGTCACTCGCGCGCGGAGCACGCACTCGGCGCGAAAGCTGCTCGATTTTGTTGTCCTCCACGGTCTTAAGGTGCAGTGGATCCTCGAGACGCACGCGCATGCAGACCATCTGAGTTCGGCTCAATGGTTGAAAGGGCAGCTCGGTGGGCAGCCGCGCGTCGGGATCGGTGCCCGAATCCGCGAGGTTCAAGAAGCGTTCAAGGTTCGTTTGTCATTGGAGCCCGACTTTCGAGCTGATGGCAGTCAGTTCGATGCGTTGTTCAACGACGGTGAGAAGCTGCTGCTTGGCTCGATTCCCCTTGAGGTCATTGCCACGCCCGGCCACACGCCTGACAGCGTGACGTATTTGATCGGCGATGCCGCATTTGTCGGTGACACCTTGTTCGCACCGCGCTATGGCACGGCGCGCTGCGATTTTCCCGGCGGCGATGCGCGTACGCTGTATGCCTCTATGCAACGTCTGTTGTCGCTGCCCGCACAGACACGCATCTATCTTTGCCACGACTATCCAGCAGAGGGGGTGGCACCGCAGTTTCTGACGGATCCGCTCGCTCAGCGGCAGAACGTCCATCTCAAAGATGCGGTCGCGGTCGAGGATTTCGTCAAGCTACGCGAGACACGTGATGCCACGTTATCGCCGCCTAAGTTGTTGGAGCCGTCGCTGCGGGCGAACGTGCGCGCGGGTCATCTATCCGATTCCTTTTTCGATGCTAAGGGGGTTATGCCATGAACATTGATCGTTTCGTGCTGGCTTTTGCGGGCACTGTCGTACTCGTCAGTCTGTCACTCGGTATCTGGATGCATGCGAACTGGTTTTTCCTCACCGCATTCGTCGGATTGAATCTGTTGCAGTCGTCTTTCACGGGCTTCTGTCCGTTAGCCATCGTCCTGCGTAAGTTAGGCCTGCAATCGGGTGTGGCATTCAAATGACGAGTCGTCGCGCTTCGCTCGGCCTGTTGGTGTTGCTCAGTTTCGTTAGCGGCTGTGGCTCATCTGCGCCGACCGCTCCCTCGGCAGAGCAGTCCGCGCCGTTCGAAGTCTTGACCATCAAGGCTACTGCGAGCGGCGATGAGCGCTGGTTGGATGGTCGGGTCGAAGGCGTCGATCAAGCGACGATAACCGCACAAACGAGCGGCGAGGTCTCCGCCGTGTCGAAGGAAATCGGCGATCGGGTTTCTGCTGGCGATATCGTATTGCGCTTGCGCGGAACCCAGCAGCGTAGCGGCTTGCAGCAGGCCGAGGCGGCGCTGCGTTCCGCTCAGGCGCGTGAGGTGGAAGTACAGGCGCGCTTCGCGCGAATGTCGTCGTTATTCGAGCGAAAAGCGATCGCCAAGGCCACATTCGATGAGGCGCTTGCACAGCGAGAGGCGGCGGTGGCGCAAGTCGTTGCGGCTCGTGCTGCGGTGACAGCGGCGCGCGAGACGGTCTCGTACACGATGGCATCGGCGCCGTTTGCCGGTGTGGTGACCGATCGATATGTGCGAGTTGGCAGTGTCGTTGCCCCGGGAATGCCGCTCTTTGCGGTCTCTGCAACGGACCGATTGCGCGTCGTGACCGATGTGCCAGAGGAGTTTGCCGCGGCAGTGCGTGCACGGGGTGAGGTACTGATACAGCACGGCGCTGAACGAGTCGCGGGTCGCAACGTGCTCGTGCAGCCGCGAACGGGCGAGGGTACGGGTGCCGTCGGTCTGCGGGTCGATCTGCCCACGAACATCCAAGATGTGCAGCCAGGAATGATCGTCAAGCTAGCGGTGGTCACGGGTATGGCAGAGCGACTGACCGTGCCAGTGTCGAGTGTGACTACTCGGGGCGAAGTCACGGGCGTTTACGTCTTTGATCCGGCTAACGGGCGCATTTCATTTCGTCAGTTGCGCCTTGGGCGAGTGATTACCTCCAATGCAGAGGTGCTGGCGGGTTTGGCAGACGGTGAGCAGGTTGCCGCCGATCCTGAGCTCGCGATGCGGTATCTCGCGCAGGTTCGGAGCACGCAATGAGTCGTGGCGAGCAGCAGCCCCTCGGTATATCGGGGCGGCTAGCAGGGTACTTTCTCAATAATCAAATCACGCCGCTCTTGGCCTTGGCCGCGATGCTGCTCGGCCTGTTTGCCGTGTGGGTCACACCGCGCGAGGAAGAGCCGCAGATCGACGTGACCTTCGCCAACATCTTCATTCCGTTCCCGGGTGCGAGTTCGACTGAAGTCGAGTCGCTGGTCGTGGGTCCGATGGAGCGAGTGCTAGGCGAAATTGCCGGTGTAAAGCACATCTATTCCGTGTCGCGCCCTGGAATGGGCGTGATTACGGTTCAGTTCGAGGTCGGCGAGGCACGTACCGAGGCGGTGGTCCGTCTCTATAACGCCATCTACTCGAATCAGGATTGGAGACCACCAGGATTGGGCGTGCTTCAGCCATTGGTCAAACCCGGTGGTATAGAAGACGTTCCGATTCTGACGCTGACGCTTTGGAGTCGCGATGCTTCGCGTAGTCCCGACGCGCTCGCCCAAGTCGCGCGCTCGCTGCAGACTGAGATCAAGCGCGTTCCTGGTACACGAGATGTCTATGCCGTTGGCGCACCGGATCATCTGGTCAAGGTCGAGCTCGATCCGCGGCGCGTCGCAGGTCGAGGTCTGACTTTCGGCGACATCATCCAATCTTTGCAAGCGACCAATCGTGCGCTACAAGCTGGTGCCGTGGTGGGAGATGATTCATCTGCGCCGGTTCAGGTCGGTGGATTTCTCGCCGATCGTGACGAGGTGGCGGCGCTCGTGGTGGGTGTCGCAAACGGGCGACCGGTGTATCTCGAGGATGTGGCCGATATTCGTGTCGGCGCAGCGCAGTCTGAACAATATGTGAGCTTCAGCACTGGGCCTGCATGGCAGGGTAGCGAGGTTGGCAGCACTGTCCGCGGGCATAGCGCAGTGACGGTTGCAATCGCTAAAAAGCCGGGTGAGAACGCGATCGATGTGGCTGGCAAGGTGCTCGATCGGGTCGATGTTTTGCGCGGTGTCTATATCCCGGATGACGTCGAAGTCACGGTCACTCGCAACTACGGTGAAACCGCAAACGAAAAAGCCACGCAACTGATGCAGAAGTTGCTCTTCGCGACGATTTCCGTCGTGCTCCTCGTGATGCTCGCCATGGGTCGTCGTGAGGCGCTCGTTGTTGGTGTCGCCGTCATTGTGACCTTGGCTGCGACGCTCTTTGCGTCCTGGGCCTGGGGATTCACGCTCAATCGAGTGTCGTTGTTCGCATTGATTTTCTCGATCGGTATTTTGGTTGACGATGCCATCGTGGTGGTCGAAAACATTCATCGACATCGCTTGCTGTACTCGGGGACGCTCGAATCATTGATTCCCCGTGCGGTCGACGAAGTGGGTGGGCCAACGATTCTGGCTACTTTCACGGTCATTGCGGCTTTGCTGCCGATGGCCTTCGTGAGCGGCTTGATGGGGCCTTACATGAGCCCGATCCCGATCAACTCCAGCATGGGTATGCTGCTCTCGCTGCTGATCGCTTTGATCTTCACGCCGTGGCTTTGTCGAAAGCTGCTCGGCGGTCATCACGAGTCCGACAAAACGCCCGGCGAATCGAGCAAATTCGATCAGCGCGTCGCCGCGTTCTTTGAGCGATCACTACGACCGTTCTTGTCGGGCGCTGATCCGCGTGCGCGTCGGCACAAGCTGTATGCAGGCATCGGGATTGCGATCGTGGCGGCTATCGCACTCGCACTGCTGCAGCTGGTCGTTTTGAAGATGCTGCCCTTCGACAACAAGTCGGAGTTTCAGGTCGTTCTCAATATGCCCGAGGGCACGCCGGTCGAGACAACCGCTAGGGTGCTCGATGAATTAGCCAGTGTCATTGAGGCCGTGCCGGAGGTGACTGACTATCAGGTCTACGCCGGTACTGCGGCGCCCATCAACTTCAATGGGCTTGTCCGACAGTATGGCCTGAGACGCAGCGCTGAACTCGGCGATATCCAAGTCAACTTGTTGCCGAAGTCCGAGCGAGATCGCTCGAGTCACGAAGTGGCCTCGTCCGTGCGAGAGGCACTGACAGCGATTGGTCGGCCGTACGGCGCCTCTGTGCAAGTGGTTGAGGTGCCTCCGGGACCGCCGGTGCAGGCACCGATCGTCGCTGAGATCTACGGCGCGAGTGCCGCGGAGCGCGCCGCGTTGGCTCGTGAAGTTCGCTCGGTCTTCGACGCGACGAATGACATTGTCGATGTCGATGACACCATGCCTGCGTCGGCGCGACGCTGGTTGCTTGAGGTCGATCGGAACAAGGCCGCATTGCTCGGCGTTAGCCAACAGCAGATTACCGAGGTCGTGGCAGCAGCGGTGGGCGGCTTCAATGCCACCTATCTTCGTGTCGGTGGTGGACAGGAGCCGGTGCCGGTACGGCTCGAGCTGCCCTTCGGTGACAAGGCACGCATTCAAGACTTGATGGGCTTGGAGCTACGATCGCAATCGGGCGCTAGGGTGCGACTCGGAGCCGTTGCGACGGCGCGCGAACTTTCTTGGGATGGTGATATCCATCACAAGAATTTACTGCCTATCACCTACGTCACTGGCGACATGGCGGGCAAACTCGACAGCCCACTCTACGGGATGTTCCGAATTATCGGGGCGCTCGATGGGCGCAAGGTCAACGGCGTTGAGCCTGTGCATCATTTCATCGCGCCGCCGGACGATCCTTCGGAGCTCGCGATCAAGTGGGACGGCGAGTGGCAGATCACGTACGAAACCTTCCGCGACATGGGGGCGGCCTATGCGGTCGGGTTGGTGTTGATTTATCTGCTCGTCGTTGCACAGTTCGGTTCGTACTTCGTACCGCTCATCATCATGGCGCCGATTCCGCTTACCATCATCGGTGTGATGCCGGGTCATGCACTACTTGGTGCGCAGTTCACGGCCACCTCGATGATCGGCATGATTGCGCTTGCCGGCATCATCGTGCGCAATTCCATCTTGCTCGTAGATTTCATCAACACCGAGCGTGCCGCCGGCCGAGATCTGGCGGATGCGGTTGTCGCAGCGGCGACGGTACGTGCGAAGCCCATCGCCTTGACGGCGCTTGCGGCGATGACCGGTGCGTTCTTCATTCTCGATGATCCCATTTTCAACGGCTTGGCTATTTCGTTGATCTTCGGAATCTTTGTCTCCACCGTCTTGACGCTCGTCGTCATACCGGTGGGTTACTTCGCCTACCTCTCGAGGAGAAACTGACATGGCTCACATCGTCATCGTAGGTGCCGGAATCGGCGGCGTCCCGGCGGCTTTTGAGCTACGCAAGAAGCTCGGTAAGGAACACCGGGTGACGTTGCTCGGCTCCTCGCCGTACTTCGAATTCACCCCCTCGAATCCGTGGGTCGCGGTGGGTTGGCGCAAGACTGACCAGGTCCGAGTCGAGATGCGTGAGCCGCTCGAGTCGAAGGGTATCCAGTGGATCCCGGAAAAAATCGTTGCCATCGATGCGCCCGGTAATAACGTCACGACGACCGCGGGGCATCGTCTGGACTACGACTATCTCGTGATCGCAACCGGCCCCAAGCTGTCCTTCGAGGAGGTGCCGGGTCTTGGCCCGCACGGCGGCTATACCCATTCGATCTGTACGCATGAGCACGCCGAAAAGGCGTGGGCGGCGTACCAGGAATTTTTGAAGAATCCAGGTCCGATCGTGATCGGCGCAGCGCCGGGAGCAAGTTGCTTCGGCCCTGCCTATGAATTCGCGATGATCCTTGATGCCGACTTACGCAAGCGAAAAATGCGCGATCAAGTGCCGATGACCTATGTGACGAGTGAGCCCTACATCGGCCACATGGGCTTGGGTGGTGTCGGTGACAGCAAGGGGCTCATGGAGTCTGAACTGCGTCAGCGCCATATCAAGTGGGTAACGAATGCGAGGGTCACGCAAGTAAAACCTGGCGAGGTTTGCCTGTCAGAGATGGATGAGGAGGGCAGTCCGAAGAAAGAACACGTCTTGCCGTTTAAGTTCTCGATGATTCTGCCGGCATTCAAGGGTGTCGACCCGGTGGCGGCCGTGCCGAATCTATGTAACCCGCGTGGTTTCGTGTTGATCGATGAGCATCAGCGCTCTAAGGCATATCGAAACATCTTTTCTGCGGGCGTTTGTGTCGCTATTCCGCCTGTCGAGGCCACACCGGTTGCTACCGGCGCACCCAAGACTGGCTACATGATCGAATCGATGGTTAGTGCGATTTGCGAGAATATCGTCGCTGATATCAAAGGTCAGCCGGCCGACGCCCGCGCGACCTGGAACGCCATTTGTCTTGCCGACTTCGGCGATACCGGGGCAGCATTCGTGGCACTCCCGCAGCTTCCGCCGCGTAACGTGACGTGGGCTAAGGCAGGAAAGTGGGTGCATTTGGCGAAAATCGCTTTCGAGAAGTATTTCCTGCGCAAAGTGAAGACAGGCTCTTTGACGCCCGTCTACGAAACCTATGTGTTGAAAGCGCTCGGTATCGTTTCCTTGCGAGAGAAAAAATCCTGATGCGATATTCATCATTCCGAGCCGGGCTGTGGCTGGTGGTGGCAGGGCTTCTGCCCGGTGGCCTGAATGCGGGTGAGTCGTTGTCGCAGGCGTGGAGCAAGGCGTTGGCAACCGATGCCGGCTTGGCTGCGGTGAGTCTGGATACCGAAGCCGCTCGCGCGGGTGAGCGGGCGGCGAGAGCGGCCCGCTTACCGCAGATCGAGGTTGGTGCGTCGTACACGAGGATGGCGGATGCACCGGCGTTGTCGGTTGTCACCCCGGAGTTCGCATTCATCTCGCCGCGTATCTTCGACGACGATGATTTTGTCATGCGTCATGCTCAGCTCAGCTTGCCGATTTTCGCAGGGGGCAGTTTGTCATCCGGAGTGAGAGCGGCAGACGCTGCACGCCAGGCGGCAGAGTCCGATGAACGTCGCGCGCGAGCCGATCTCAAGCTGGCCGTTGCAGAGACTTACCTCGGTGTGTTGCGCAGCCAGCGTGCATTACGCGCCGCAGAGGCAAGCGTGGCTGCACTCGAATCACACCTGCAGGATGTGACCGCGATGGTCGAGGTGCAGGCGCGAGCGAACACAGATTTGCTCGCTTCTCGAGTGGCTACCGCTGGCGCCAAACAACAACTGACCCGTGCACGCCTTGGGGTTGCCACGGCACTTGGTCACTACAACCGGCATTTGGGTGAGCCGCTTGATCGTGTGGTCGAGCTCGAGGCAGTCCCTCCGGCTGTGTTGGAGATGAAGGATTCGCCGTTAGCGGAGCTGCAGGAGCGGGCCGTAAGACAACGAGGCGAGATCGCGGGACTCGATGCTCGCGCGGATTCACTCCAAGCGGCCTCGCGTGCCGAGTTCGGCAAGATGCTGCCAACGGTCGCTGTGACGGCGAGTTATCAGCAACTCGAGAACACAGTGCTCGATCGCGAAGAGTTCACGATGATGGGCGTGGGTTTTCGTTGGGCGTTGTTCGATGGAGGTCAGGCTCGGCATCGCGCTACAGCTTTGCGACGCTCGAGTGACTCGGTACGCCAGAGGCGCAACGAGTTGGAGTCGATCGTTCGTCTTGAGGTTCAGCAAGCGCGACTCGGTATCGAAGCGGCGGATGCGCGCGTTTCGCTGACGCGTGACGCGATTGCCGAGGCCAATGAAAACCTACGGATCACGCGTGATCTATATGCAGAGAGTCTCGTTACCAACACACAGGTGTTGGAGGCGATCGCTCTGCAGACGGCGGCTGAGGGACAAGCGGCGGATGCCGTTTTCGATGCGTCGATCGCGCGCCTGCGATTGCTCAAAGCCATCGGAGAGTTATGATATCGGGTGTGCCACAGGTTTTCGTTCTGGGAGCCTGCGCGGTATCGTGGTGGCGGAGTCGCGTTAATCCGGATGGATGATCTTAAGGGACCGCTCAAGGGCCTTGCACAAGCCTCGAGCTTGCCGGCCAAGGTCTACTGTGATGCCGACGTGGCGCGGCGCGAGCGCGAAGCGGTCTTTCGTCGTCATTGGCAATATCTTGGCCACGAGTCTCAGTTGCCCGAGGTGGGTACGAGCCTGTTCGTTGATGTTGCCGGTATGCCGATAGTCATCGTGCGCGAGCGCGAGGGACTGCGGGCCTACGAGGCCGTGTGTCGGCATCGCGCCGGACCTCTCGAGGCCTGTCATAGCGGTGGCCAGCATTTTCTCCGTTGCCGGTATCACGGTTGGGCTTACGGCCACGACGGTGCATTGATCAACGCGACCGAGATGCAAGGGTGTGAAGATTTCGAACCGGGCGAGATTCGCTTGCCGGCTGTTGAGCTAGCTATCTTACAGGGTCTAATCTTCGCGAGACTCGTGCCAGGGCCGGTGGGCTTCGGTGCGGTGACCGATGGCATACGCGAACGCCTGGCTGCCGCTGGTCACGAGCTCTCAAACCTACAGCACCACGCGACCGTCAGCTACGACATCGATTGCAACTGGAAAGTTTACGTCGATAATTTCCTCGAGGGATATCACATCCCCTTGGTGCATCCCGGCCTCAATGCGATCCTCGACTATCGCTCGTATCGAACCGAGTTGGCCGCGTGGTATTCGTTGCAATCGAGCCCGCTTGAGAGCGCACCTAACGCCTACGACAGTGGTGAGGCGCTGTATTACTTCCTGTATCCCGCCACGATGTTGAATATCCTGCCGGATCGTCTGCAGACCAACCGAGTCGCTCCAATCGGCGCGGAGCGCTGTCGGGTGATTTTCGATTTCTTTTATCCCACCGAGTGGACGGCCGAGGCGAGGGCGCTCAAGTATGCGAGCGATAGCGCGTTCTCCGAGCAAGTGCAGCAAGAAGACATTGATATCTGCGTTGCCGTGCAGCGCAACCTCGCTAGCGGAAGCTATCGCTCAGGTCGATTCAATCCAAAGCGCGAGCAGGGTTTGCACCATTTTCAAAGGCTGTGGCTCGACGACATGCTTCCGCGCTGACGGAGCGCTCGCCGCCGCGCTACAGGAAAACGTCGCCGCCGTTCGGGCTGATGCACTGCCCCTGAAAGTGCCGCCCCGCATCGCTCGCCAGAAAAACGAAGCTCGGTGCGATGTCATCGACGTCGGCGATGCGACCGAGTGGAATAGCCTTGCGAATCTCTTCGAGCACCTCAGCAGGCACGTCATCGAGAATCGGCGTACGCGTCGCACCGGGTGCCACGCAATTGATGGTGATGTTGCGTGCGCCGATCTCGAGTGCGACGCTGCGAGTGAAAGAGAGGATCGCGCCTTTGGCGGCGGTGTAGGCCGTGAATCCCGGTGCGCCCTTGTAGGCGAGTTGCGAGGCAGTATTGATGATGCGCCCATAACCACGGGTGTACATCTGAGGCAGCACCGCACGCGTCATGAGAAAAGTGCCGCGCAGGTGCACGGCGAGCACGCGATCCCACACGGCGATATCCAGTTCATGCACCGGTGCGGCTGCGGCGATACCCGCGTTGTTGACGAGGATGTCGATGCGACCGAGCTCGCGCGTCGCGCATTCGACCATCGATGCTACGGCCTGCTCGTCGGCGATATCGGCTTCGATGACCAAGGCCCTGCGACCCATTGAGCAAATTTGATCGGCGATTTCGGAGGCCGCGTCAGCTTCACGTGGCGTAGGGTGGTTAATGACGATGTCGGCGCCGGCTGTCGCCATCGCGAGCGCAACGGCGCGACCGATACCCGAACTGCTACCGGTGATGAGGGCGATCCGATTCTGCAGGGTCATGTTTCAAAACCCCTTAAAGTCGACGAGCTCGTCGAGAGTGATGCGTGAGCGTTCAAACTGATTGACGGGGTTTTCCAACTTCGGAAATCCGACCGCCATGCCGCAATAGACCATCTCGGTCGGTGCCAAGTCGAATCGCTCGGCTAGTTGCGGTCGATAAGACGCCCATGCCTCTTGCATGCAGCTGCCGAGCCCGCGTTCCTCGAGCAGTAGCGCGACCGTCTGGATCAACATACCAAGGTGCGCCCACTGACCATGCGCAACCCGCTGATCGATGACGAAGAAGAGACCCACCGGCGCCCCAAAGAATTCGAAGTTGCGGGCGACGTGACGTAGTCGGGCGGGTTTGTCCTCGCGCGGGATGCCGAGCGCCCGATACATATCCTCGGCGAGCGTGTAGCGACGCGTACGCAACGGTTCCCACAGTTCGGGCGGATAGATGGGGAAGGGATCGGCGGATTTGCCAAAGCCAGGCGCTGAGACAGCACTTCGGGTCATCTCGACGATCGCATCTCGCGCTGCGCCGGTGACGGCGACGATGCGCCACGCCTGGATGTTGCTGCCGGAGGGAGCCCAGCGCGCGGCATCGAGTACCTCAGCGAGCAGTGCCTTCGGCACCGGGTCGGGGCGGAAGTCACGGACGGAGCGCCGCTGACGCACGGCATCGGAGACGTTCATCGGAGAGACTCCGGAAAAATGGTGGAGGCGGCGGGAATCGAACCCGCGTCCGCAAGCACTAGACTTCAGGATCTACGCGCGTAGCTCTCTCATTGAATCTCGCCTTGCGCTACCCGAGGAGCAGGGAAGACGCTCAGCCAGCACACGGTGACTCTTAGCGGGACTGCCCCGTCGCACGGCAGCCCGCGATCCTATAAGCGCGTCCCCTGATTCGGTGTTATAGGCACCAGCCGGTCAGAGGTTAGGCGGGATTAAGCCGCCAGAGCGTAGTTGTCGTCGTTGGCAACTGTAGTTTGCAGCAAAGTTTTACGAGGTTCACTGCACCTCGGCACGCCCCTGAAGGTTCGCAACCCACGTCGAAGCCGGTCGCCCCCTTCAAGTTAACGCAATAAGTATAAACGAAAAGACGCCGTTCAAGGGCTGAATCCAAAATCGGCAGCGAGCGCCTTTATCGACGCGCCACGTCGCGCAGGGTGTTCGACAAGCGCCCGATCAAAACGCGCGTAATCGCGAGGGCGATATTGGCATCCTCTTGAACCAGTTTGACGAAAACGTCCTGTCTGATTGCGAGCAGTCGGGTATCGGTCTTGCAGCGAATAGAGGTGCTGCGTGGCTGCGAGGCAAGTAGCGCCATTTCGCCGAATATTTGAGTGTTGCCGAGCGTTGCGAGCACGGTTTCGCCCTGCGGTTGCTCTAATACGACCTCTACCTCGCCATGCAGGACGACATAAGCTCGGTCGCCCGGGTCTCCTTGTCGGAAGACATACTGCTGAGGCTCGTAAGTCAGCCAATCGCTCGTAAAAGCGAGCAACTTTAGTTTGGCCCGATCGATTGACGCAAAGAGTGGAATTTGCGACATGACCTCTGCAGTTGCGCCAAGACCGCTAACGTCATTGCGTGTCGCAGAATCCGGCCCCTGGCTTTCGGCCAGGAGTTTGCGTTCAAACAGTCGCCCCTGTTTCAGTTCAAACACGGCGGCGAACTCGCTGGTACGACTATCATCCGGTTCGATGATGAAGAGGCTCGCCCCGCTCATGAAGGCTTTGATCTGACGGATGATGGTCGACTGCTTTGATGGTTCGATCGCCGAGAATGCTTCTTTGGCGATTAGCAGTGATGGGCGTTTGATCAGCGCACGAGCAAGAATCAAACGTTGTCGTTGCGATGCTGTTAATCGGGCGCCACCAACACCGATGTCATATTGCAAACCAAGGTGGGCAATGCGACTCGCAAGACCACACTTCGTTGTCACCTCGCGAATCATTTCGTCAACTTTCGCGAGCTGATCGGGATGGGCGGCAACGAGCTTCCCGTAGGCAAGGTTGTCGCGAATCGTCAGTGCGCTGTTGATCGTTGCAGGTTCGAAGAAGCTGACTTGACTCTTCAATAAGGTCGGTAGGGTGTCACGGAATATACGACGGGCTTGCACGATGAGGTTACGGAATTCGATATCAAATTCCCCAATCGGATGTTTGGCGGGAACGAGTTTCAGCGCCAGTTGCAGAAGCTTCAAACGATCCGAATCATCATGAGCGGTGCTGGTGCGCGTGAGTTGGCGTCGCAGCAGGCGTTCGTACTCGCCCATTTCTTCAGGACTGATGAAGTTGAAGCTTTGGAAGAACATATCCGCCGGATCGAGATCGCGGAACATTTCGATCATCAGTTCGGCAACTTTTCTTCCTTGCTGGATCAGTGTTGGGCTGAGTCCTGCTTGATCAGCACATTGCAGTGCGTGCGACTCGATTAGATGTAGTTTCGCGTCGTCGTTGATCGCCCCAAACAAAATGTTCTCGAGAAGCGATGCGTTTTCCACAAAGCCGTCGGGATTGAACGATTCAATTGCGTCGGCTAGGTGCGTTTCATCTAGCGCCTGGCGCAGTTGGGCTCTAGCCCGCAAAAGCAGGGCATGCGCGTCTTCGCTTAGCCCACTAGCCGCGCGACGGACACCCCAGTCGAAAGCGTCGTGATCGAGGCCAGTGGCTTGCATGACAGCGTCGATATGCGTCTCGAGGCTTGGTGCTCTGTCATCACCGAGCACGGAATAGTCGAGCCAGTCGGCATCCGGGTCCAGTGGTGAGTTGCCCGTCAAGGCCGCCTCTCGCGCCTCGCGAGGCTCTCGCAGCATCGTTGATCCGTGTCGAGCCAGAGGATAAAGCAGGCTCTCGCGTAGCGTTCCTCTTCCCGGAGACGCATCGGGTCCCGCATAGGCCATCGTTCGGCCTATTACTCGATCCGTTAATTCCGTGATCGTCATATCGCCGAGCCTAACTTCGCCCGAAGATGGGGTGGTTTGTCGTTGCAATACGCGGGCGAGTTCATCGCGACTGTTTCCGGTGCCGCCGATGAATGCCACGTGGGCGGGCAGCGGTAGGCGAAGATTGGCGCCATCGAGTGGCTTTGCTCCATCGCCCGCATCAACGACGACATTGCTCAACAGTAAAAATGGGTCGTTCAGAGCCGTACTGGATTCCTCACTTACGATCACCGCGCGATCCATCAGCGAAGGCGGCGTGAAGAATTCCCTCAGTTGATCGTATTTGACGCTCGAGTCCGCCGCCTTTTGGTAGTAGTCGATGAGATCTTTCCAGGGCGCATACATGTCTTTGTGCGCCGCCAGTACAGCCACGAGAGAGCCGAGGCTTATCTCGCCTTGGATGACAAGGTATCCGCCGATGGACAAGAAGAAAAATGGCGTCAGTTGTGAGAAAAACTGATTCAAAATATTGATGGTGTATCGCAGCGTCGCGATTCGTACTCGGATATCGAAGATCGTCTGTAGGCGTTTTCCAACGATGGCGAGTTCGAGCCTAGACGTATCGTGCCCGTGGATTTCGGCTGCATTCGTGACGATATGTTCGACGTTGTCAGAGACATGTCGAAGTTCGATGGCGCGTCGACGTTCGAGTTCGTTCAGTCGGTTCTGAATTCGCGGGATGAGATAAAGCTGCAGTGGGTAGAGGGCGAGTGCTGCCACGCCCATCATCCAATCCTGCATAAAGATGAAGAGTAGAACGGTGAACAGGGTTCCGGCTGCAACGGTGGGTACCGTAAATGCCTCCGACATAAACAAGCCTAACGGCGACGTTTCTGCAGCTACCATCGAGACGATCTGTCCAGATGATTGGGTTCGAAAATCTTTGACCGGAAAGCGTAGTAACCGCTCCACTAACTCGTAGCGGAGGCGTCGCAGCAGTCGGTCGCCTACCCGATATCGGTAGGTCGAGGTTAGGAATTTGAATGCTCCGCCGATCAGCACTAGCGCCAAAAAGGCCGAACTGAGACTCAACAGGTAGGGGATCTGTTCGAGCGATGCGCCGAAAAATGGCTTTGGAAACTCGCCGTCGGCAGCGAGTGCCTCATTGATGATGATTTTCGGTAATTCGAACGAGTAGTAAAGAATCGGCATCCCAGTAAGCGACAGCAAGACGAGCGCGATCTGATCGCGTCTGCTGTAGCGCAGGATGAAACGATATATACCGGAGTCCACGTGCGACCGGTTGCTGATTCGACTATCGACGAGCGACTTAGCGTGTTGGTGAGAGCGAGATCAGGGGCGCCATTCGCGCAGTATCGCCGCTTTGCAGCATGAGCATCATGCTGAGCAGAGCGAAAGTGGTGCGCGAGTCGGGATCTTTGGAAGGAATGTAGAACCATTGGTCGCGGTAACGAACTTTGACCGCTGCATCCGCAGGTTTGCCGACCGAGGTTTGAACCCTGAAAAGATCGCCGTCGCGATCGAAGACGCCGCCATCGAGTCGGCGTCTCTGCAGCACGCCGTCGCTCAAGTCGTCCGCCGGCGCTTCCACTCCGTTGGAGAGGAAATAGAACGAGGAGTAAAGCGAGCGAGTTGCAAGGAAAACATAAGAGCTGGGATCTGGGCGATCACCGATTCCCAGTTGAACACGAATAGGACGGCCGTCAGCGGGGAAGTTCATCAAACGACAAGCTTCTTTATAAGCATCGCTCGAGAGCGCAGCGGCCGTCGGAATCATCGCCAAGATATCGATGTTGTTGTAGGTCTCCAGCGCGAATGACAGTTGGTCGGCCCGTTGTAGAGTGCGCAGGTGATCGACCAGCGCACGGTAATCACCGACACCGGCTGTGGTGTTCTTGAGACCCGCAAACGAGTCGCCGGCGACAAGCATAACCCGCTCGATACTCCAGCCAGATTGGAGTAACAAAGAAATCGTGCGTAGATCGATGGGAGTCAGAATTTGGCGAACGAATCTTTCGCCTGTGTTCGGTGAGTAGAAAACGAGCGGGGAGTCGCTAAAGCTTCCGCCGACGCCGCCGTTGTACGAGTCTGGACTGCCACCGCCAGGGAAAAACCCTGACAGGTTGAGACTCGCTGAACGTGAAATCGAACTCGACACCGAAGCAACTTCAAGAAACATCACAGGGTCGTTGTAGCGCTGACGAACGATGTTCAGCAGCAGCTGTTCGCCGTCCGTTCGCTGAATCGCCGCGTTGAACTCGGTTCGAGATAACTCCAAGCCACGTGGGCCGATCGATACGCATCCAGCGAGGAGCAGGCTCGCGCCAATCAGCGTGCTGATAGCGAGACGATTTTTGAGGCTGACGTAATGCATATGGGATCCGTACGCGAGTCGAAGTTTTGAGCGGGGCTAGTCAACCAAGGTCGCACGACAACGGGGATTGGGTTTCCCCAATCCCCGTTGAGATACGGGCGAACGCGCTATCCGAAATCAGCCGCCCGGCGGTGGTGGAACCGAGCCACCCGGAGGAGGCGGCGGACCGACCGGTCCTCCCTGCGGCTGCTTCGGGCCACTCATCGGCGGCATCATCGGCGGCGGTTTCGCACCGCCTTGGTTCGGGGTGCCGGCCGGTGGCTGAGTGCCCGGTGCCGGGTTATTGCCTGACGGCGGCGGACCGACCGGACCACCTTGCGGCGGCTGCTTCGGGCCACTCATCGGCGGCATCATCGGAGACTTTGGGCCACCCTGGGGCTGATTGCCCGGTTGTGGTGGAGTCGGTGGGGTGGGCGGTGCCGGTGGCTGCGCCTGAGAGGCAAAAGCGAGGCTTTGCGGTCCGGTGAGGTTGGCGCCGGTTGCAAATACCAACGCGGTCGCTGCAACAGCGACACCCAAGCGAATGGGTTTCATGCGGGAACTCCGTCGTGGTTGTTATTGGAGAGCCTTATGGGTAACTCCATTTTGGAACGGAGTCAACGAAACGCGGGTGACATCGCCGTAAGAAACGATTATTCGCGCAGACAACCAAACTTGTGTGCGCATCGTGCCAATGGATGAGATCAACCGCGTCGCAATAGCCGCGCTTTGTCGCGCGACCAATCGCGCTCTTTCTCGGTCTCGCGTTTGTCGTGCTGCTTCTTACCCTTGGCGAGACCGATGCGGATCTTGGCCTTGCCGCGCTGCCAATACAGCTCGAGCGGCACGATGGTGTAGCCCTTACGCTCGACCGCACCGATGAGGTGGGCGATCTCGCTGTGATTGAGTAGCAGCTTGCGGGTGCGTGTCGGGTCGGCGATGACGTGCGTGGAAGTGGTCTTGAGTGGATTGATGTGCGCACCGATCCAAAACACTTCGCCATCGCGCACGAAAACATGCGACTCGGTGATCTGCGCCTTTCCTGCGCGCAGCGCCTTGACTTCCCAGCCCTCAAGCACGAGGCCGGCTTCGTAGCGCTCCTCGATGAAATAATCGAAGCGCGCGCGACGATTCTCGGCGATCGTTTTCGGTCCTTCGTTGTTCTTGGGCTTCGTCTCGGTCTTCATGGTTTGCAGGCATTCTATACAATGCGCGAATGCGCGAAGTCGTTCGTTCTGCGATGGTGGCTGTCTCGGCCGAGAAGCTCTACGAGCTGATCAACGATGTCGATCGTTATCCGGAATTCGTTCCGGGTTGTCGTGTCGCCCGCATCGAGGAACGAGGCGAAGGCTACGTCATTGCCACGCTTGGCGTGCAGCGCAG
>Ga0164292_10000406_pt1 | contig 33292 bp, 30 predicted proteins | sample GEODES117metaG_FD_111486 | JGI IMG/M metagenome (GOLD analysis project Ga0164292, IMG submission 111486) | Eutrophic lake water microbial communities from Lake Mendota, Wisconsin, USA - GEODES117 metaG | ecosystem: Environmental > Aquatic > Freshwater > Lake | place: USA: Lake Mendota...
AGACAATAAGCACGTTGGCCAGAAGATTTCTGCAAGCCTTCGTTTACTCAAATGTTTTTATCTCTTTCTGTGCTCTCATGATGACGTGGGAAGCGCTGCATATGGCGGGCTTGAAAAATCCCCATATCATTTTTTTCGTTTTCTTTTCCACCCTGCTTACCTACCATGTTCATTCCCTGATCAATGAAGTTTACCCGGCCTCTACAACACGACATCAATGGAATCTCAGGAATCGACATATCCTGATCATTTTTATCATCACGGCATTGACAGGAACCGTGTTTTTCTTTGTCCCGTTCATTCAAACCCCGATCCCTTTTCTGTTGGCCGGACTGCTCACTTTCCTGTATTCGGCACCCAACTTGAAAGGAAAGCCTTTTGTCTTCCTCAGATCCATCGCCGTGGGAAAAACGCTATACCTCGCATGTATGTGGACCTATGTAACCGCCATCCTGCCTATCATAGCCATTGATCCGGCCTCCCATAAGATCCTGGATGCTTTTACCGGCAACAGGTTTTTTCTGGTATATGCCATCTGTATTTTGTTCGACCGGCGCGACCAGCAGGAGGACCGCGAAAAAGGGATCCGTGCCTTACCCACACTACTCAATGAAAGATCGATCGGCATGTTGTATTTTACAAGCCTTATCCTGTCGATATTTTTTGCCATCATGTATTCCTGGCCGGCATTTAACACCACAACTATTTTCCTGCTGCTGCCCCCTGTGATCTGCTTATTTCTGTTTCATCCAACCCGGTACCGGAAGGGAGATTTACTATACTATATTCTATTGGACGGGCTCATGATGTTGTCTGCCCTTTTGCAGGCCATCTATCTATATTTTCATTTACATTCGTAGCAAGATAAAGAAGCATATATGGCAAAGAAAGTCAAAGAGAAAATCGACAAGAAAGAAAAGAAAGCAAAAAAGATCATCACCGATCAGTCGTACTCCTTCCTGAGATCGTATATCAATAATCCATCGCCCGTGGGGTTTGAGCATCCTGGTCAGAAATTATGGCTGGATTATATCAAGCCCTATGTAGACCATTTCTTCACCGATCCTTATGGATCCGCTGTGGGCGTGATCAATCCCGATGCGCCTTTTAAAGTAGTGATCGAAGCGCATGCCGATGAGATCAGCTGGTTTGTAAATTACATTTCGCCAGAAGGCCTTATTTACGTAAAACGAAACGGCGGCGTGGACCACCAGATCGCCCCAGGTAAAAGGGTCTTCATCCATGGCAAAAAAGGCCTGGTTAAAGCCGTATTCGGATGGCCAGCCATTCATACCCGTTTGGGAGCCGATAAGGAACCGCAGCCGAAAGTGGAGAATCTTAGTCTGGATTGCGGAGGAAGAAATAAAAAAGAAGTGGAAGACTTGGGTGTCACCATAGGCTCTGTGGTCACTTACGAAGAAGGTTTCGATGAATTAGCATATGGTTACCTGATCGGCCGCGCCATGGATAATAGGATCGGCGGGTTCATGATCGCTGAAGTTGCCCGTCTCCTGAAAGAAAATGGCAAGAAACTTCCTTTTGGATTATACATCGTCAATGCGGTTCAGGAAGAGATCGGGCTGAGGGGCGCTGAAATGATGGCCCGAAGGATCAAGCCCAATGTGGCCATCATCACTGACGTTACCCATGATACCACTACCCCGATGGTCAATAAGATCATTGAAGGCGATGTGGCCTGCGGTAAAGGACCATCACTGGCATTCGGGCCCGCGGTCCACAACAAACTCCTGGGCATTGTACAGGATACGGCTGAGAAACATAAAATTCCCGTGCAACTGCGTACGGTGAGTCGCAGTACCGGCACAGACACCGACTCATTCGCTTACGCCAATGACGGATGTCCTTCTGTACTGATCTCGATCCCATTGCGCTATATGCACACGACCGTTGAAATGCTTCACCGCGATGATATCGAGCAAACGATCCGGTTGATGTATGAAACACTATTGACGTTAACGCCGAAAACAAACCTGAGTTATTTTGACTGATGTGGTTAAACATTCAAGGGGAAAATTCATCCCCCTGAATCATATCCTACTCATTGTTTTCTTTATACTGAATGGGATGAATGGTTTCCGGACAACCATTGTTTTCCGTGAACCATTCCTTCTGTTCCTGACGCTGCTTATCCTTGCAACGATCTCGCTCGCCGTCTGCAGGCTACTCGTCCGGGATAAGCACAAAGGCAGGATGATCTCATTCCTGGTCTTATTTGTTTTGCTATACGCACGAACCATCCACTCCGCCATCAACGAGTGGTTCAAGCCCGGAAGATTCAACTATACCTACTATTTCCCGCTATTATTCTTGTTTTTCGCAGCTGCGATATGGTTGGTCAGAAGAACATCTCAAATCAACCTGGAGCAGTTAAGGAAATACCTCATGATTGTTTTGGTCAGCCTTGGGATCTACGAAGCCGGCAGGTACGTGTATGATATGACGCTGATCCATAAGCTGCCGGAAATGAGATACAGCGCTAACGCACAGCTAACCCCGTGGACAGGAGCAGACAAGCCGAATATCTATTTCCTCCTGTTCGATGAATACCAGGGTGAGAAAGGCCTGACCAAAATGAGCAGAACTGCTGATTCCAATTTGAGAACCTATCTTTCTGCAAATCATTTCATGGTGGCCAAAGATCCTTCATCGGGATTCAGGTATACGTTTTACTCCATGGCTTCCCTGTTTGGCATGGCAGACCTAGAATTCCCGCGGGATCGGGCTTCCAAAAGGAACACCACGCGCAGTGATGCCTTTCTCGATGAAAAACGGATCATTATGGCGTCTCGAATGATTAGGGATAAAAATCCATTGGTTGACTATCTCATTGCCAACGGTTATGATATTCGCAACCATTCCATGTTCGATCTGCCAGGACGACGCTCTGAATTTGACAACATCACCTATTTGACCTGGTATAGCCTTCAATACCACAAGACCCTGCCGGGCTGGCTGGTATCCGACCTCCTGCATATTGTTCCCTCCACAGGAGCTCAAAAGCTTTTCAACTCTTTCTTCTATCGCACGCTCCGGCAGAATGCAGATTGTTATGCGGCAACCTTAGCCGAGATCAACAGTAAGACGATAAAACCTCGCTTTGTGTATTCCCATTTCCTGCAGCCCAGACCGCCAGTTTTTCTTGATGCCAACGGAAAACAAAAAAACATTACTGTCGCTATGCGTGAATTCAACATGGGCGGGCAGCCATTCATTGATTCTTACATCAACTACCTTACCTACACGAATGAGATGATCAGGAAGATGGTGGACCAGATCAACGTAAGGGATCCCGGTGCAGTGGTGGTGATAGCCAGTGATCATGGCCTGAGGAGCTGGGCCGGCGAAACGGACGATGTATTCAACATACAGCTGGCCATTAAACTTCCCCAGGACTCTCTCCAATTTTCCGATACCGCTACTTTGTCCAACACCTTCAGGATCGTGCTGAATCAGATCGCGCAACAAAAACTCGATCTGCTCCCTGGCAGGAAGCAATTATAAAAAAAGATTAATTTTAGCAAAACATTTATATGCTGATCTATGTCGACCCAGGAAGTGGCAGCTACCTTGTCCAGTTACTCATTGCAGCAGTACTGGGACTGGGCTTCTATTTCAGATCTGGCTGGAATTATATCCGATCATTCTTTTCGAGGAAGAAAGATGAAAAGAACTGAGAAATCCTCCTTCCGCGATCCATCGGGCCATATATTCATGCGTGATGGAACTGTGTACCGACAAATCAATGCTTCATATTCACAGTCATACGATCACCTCATGGCTTCCGGCCTGTACGATGAAATCACAAAAAAGAACTGGCTTATTTCCCATATAGAACTTCCTGATGAACCCGGCGCATACAAGATCATCAGGCCCGTACAACTGGTTGGTATCAACTACCCTCACGAATGGAGCTTTTCACAATTGAAAGATGCTGCCTTACTCACCCTTCAAATCCAACGCACGGCCATCGACCGGGGCATGGTCCTGAAAGATGCTACAGGATATAATATTGTTTTTACAGATCAGTATCCCATCTTCATTGACACCCTGTCGTTCGAGATCTATGATGACTCTCAGCCCTGGGTGGCCTACCGGCAATTTTGCGAATGTTTTCTGGCCCCACTTCTGCTGGCTCAACATGCAGGCGGGGATATGATACGGATGTTATCTGTTCACCCCAACGGCATCCCGCTTTCATTGTGCAGCAAACTGCTTCCATGGACGTCCAGATGGAAAACGCTCTCCTCATTGCATGTTCATTTACAGTTGTCAGTAGCTTCAAAAAAATCAGCAGCTGAGCAAAACATCATTTTCAGTAAAGCAAAAATGCTCAGGATCATAGATCATCTCCATAGAGGGATCAGTGATATGAGTGCGGGTGACAAAGAATCGACCTGGGGTAATTATTATAACGATTCAATACTCCCGGGCCAATACCTGGACGATAAGAAGAACGCGGTGGTCCAACTCACCGAAAAGATCTCATTCCGATCTGTACTGGACCTCGGGGCCAATCAAGGTGAATTCTCCATCCTGATGGCAGAAAAGGGCAAGAAGGTGACAGCTACCGATTCGGACCATCTGGCCATTGATAAACTATATTTAGCCTCAAAGGCACGCAGTATGCCCATTACCGCCCTGGTTAATGACCTGATGAATCCTTCGGCGGACATGGGCTGGAACAACGAAGAGCGGACCCGTTTCTCAAAAAGACATCAGGCAGATCTTGTCATGGCACTTGCCCTCGTACATCACCTCTGCATTGGAAAAAACCTGCCCTTCGATATGCTTTTCGAAGGTCTCTCGAGCCTTGGCCAATTCCTTCTGATTGAGTTTGTACCAAAACATGACGAAAAGGTCAGCTTGCTCCTCCAACATAGAAAAGATGTTTTCGATCAATACGATGAAGCCCATTTCGAAGCCGCGTTCAGAGAATTTTACCACCTGCTCGAGGTCATGGAAATTGGCTCCACCGGAAGAAAATTATATCTGCTGGAGAACAAGTTGCGGCCTTGATGCTTATTTTTGACTCATGAGCGACATCCGAAATAACTGGAAACTTGCGGAGATCAATGATATCTATAACAAGCCCCTGCTTGAACTCATATACAAAGCGGCTACTCTCCACAGGACACATCAGGACACAGGCGAAGTACAGGTCTGCACCCTATTATCAGTAAAAACCGGCGGTTGCTCAGAAGATTGTGCCTACTGTCCACAGGCTGCCAGATATAGTACGGATATTACCGTACAGGCCCTCATGCAAACGGATGCCGTTCTCGATTATGCGAAGAAGGCAAAGGCTGCAGGCTCAACCCGTTTTTGTATGGGTGCAGCCTGGCGTGAAGTACGGGATAACAGGGACTTTGATCGTGTCATTGAATTTGTACAGGAAGTGAACAAACTGGGAATGGAAGTCTGCTGCACCCTCGGCATGCTCACGGAGAATCAGGCCCAGAGGCTGGCAGATGCAGGCCTTTATGCCTATAACCACAACCTGGATACATCAGAAGAATATTACGGTGAGATCATCTCCACCAGAACATACAATGACAGGCTGCAAACCATTGAACACGTCAGAAAAGCCGGCGTATCGGTCTGCTGCGGCGGTATCATTGGCCTGGGCGAAAAGCATGAAGACCGAATCAACATGTTGCACACCCTCGCTACCATGCCCGAGCATCCCGAATCTGTGCCCGTGAATGCCCTGGTACGGGTGAAAGGAACACCACTGGAAAATCACGATAAAGTAGATATCTGGGATATGGTGAGGATGATCGCCACCGCCCGGATCCTGATGCCGAGAGCGATGGTGAGGTTAAGTGCCGGAAGAACGGAGATGAGTATTGCGGAACAGGCGCTTTGTTTCATGGCGGGGGCAAACTCCATCTTTGCAGGCGATAAGCTGCTGACTACGCCCAACCCCAGCTTCGATGAGGACAATGCCATGTTTGAACTACTGGGACTGAAGCCGCGTGCAGCCTTTAAAGATTAAAGCTGAAGGTTTAATCCAAACTGATTATACCCTGTGCTGGATTGATACTGGCTTCTGGCGTACCTGATCTGCATCTTTTTCAGATTGACACCTACGCCAAATGAAATGCCCGTTAACCCATTGGTGGTATTGTTGAGCGAAAGCTCGGTTCGCCGCAGCACATTATACCCCACGGAGAACTCCAGTCGTTCCCCGGCATAGATCTGCGTAGCTAATACAAAATGACGAAAAAGGTTATTCAAAAAGCCGTCTCTTGCATCCGCAGATTCTTCGGTGTTGTTGAACGTAGTATCGTTGTACACCAGGTCAAACTGGTGCAGTCTTTGTGCCGTAAGGGAGAACTGGAAAGGCGTGCCCGTCAACCTTTTGGTAATCCCCAGCTGAAGATCAAACGGCATGTCCTCTGCCTCGCCGCCATAGGTACTGATCTGTGACCCCATATTTCTGGCAAGGAAACTCACCTGAATCATTTTTGACGTGTCAAAATAATTGAGGCCCACATCCAGCGCCAAAGCATTAGACCGGTAGATCCCGTAGGCAGACTGAATATATTTCAGGGTGGCGCCATAATACCATCTTTCAAGGTACTTTCTTCCTGCTGATACCTGAACCACATAATCGTAGGGCCGGAAACTGCCCATGATATTGCCGGCGGCGTCTGTCTGTTCCGTAGTGCCGTAATGAAAATAATTGACACCCACACCAAAACTTGTTTTCCAGGAAGGTTTATAGTACGCACCCTGCGCATGGATATTTCTAATTCCAGCGTAAAACAAATTGAAATTTGTTCCGATCTGTCCATGCATATCCGGCCTCAATAAGGCAGGATTATGATAGGTCATCGAAACATCTTTTGTAATAACAGAACCGTTCACCCCTCCCAGAGCGGAAAGCTGCGGAGCGGGCGACAACTTCAGGAAATTAAACGCGGCATTCCCGCCCAGGGTTTGGGAAAATATCTGCATATGCAGCAAAACAAAGACGGCCGCGAGTTGGAGCTTCATCTCATCGAAATTAGCAATAATTCGGAAGAGGTTAAGCCAACAATAACAAGGCCATCCTTAAAATGAAAATCCCCCATAGAGATGGGGGAAATTCTTTTTAACCCTTAAAACAACCAACATGAAAATCCTTCTTGGAGAAGAATTCTACTTTGATTAAACACGAAGATTATTCATTCTGTTTAAAGCGTCATCACAAAACCAAACAACTATTTATAACCTTCAGCTATACGAGCGCCAGATCAAGCACTTGCTGCATATTCTTCACATAATGAAACTTCAATCCTTTTATAAAATCAGAGTTGATCTCCTGCACATCTTTTTCGTTCTGCCAACAAAGAATGAGTTCTTTAAGTCCGGCACGTTTCGCGGCGAGTACTTTCTCTTTGATGCCTCCAACGGGCAGCACCAATCCCCTCAGGGTAATTTCACCCGTCATCCCGAGGTAGGGCTTTACTTTCCGCCCGGTATAGGCAGATGCAAGCGCGGTAAGCATGGTGACTCCGGCACTTGGACCATCCTTGGGCGTTGCACCTTCTGGTACGTGGATATGAACATCCTTCGTTTTGAACAACTCAGGAGCAAGTCCATATTTTCTGGCATTGGCATTCAGATATGTGAGTGCCGTGCTTGCGCTTTCCTTCATCACATTGCCCAGGTTACCTGTCAATTTAAGCTCACCCTTACCTTCGCTGAGAATGCTTTCAATGAACAGGATGTCGCCCCCCACATAGGTCCACGCCAATCCCACAGCAATTCCCGGCAAAGGTGAGTTCTTGTAACTCTCATTACTGTATCTCGGCTTGCCGAGTATACGATGGATATCAGACAGCCGCAGTCCTGATTTTACTTTACCCCTGGTCGCATAGTCCCTGGCCATTGACCTCATGATAGAGGCCAACTGTCTGTCAAGCTCACGTACTCCCGATTCCCGGGTATAATTTTCAATGACTTCCTGTATCACTTTATCGTTCAGATTCAGGTTCACGTCTTTCAACCCATGTGCCTCTTTCTGTTTTGGGATCAGGTGTCGTTTGGCGATCTCCACTTTTTCCTTCATGGCATAACCATTCAATTCGATGATTTCCATCCGGTCCCTCAGAGCAGGCTGGATGGCATTGATATCATTGGCAGTGGCAATGAACAGCACCCTGCTTAGGTCATACTCCATCTCCAGGTAATTATCATAAAAGCTGTGGTTCTGCTCAGGATCCAAAACTTCCAGTAAAGCAGATGAAGGATCGCCCCTAAAGTCTTTCCCCACCTTGTCTACTTCGTCGAGGATCATTACCGGATTAGACGATTTCACTTTCCGGATAGACTGTATCACGCGACCCGCCATCGCACCGATATATGTTTTCCTGTGGCCGCGGATCTCACTTTCATCGTGTAGTCCGCCCAGGCTGAGGCGCACATACTTTCTGCCGATCGCGTTTGCAATGCTTTTTCCTAAAGATGTTTTACCGATACCCGGAGGTCCAACAAAACAAAGAATAGGCGACTTCATATCCCCTTTCAGTTTCAACACGGCGAGATACTCCAGGATCCTCTCCTTGATCTTATTCATTCCGTAATGATCAGCGTCAAGGACTTTTTTAGCCCTTCGCAGATCATAATTGTCTTTTGTGATCTCTTCCCATGGAAGGTCAAGCATGAGGTCAACATGATTATAAACGATGGAATAATCGGGTGTGCTGGAATGCATCCGTTCCAGCTTTTCGATCTCTTTCTGAAAAAGATCTTTTGCTGCCTGCGGCCATTTTTTGGCCTCTCCCTTCTTGATCATATCCTGCAATTCCCTGTCGTTCGAATCTCCACCAAGTTCTTCCCTGATACTTTTCAATTGCTGCTGCAGGAAATAATCGCGCTGTTGCTTGTCGAGCTCCGTCTTGGTTTTATTGGTGACCTTATTCTTCAGCTCGGCAAACTGCAGTTCCTTCTGTAGCAGGTGCATGAGTTTCTCAGATCTTGCTTTAAGGTCATCGATCTCCAGCAGGGTCTGTTTTTCTTTCACTTCGCTGTTCAGGTTTGAACTGATGAAGTGGATAAGAAAAGAAGCGTTCTCGATATTTTTTAAGATAATCGCTGCTTCAGAGGGAATGTTTGGCGAAAGATGAATGATCTGGGCTGCGAGGTCTTTGAGTGACGATACCGTGGCATCAAAGTGCTCATCGTTCACGATGTTATCCTCCGGCAACAATTCAATACTTGCCCGGAAGTAGGGCTCATCCAACAATATCGTTTTCATCCTGAATCGTTTCCTGCCCTGGATGATCACGGTAGTGCCTCCGTCTGGCATTTTGATCAGCTTTATGATCTTGGCAACGGTACCCACTTCAACCAGATCAGAAATTTGCGGCTCCTCCACGGCACTGTCTTTTTGTGCCAGTACCCCTACCATTTTGTCAGTCTTGTAAGCCTCATTGACGGCTTTTATTGATTTATCCCGCCCCACCGTGATGGGGATCACCACGCCGGGAAACAATACGGTATTGCGAAGTGGAAGTATAGGTAATTCCTCGGGAAGATCAGTATCATCAATATTTTCACCCTCCGACTCATTCAAAGGAATGATCGGCATGTAATCCATCTCCTCGTCGGGAAGGGCCCAGATATTTTGTTTAGTCATAATAAAAGGTAAGGCGACAACCTGACATAACAGGTCATCGCACGCAGATTTATTATCCTAAGTCAAGAAAGATGCCAAAGGGGGGCCATTGACTAATTGGCTCATTAGCTCATTAGCTAATTCTTCAGTCCGAGCGGGTTCGAAAATGTATATCATCCGGAATAGAGAATGAGTTAATGAGTCAATTAGCTAATGAGCCAATTGTCTAAAACATCATGGCAACTCCGACCTGACCACCCCTGCTTTTCCACTTATCCTGGGTGTCGATGTTATTCAAATTCGTAAGTCCCATTCCATAGCGACCATAGATCCGGAAGCTGAGGATATTCAGCTGAACACCACCGAGCAAAGACACGCTGCCACTCTTAAATGCTTCAGCGCCGTCCTGCAACAGCGTCCTGTCTTTAGACATCATAACACTGAAATTTGGGCCAGCCTGAAAACTGACAAAAGGTGAGGGCCTCCAGGTCAGCAACACCGGTATAGAGATAAAATTGAGTTTAACATCTTTAAGTGTTCCGGGATTAACCGATCTGTACAGGGTATCGAAACTGTAACCCGTTTTCGTATTGGACTGGTTGAATAATACTTCGGGCTGGATCCCCCAATTTTTACTCCACATCAGTTCAGCTACACCACCGAGGTGGTAACCCCAATTGAACTCGTCACTAAACGAGACTCCGTCGATCTTGTAAACGGTAGCTCCACCCTTTATACCAAGATTTATCCCTTGTGAAGAAGCTGAGAAAGCAGCGAACAAGCACACGACAGCCAGCACAAGCATTTTGATTCTCATATAGTATATCTTAATTGGGATTTGACTGTAAAAAAAGACAAATAGTGAACCACCGACTGTTAAATAGCCTACAATTATTTGTTAAATGGGAAAATTCCCGGGAAAATAACGTAATGGCATAGACGAAGATAAGTCAATTGGCTCATTTGCTGATTGACTCATTGGCTAATTGATGAAGAGCCTGGGAACTAAGAATTAGTCAATGAGCTAATTAGCCAATCCCTAAACCAGCTCGATCAGCGTGATCTCAGGAAGAATCCCTACCCTGCCCGGGTAGCCTATGAAGCCGAAACCGCGGTTCACATAGAGCTTCTGATGCCCTTCTTCGTACAATCCCGCCCACTGCTTGTAAACGTATTGCACGGGACTCCATTTGAAGGAGGGGATCTCAACGCCGAACTGCATGCCATGGGTATGTCCACTGAGGGTAAGATGGATGTCTTTATAATGCCTGACCTCCGCATCCCAATGACTGGGATCGTGGCTCATCAAGATCTTAAAGGGGATGTGCCTGCTTCCTTCATAAGCTGCCGGAAGGCTACCGTATTTTGGAAAATTTGATTTCGCGCTCCAGTTCTCAATGCCCAGTAAGGCGATCTGCTGCCCCTCTTTATCTATCACCACATGCTCATTCATCAACAAGCGCCAACCCATTTCGCCATGGATCTTTTTCAACTGTTCAAGATTCTCCACCTTAGCTTGCGGACTCCCCCATGTTGCATAATCGCCGTAATCGTGGTTGCCAAGCGTACTGAAAACGCCCATAGGGGCCTTGAGCCTCGAGAAGATCTCCTTGAACTCTCGCATCTCTTCGGCCCGGTCGTTCACCAGGTCGCCGGTGAAAAGGATCAGATCCGGATTCTTATCAAGTATGAGCTGAACCCCTTTCTCAACAGCTTTCTTATCGGTGAAACTGCCTGAATGGATATCTGAGATGTGGACGATCCTTAGCCCTTTGAATGCCTCAGGAAGGTCCTTGAATTCCATGGATATTTGCTGCAGTTTATAACGATACTTATTCCCGAATCCCCACAGCAGGGTTCCAAACAAACTGGAGCCCAGACCCAGCCCGAGCCAGGTCATAAAAGTAGATCGGGATATGGCACTTGAACTGAAATCTTCGTTCTGCACAAACCGGTAATAAAGTTTTCCTCCGCTCCAGTGCAAAATGCGCCTGAGATCGTCCAGCAGAAATATGGTTGATGCGATAAACTTCGCGATGAATACACCAATAAGAATGGCAAAAACATAGATCCGGATCATTTTCGGCCATTCCATCACGTTCAGCACAGATCCAAACAAGAATATGCAAACAGAAGCCAGCGTCAGGGCCCAGTATATAATATAGATCAGTACCCTTGTTTTAGGGGCTGCCGTTTGCGAAACATGTTTCACCGCCTGGAACACATACCAGTCTATCAATAACATGATCAGGATAAAAATACCTGATCCCAGCACTCTTGCCATACTGAAAATTTAGAAAGCGATGAATTGGTCCACCTGGTTCTCCATGGCCTCTACCGTAGCCTTGTCGTGAATCTGTTCAGATCCGTTCAACAATTTATCGACCATGGAAATGGGCAGTTTGTTGGGGTGTACTGCCACATGAAGATAACTCAGCGAGCCCGAAAGATGATCCATTCCCCGCAAATTGCCTGCCCTTCCTGTGGATATCCCGGTCAGCATGGCTTTCTTACCCGGCCAGACCCTTTTGTAGTCAGACAGGTCGATCATGGTCTTCAGGGAGCCAGGAAAGCTGCCGTTATATTCTGGCAAAACAAAAATAAACTTATCAGTAGGAATGAGCACATCCTGCTCCAAATGGAGCAGAAGCTCCGTTTTTTGGTTAAGGTCCAGTCCTTCAAGACTCACAAGACTGGCCTCAATTCCCCTATTCCGGAGAATATCCCTGTACTGCCGGGCTACCTTGAGGCTACGGCTGCCTTGGCGGTTGGTGCCGGAAATGATTGTATAGTTCATGTTAGTACGGGTTATAACACCCAATGTTGATATATTGTTCCCAAAAATGGTGCCGAACGATTAAATTTGCCATTCTGACAAAATCCGGGTTTTCATGCAATTCACCTATTACGGACACGCCTGCTTCAGCGTTGAGGTCAACGGAAAAAAACTCCTTTTTGACCCGTTCATTACCCCCAATGAACTGGCTGCTTCCGTGGATATAAACGCAATCGAGGCAGACTATATCCTCGTCAGCCACGGGCATTCCGACCATATCGCTGATTGTGTTGCCCTCGCAAACAGAACCGGAGCGCTGGTGATCACCAACTGGGAGGTCTATGAATGGTTGGTTAAACAGGGCGTCGCTAACATTCACCCGATGAATACCGGCGGTACCAGGGATTTTGATTTTGGCCGGCTAAAATGTGTGGTTGCCCAGCACTCTTCCAGCTTACCGGACGGTAGCTACGGAGGTAATCCAATGGGGTTTGTAATCAAATCCACGGCAGGGAATTTCTATTATAGTGGAGACACTGCCCTAACACTGGATATGCAACTGGTCCCTCGCTTTACGCCGTTGGATTTTGCCATTTTACCCATCGGCGATAATTTCACCATGGGTTTTGAAGACGCCATACGCGCCGCCCATATGATCAGCTGCCACCAGGTGATCGGCGTACACTACGATACTTTTGGATTCATAAAGATCGACACGCAGGAGGCTACTCAAGAATTTTCAAAGAACGGTCTCAAGTTGCATTTACCCGCAATTGGATCCACAATAACCATATAACCAACAAATACGCATGGTCCGTACGATAGGTATTGCAAATCAGAAAGGAGGTGTTGGAAAAACAACGACTGCCATTAACCTGGCAGCCAGCCTTGCCGTTCTGGAATTTAAGACGCTGCTGGTAGATGCCGACCCCCAGGCAAACAGCACCACCGGTGTGGGTTTTGACTTACACAATGTGCAACAGAGTTTGTACGATTGTATGGTGAATCAGATGTCTGCCAAAGACGTGGTTTTGAAGACCGATATTCCCAACCTGATGCTGCTCCCATCTCATATTGATCTGGTGGGTGCTGAGATCGAAATGATCAACTACCCCCAACGCGAAACCGTGCTAAAGAATTTTCTCGCCGAAATAAAAGACGAATATGATTTTATCGTGATCGACTGCTCCCCTTCCCTGGGTCTTATCACGGTCAATGCGCTGGTTGCGGCAGACAGTGTTGTAGTGCCTGTTCAGGCGGAATTCTTCGCATTGGAAGGTCTGGGTAAATTGCTGAACACCATCAAAATCGTACAGACCCGGCTGAATACGGCACTGGAGATCGAAGGCATCCTGATGACGATGTACGATGGCAGGCTGAGGCTCTGCAACCAGGTGGTGAATGAGGTCCGCAGGCATTTTGAAGAACTTGTTTTCAATACCATCATTCACCGGAATACCAGGCTCAGTGAAGCCCCCAGTGTAGGTAAACCCGCCATTCTCTATGATGGAGAAAGCAAAGGCGCGATCAATTACCTGAATCTGGCCAAAGAGATCCTTCAAAAGAATAATCTGACCAGGATCAGTCAGGAAGAAAGAATGTTAACATAGGCACATGAGTAATCCGAACAATAGAAAAGAGGCATTGGGAAAAGGGATAAGATCGCTGCTGCAAAGCATTGACGCAGATCTTAAAACAACAACAGGTTCCTTAAAGCAGGATGTGGTAGACAAAACAACATCCGTTAATCTGATACCCATTGGCCAGATCGAAGTGAATCCGAAGCAGCCGAGGCAGGACTTCGATGAAACCGCACTGCAGGAACTGGCCGCGTCTATAAAAATACACGGCATCATACAACCCCTAACCGTTTCATCCATTGCTCCACACCGGTACAGGCTTATTGCAGGCGAACGCAGGCTGCGGGCATCAAAGATCGCAGGACTAAAAGAACTTCCGGTTTATGTAAGGGATGTGAACGACCAGGAACTGCTGGAACTTGCCCTGTTGGAGAACCTGCAGCGACAGGACCTGAATGCCATTGAGATCGGCATCAGCTACCGAAGGCTGATGGAAGAATGCTCCCTCACCCAGGAGCAGGTAGCGGAGCGGATGGGTAAGGAAAGATCTACCGTTACCAACTATATGAGGTTGTTGAAGTTGCCGCCGGATATCGTTGTGGCCGTCAGGAACGGCAGCCTGAGTATGGGGCATGCCCGGGCACTGATCAATGTAGATTCAGTAGACAAACAGCTCTACGTATATCATAAGATCATGGACGATGGATTGTCGGTAAGACAAACAGAAAACCTCGTTCGAACGATGTATAAACAGGCTACTCCTGTTAAAAAAACACAAAAAACGGCTCTCGCGCCCACATTCAAGAAGATCGAGGATAACTTAGCGTCGCATTTTAATACCCGTGTAAAAATGCAGCATCACAAAAACGGGCATGGCATGATCAACCTGGAATATTATTCCATCGAAGAGTTGAACGCCATCCTGGAAAAGATGAATATCACGGTTCACTGATATGCGTTCATACCGCCCACTCACATTTTTCATTACGGTATTGCTGATACTTGTATCTGCTGCCTCATTCGGCCAGCAGCGCGATACAGCTAAAAAAGTTTTAGATACAACAAAAACTGCCATTGAGAAAAATGCAACCGATACGGTAAAAAAGAAAAGAAGCGAAGCCGGTAAAGCCGCAATCAGGTCAGCCGTTTTACCGGGCTGGGGCCAGTTCTATAACAAGAAATACTGGAAACTTCCCATCGTTTATGGAGTACTGGCGATACCTGTGGTAACATTTTCTTACAATAAAACCTGGTACGAGAAAACACGGGAGGCGTACAATATCCGATACTATAATGATACCTCGCAAGTCTCGGATCTCCCCACTGATGGCATTGACCCTACCCTACAGCCTCTGTCTACGGCCTCATTGCGATTGTATCGAAATGAGTTCCGGCAAAACGTAGACTTTTCCGTACTGGCTTTCCTGATCATCTGGGGGCTTCAGGTGGCCGATGCCGCCGTTGACGCCCACCTGAAAAGCTTTAACGTCAGCGATGACCTCAGCCTGAAAATAAAACCGATGATGTCGCCCGGAAGATCTGCAGGTTTGAGCCTCGTGATCTCCTTTCGTGATGATAAACCTAAAACAAAGACCCTCGCACTTTAAATTCGTTTCATGATGAATATCGCCCTGATCGGATATGGTAAAATGGGTAAAATCATAGAAGAAATAGCGATCTCCCGCGGTCATTCAGTGGTTTTAAAGATCGACCTATACAATATCTCTGATTTTACTCTGGATAACCTGAAAAAAGCAGACGTTGCCATTGAATTCACCGGACCCCACAGCGCTTATGAAAATGTAATGAAATGCCTGGAAGCGGGTATCCCGGTGGTTTGCGGATCTACAGGGTGGATGGACCAGTTTGAAAAAGTAACAGAATACTGCAAAAGGAGAGATGGAAGTTTTCTTTATGCCAGCAACTTCAGCGTAGGGGTAAACCTGTTTTTTGAACTTAACCGCCTGTTGGCGAAAATGATGGAAAATCAGCCCGACTATGATGTGAAGATGAGCGAAGTCCATCACACCCAGAAAAAGGATGCGCCCAGCGGCACCGCAATCACCCTGGCCGAGCAAATCCTTGCCGAACTGGGCAGGAAGTGGTCCTGGGTGAATCATCCATCAGCAACGGCAGATCAACTTTCTATCGAGAGTATCAGGGAGGATCCTGCCCCGGGTACGCATAGCATAGCCTACACCTCCACTGTTGACGATATCGAGATCATACACACCGCCCACAATAGAAATGGATTTGCCACCGGCGCGGTGATGGCAGCAGAGTACCTCAAAGGAAAGAAGGGTATCTTCACCATGAAAGATGTACTGAATATTGACTGATCGGCGATCTGCGCCATAATCAGAATTCGGAATTCGATTTTTTTTATTAGTTTGTATTGTGCTCAACAAGAAAACCCAATATGCCCTTCAGGCACTCATGTACCTTGCCGAAAACAAGGCCAACGGTCCTGTGCTCATTTCTGAAATTGCTGAAAAGAAAAGGATCCCGCTTAAATTCCTCGAGAGCATCCTGCTGCAACTAAAAAAAGAAGGTATACTGGACAGCAAAAAAGGAAAAGGTGGCGGCTACTATCTGAATTTGCCTGCACAGGAGATCCCCCTGGCAAGGGTGATCAGGCTGATCCACGGCCCCATCGCCATGTTGCCCTGCGTAAGTCTTTATTTCTACCAGCGGTGTAAAAACTGCGATGAAAAAAATTGTGGTTTGCACGATACCATGATACTCGTTCGGGATGCCACTTTAAAGATCCTTGAGAAAAAAACAGTAGCAGATATCGCCCATCTTGAAGGCTTCCTCGCAGATTGAACCTTGCCCTTATCATTACACTTAATTTTGTCACTTATTTATGGCTGAAGATTTACATATCGCAACGGGTACAAAAGAAGAAAAGTATAAAACCATACTGCCCCAGATCAAAGGACTGCTTGAAGGGGAAGATGATCTGATCGCCAACCTGGCCAACGTGGCAGGGGCACTTAAGGAACAGTTTTCGTGGTGGTGGATTGGTTTCTACCTCGTTAAGAAAGAAGACCTCGTGTTGGGTCCGTTTCAGGGACCGGTGGCCTGCACACGGATCAAAAAAGGTCGTGGTGTTTGTGGTACGGCCTGGGCTGAAGCGAGGACCATGATCGTACCGGATGTTGAAGCTTTTCCTGGACATATCGCCTGCAGCAGCTTTTCACGGTCGGAGATCGTAGTGCCTTTAATTTCGGAGGGGAATGTTTGGGCAGTGCTGGACGCAGATTCCGAGCATCTCGGCCACTACGATGAAACGGACCAGCGATACCTCGAAGAAATTGTAGCCCTGATCAAAAATTAGTCTCCTTTTTCCCCGAGCAACTCGTCAACGGTGGCATTGAATTCACGTTTGAAATCTTCATGGAGACTTCCCGCGCCCGGGCCCCAGAAGCCGGGATGGATCTTCTTCACATGACCATCTTTCCCAAGGAAAATGGTTGTGGGATATACTTTGATGGTGGTCAGCTGGGGTAAGGTTTTTTCCGTACGCAATGAGTCACTGGTGATAACACCCGTGTTCAGGATGGGATACTGAACGTTATAACGATGTTGAAACTTTCGGAGTGATGTCTCCGCTTTCCTGAAATCGCGCGTATACTCATAGGCCAGGCCGATCACTTCAACGCCACGCTGCCGGTTCTTCCTGTACCACTCACTTAAAAATGCCGTTTCATCCATGCAGTTAGGGCACCAGGAACCCATCAGCTGGATCACCACTACTTTATTCCTGAATCGCTCATCATCGATAGACACCATATTTGAATCAAGGTCCGGGAATCGAAAGTTTAGCCTGTCTTCTCCCTCTTTCAGGTACATCATGGCACCCGCGGGTTCAACTTTTGCAGCAGGATCCTGCACAGCCGTCCAGGGCTCCATGTACCGGAGGCCTGCACAGAACACACCCAGGTCTATCTTTCCCGGGCCAGTGATCCTTGCCCCAAAATAATAGGCATGGCTGCCGTCGAAGCAACTCAACATGAGCGAGTCCCCTGTAACTATACCTTCCAGGAATCGGTAGTCACCAGAGGGATTCAGGAAAGTACCGGTCAGTTCATTTTTTTGCTGCCTGAATTCGGCTACTGATTTTCGTTTTGTTCCATCAGGCCTGGTAAACTCAACAGCATACCTGCCGCTGATATTGTAGGATGCATCTCCTTTAACGGACTGAAAACGCCAGTTGACTCCCGGTGTGGCCTCCACCGGCATAACCTGGTCAGCTGTTGTAGTACCTTTATACCAGTAGCCCTTGATCTTCTGGTCAGAACTAACGTACATGGATAAACGAGAATCAAAAAAAGGCATGTCTATAAAAAGCGAATCCCCTTTCTTTTTAATACTGTCAACCCGTAATCGTTCAGATGCGTTGCTGATCACCCATACAGGCTGATTCTTTTCGCTTTTCACCACCATGTTGAATACGATGGGAATACCATCCTCCCTGGTCATAACCACCCTGTAGGGTGTTTGGCCATAAGCAACAGATACGAGTGAAATAAGAACCAGTAAATATCTCAGCATACAACAAATCTACTACTAAAGGTTGTCAAACATATCTGCGGTCATACTCTCAAGATCGAACTCGGGCTTCCAGCCCCAGTCTGCTGATGCTACGCTGGCATCAATACTCTGAGGCCAGCTGTCTGCAATAGCCTGCCGGTAATCCGGTTTATAATCGATCTCAAAATCGGGGATGTGTATTTTAATACATGCAGCGATCTCCTTTGGCGAGAAGCTCATGCCACTGACATTATACGAAGTACGCACTGAAATGCGATCCGCCGGCGCTTCCATCAATTCAATAGTTGCCCGGATCGCGTCTGGCATATACATCATGGGCAGGTAAGTGTCTTCCTTGAGAAAACAGGTATATCGCCTGTCTTCGATCGCATCGTGAAAGATCTCCACGGCATAGTCCGTAGTACCGCCACCGGGTGAAGACTTATAGCTGATCAGGCCGGGATACCTGAGACTGCGTACATCAACCCCGTAGCGGTGATGAAAATAATTGCACCAGAACTCGCCGGCAAATTTGCTGATGCCGTATACCGTTGTAGGTTCGATTACCGTCTGCTGGGGACAATTCACTTTTGGACTGGTTGGACCAAATACCGCGATACTACTGGGCCAGTATACTTTCCTGATCTTCTCCTCCCGGGCGATGTCCAGCACATTCAGGAGCCCGGTCATATTCAGGTTCCAGGCAAGTGGCGGATTCTTCTCTCCCGTGGCGGAAAGAATGGCCGCCAGGAGATAGATCTGGGTAAAGTGCTGGCGAATGACCTGCACATGCAACATCTCCTTATTCATCACATCCATACTCACGTAAGGACCCGTTCCTTTCAGCAGATCGTGCTCTTCCCGAAGGTCCGATGCCACTACATTAGCTCCGCCGTAGATCTTCCTGAGTGCCAGCGTGAGCTCAACGCCTATTTGTCCGCAAGCGCCTATTACAAGAATTCTTTCTTTTATCATGGCTTAAATCGTTGTGCCAAAAATCAAGAAAAAATGGCACTTTTGAATTTGATTTAAGATTATTTATATGGATAAATTTCTTGGGGAGCTATTCCACGGACAGGATTATGATGCAAATAATTTTTTTCTGATCGCAGGGCCATGCGTGGTGGAAAGTGAAGAATTGATCATGGAGGTAGGTGAAAGAGTGTCTGCCATCTGCAGAAAACTGCAGATTCCCTATGTGTTGAAATCATCTTACCGAAAAGCCAACCGCACGAGCGTATCATCATTTACAGGACTTGGCGATGAGAAAGCCATGTCTATACTCAGGATGGCCGGAAACCGACTGGGCCTTCCGGTAACTACAGATATCCATGCCCACGATGAGGCTGCCCTGGCCGCCGAATATGCGGACATCCTGCAGATCCCTGCCTTCCTCTGCAGGCAGACCGACCTGCTGGTGGCTGCCGCCAAAACCGGGAAGATAGTTAACGTAAAAAAAGGACAGTTCGTTAGCGGAGGCTCTATGAAATTTGCGGTAGAAAAGATCAGGAACGCGGGTAATGATAAAGTAATGCTTACGGAACGTGGAAACAGCTTCGGTTACCAGGATATGATCGTGGATTATCGAAACATCCCATGGATGAAAGCTCACGGTGCTCCCGTCATCATGGACTGCACCCATTCGCTCCAACAGCCGAATCAGATCTCAGGTGTAACGGGTGGCAATCCTGAACTGATCAGCACCATTGCAAAAGCTGCCATCGCAACGGGAGCAGATGGCCTGTTCATTGAAACCCATCCCAATCCTGCTGTTGCAAAAAGTGACGGAGCAAACATGCTGAGGCTCGACCTCCTGGAAGGCGTGCTTACTGAACTTGTTAGGCTGCGAAAGGCAGTAGTTGTTTAGGGATACGGAGTAATCTCATCTGCAGTTAGATATGGTTAGCAGATTGACGGATTGGTGGATCGGCGGATTAGCGAATTGATCACCGTACTCAAGCATCTACCAATGATTTGATAATGGTTTCATAGAACAAGGCGCTTAAAAACGGGACGCCTGATGAGGCGAACAGACATTCGAATATCTTCTGAACGGAAGAGTAAAAAAGGTAACCACCAATAACTAAAAAGGAATCAACGGCGCCCTATAAGTAAGATTTTTCGAAGGATTTACTTATAACAAACAAATTACGTAGTAATTTTTATATTTCAAGCGTAATCTGTTGTTTTACTGCTCATTAGGAATAGAATTCTGCGTTTTTCGCCCTGAAAGGCCCCTGTTCCTGAGTTCCCCGGGATTAATATGAAATACCTTTCTGAAAGCCAGGATAAAATTACTCATGTTTTTGTACCCTAACTGCGATCCGATATCATGAACAGGAAGATCGGTTGCCAGAAGAATATTCTTCGCCTTCAGCATTCGGTGCTGCTGGAAGTAAACGTAGGGAGGCATACCATATACCTGCCGGAAGAGGGTCTTCAGTTTAGTTACGCTGATCGCTGCCAACTTCGACAGTTCCTCAAGGGAAGGAGCTGTTGACAGATCTGCCAGAAGTTTTTGTTCCACTTTCACCATCCGGTTGATATCGTCTTTTGATATACCCTTTCGTTTTTTTTCACCCATATGCTTATGAAGCCAGGAAAAAAAATGTTCAAGGATCATGGTGACCCGGTTCTGAAGATAAACATGAATATCCGTGTACATATCCTCAGGCGGATTCAATATCTCCTGCATCAGCTGTTTTGAATCCACATCCATTTCCTTCATATGCACTGTATCAGCTTTCAACTGCAGATACCGCTGTAACACATCTTCCATGCGGTCTATCCGAAGATGCCCCGCAAGCCATTCAGGACTTATGATCACACGTATACCTTTTACCGTTGAACCTGCAGGACTGTATTGCCGGAGATCTGATAAGAAACTCAGCAGATACATGTGAGAGACCTCTGGCTCGGCAGTCTCAACCCGATCCCCGTCTATTTCAGTGATCAACTTTCCGGGGTGGGCCACTTCCTCACAAATGAATGCATAGTATTCCTTGTCGCCTTTCGAACGGTTAAACCAAAAGTCGGCAGCAAGACTGAAATCAAAAATGTACGCATCCAGTTTGTTGGGCAGCCTCTCTTTTCGCAGATACCCTTTTCCAAGAATACCCGGAAAAACCAGCAGATCATCCTCCGCAGTTGTACCCAGTTGATCAGCAAGATCACTGATCAGATCCTTATGATCAGATATCGTGAATGAGAACTCAAACATCAGCCTGCATATTTCCTTGTTTTAATGATATCGCTGGGAAGATAGTCAAAGACCTGGCGGAATGCTTTTGCAAAATTGCTCAAGCTCTTATAACCCGTTTTATATCCTACTTCTTTAACAGAATACTCCCCTGACAACAGGAGAGCACGGGCTTTTCCCATCCTTTGCCGCTGGAAATATTCATATAACGGATACCCGTAAATGTCGCGGAAAAGCTTCTTCAGGCGAGTTGGGCTCATGTCATATTTAACAGACAGTTCTTCTACCGTTGGGGCAGTCGCAAGATCGTCGCGTGTAAGCTCCGCCTCCACTTCCATCATCTTGTAAATATCCGCCGCAGGCACTTTCACGCTATCCGTCGCCTGCATTTTTTCCATGATCCGATTCAGGAAACGCTCCATGAGCAACATGATCCTGTTTTCTATAATGGTAAAATAAACCGGATCATTCACGTCAGTTCTCAGAATGTCGTTGATATATTTCTTGTAGTCGGTATCAAGGGGTTCCAATGTGAGTTTCTTTGCCTTCAAGGCGATATACTTTCTCAGTAGCTCATCTTCCTTATCAATTCCGAAATACCTGGCGAGCCATCGCGCATCAAAAATAATTTTCACCGAACGTACGATACAACCGCGGGAAGCGATAATGGTATTGTCAAACAGTGTACTGTGCAGCGAGGCCGCCGAATAAATGGGCGGCTTGAAATGGGTGGAATCTCCCCCAACCACCTGCTCCAATTTTGTCTTAATAAAGACCTCCTCGAAAGACAGTACATAGAATGCCGGCTCTTTTCGCTTCCGATGAATGGTCACGTCCGCATCCATTGCTACGTCTCCTATGGCTACACTTAAACCATTCGGAAGCCGGATGGCCTGAACGAAACCTTTTCCAAGATATGGAGGAACCTTCAGGGTATCCTGCTCAAGGGCAATACCAAATTTTGAAGCAAGGCTTTTAATCAGGGAATGAAAATCTGCCTGATCAACTTCCAGATAGAACATGCCCTAAAGTAGTTATTATCTCAATGAAAACGGGAAGCAAAGAGTGACATTAATAATATCGAAGCGGATTTCTTTTCGCTTTCCAGATATACTCTTTCAAATTTATCCAGAAGGCCATAAACAGGTAGATGACCACAGGAGAACCCATGGTAAGGCATGAGATATAGATAAAGTATTTCCGGATGGTGGTACTGGGTACCCCGATTTTCTTACCCAACCAGGTGCAAACACCAAAAACGCGGCCTTCTATAAATTGTCTGAGTCCTTCTGCCATAAAACAAAATTAATCATTCCTGATTATATTCGGCGATGTTTGCAGCAGCTCTTCTTTTCGTTATTTTCGCCCTGCCAAACAAGCTTCTTGTAGCTATAACGTAAAATATCATACCATGGTTTTCGATCTCGACCTGATTAAGAAAGTTTATGCTGAATTGCCCGGAAAAGTGAATGCTGCCCGCCAATTGGCCGGCCATCCCTTAACACTGGCGGAAAAGATCCTCTACTCCCACCTGTACAATCCCCTTAGCCGCGCCTATGGCAGAGGTAAGGATTATGTGGATTTTGCGCCCGATCGGGTAGCTATGCAGGATGCAACGGCTCAAATGGCCTTGCTACAGTTCATGACAGCCGGCCGCGCAACGGTTGCCGTACCCTCCACCGTGCACTGCGACCACCTGATCCAGGCTAAAGTGGGAGCCGCCGTTGACCTTAAAACAGCGATAGATACAAATAAAGAAGTATATGACTTCCTGGCTTCTATTTCCAACAAGTATGGAATCGGATTCTGGAAACCAGGCGCGGGCATCATCCACCAGGTTGTGCTGGAAAACTACGCTTTCCCCGGCGGTATGATGATCGGTACCGACTCCCATACACCCAACGCAGGCGGTTTAGGGATGATCGCCATTGGCGTGGGCGGCGCTGATGCAGTAGACGTTATGGCCGGTCTGCCATGGGAACTGAAAATGCCCAAGCTGATCGGTGTAAAACTCACTGGAAAGATGAGCGGCTGGACCTCCGCAAAAGACATTATCCTCTGGGTAGCCGGACAACTCACCGTAAAAGGTGGTACCGGAGCTATAGTTGAGTATTTCGGCGAAGGCGCCGATAACCTCAGCGCTACCGGTAAAGCGACCATCTGTAACATGGGCGCAGAGATCGGAGCCACCTGCTCCATTTTTGCCTATGATGCTAAAATGGGCGCTTACCTCAAAGGAACCGGCCGCGAAGAAGTCGCCAACATGGCTGACCAGGTGATCGATCACCTTCGCCCTGATGCCGAAGTATACGCCAACCCTGCCGCGTACTACGACGAGATGTTGGAACTCAACCTGAGTGAATTGGAGCCCTATGTGAACGGACCATTTACACCGGACCTCGCTACCCCCATTTCCCAAATGAAAGAGGCGGTTGCAAAGAATGGCTGGCCAGCTAAATTGGAAGTTGCCCTGATCGGAAGTTGTACCAACTCTTCTTATGAAGACATCAGCCGCAGCGCCTCCATTGTAAAAGATGCAGTAAGCAAAGGACTTAAAGCAAATTCTGAATTTACCATCACACCGGGCTCAGAATTAGTGCGTTATACGATAGAGAGAGATGGCTTTATCAAGGAATTCGAGAACGTGGGCGGCATCGTATTGGCCAATGCCTGCGGTCCTTGCATTGGTCAGTGGGCCAGGCATATCGACGATCCAAACCGAAAGAATACCATCATCACTTCCTTCAACAGGAACTTTGCAAAGCGTAACGACGGACTGGCAAGCACCCATGCGTTTGTAGCCTCTCCCGAGCTGGTGACCGCCATGGCGATTGCGGGCACCATAGCCTTCAACCCCATCACCGATACCCTCGTTAACGATAAAGGCGAAGCCGTAAAGCTGAATGAACCTACCGGTCACGAATTACCACCTAAAGGTTTTGAAGTGGATGATCCGGGATACCAGGAGCCTGCAAAAGACGGCTCCGGCGTGCAAGTGATCGTAAACGAAGATTCCAACAGGCTCCAACTCCTTGAGCCATTCGCCGCTTGGGAAGGAACGGACCTCAAAGGCCTTAAACTGCTGATCAAGGCCAAAGGGAAATGTACCACCGACCATATCTCCATGGCAGGACCCTGGCTTAAATTCCGCGGACACCTGGATAACATCTCTAACAACATGCTGATCGGCGCGATCAACTTCTTTAATGATAAAACAGACTCTGTAAAAAATCAGCTGACAGGGGAGTTTGGCGCGGTGCCCGCAACGGCAAGAGCTTATAAAGCAGCCAGTGTGGGCTCCATCGTGGTGGGCGACGAAAACTATGGCGAAGGCTCCAGCCGGGAGCACGCAGCCATGGAACCCAGACATCTGGGCGTAAGGGCCATCCTCGTCAGAAGCTTCGCCAGGATCCACGAAACCAACCTGAAAAAACAAGGTATGCTTGCCCTGACCTTTGCTAACAAGGCCGATTATGATAAAGTCCTGGAAGATGACCAAATCGATATCGTAGGCCTAACGAGCTTCGCTCCCGGCACCCCGCTCACTGTTGTCCTGAACCACAAGGATGGAAGCGCAGACAGCATAGAGGTGAACCATACCTACAATGAACAGCAGATCGAATGGTTTAAAGCGGGAGGCGCCCTGAACGTGATCAGGAAGCAATTCGTTTAAATCAAAAGTATATTAACACGAAAGGATGGTTGAAAGACCATCCTTTTTTTATTGTACTAAAGCTTTATACAGTATCCGCATTAAAAATGAAAATCAATTCATTATGCAAATACATCAAACAGAAGCTTACCGCTTTCCACCCTTCTTTTTGAAATCGCGGTAGGAACCCGACTTCTTCTTTCCCTTCTCTGAATTACCAGCTTGTGCGCCGCGTGGAGTATTGGCGTTATTCTTTTTACTGCCCGCTGCAAGTGGGGTGGTTCGCTTGGGAACACCGCCGTGGAAGGGCTTGTCATTCTTCAGCCCCGCGACCTGCGTAACAGATTTCCCCCGGTTCTGTTTACCTTGCTCCTCAGGCAGCCCCAACTCCGTTTTGTCTGCCCGGTTTCGACCAGAATCCGGCTTTTTTGACCTTGCATTCACGCGGGGCACCGCTATTGAAGCAGAGTATTCCACAGAATGATGAAGGGCTTCCATCTCGGGCTCACTGAGGTAACGCCATTTGCCTAATGGAAGCTTGTCGAGCTTCACATGCATGATCCTTATCCGCTGCAGGAAAGTTACTTTATAACCCAGCACCTCGCACATCTTGCGGATCTGCCGGTTCAGGCCCTGCACCAAAATGATACTGAAACCATGCTTTCCCGTTTGCCTAACCCTGCAGGGAAGGGTTTTAGTGCCGTCGATCCTTACGCCTTCCGACATACTCTTCATGAAAAGGCCGTCGATATTCCGGTCAACCCGTACCGAATACTCTTTCTCATGCTGGTTGCCGGCCCTGAGTACCTTGTTTACGATATCGCCATCGTTCGTCAAAAATATCAACCCCTCAGAGTCCTTATCCAGCCGGCCTATAGGGAAGATCCGTTTAGGGTAGTTGATATAACTGATGATGTTACCTCGAATGTCTGTATCGGTAGTGGTAGTGATGCCCGGGGGCTTGTTGAAAGCCAACACCACCATTTTCTCCTTTGCAGCAGGTTTCACGATACTTCCATCAACCACTACCTCATCCCCGGGTCTATACCGGTTCCCGGTCACTGCTACCTCATTGTTCAGCAGTACCCTGCCAGACTCGATCAGGCGGTCTGCTTCCCTTCGGGAACAATAGCCGGTCTCACTGATATATTTATTTAATGAAATCTCCAAAAAGAAGGAATTTGATAGGTAAAAATACTATTAAAGGCTGGTTGGGACATCCTGCTTTCTTCGGCATTATAAAGATTGTTTCTATTTTTTTGAACCTCTATGCAACATTCGCCCGAAGGCCTTGTCACTAAATAAACTCTAACACTGGTGGAACTGGCTGCAACCTTACCACATATGGATCTGGTAGAAAAATGTAAACAAGGCGACCCGCGGAGTTATAAAAAGTTATATGAACTGTATTCAAAGGCGATGTTCAATACCAGCTTCCGAATCCTAAATCATGTGGCTGAAGCGGAAGATGTGCTTCAGGAGTCGTTCATTGATGCATTTAAACACATCCACAGCTTCGAGAACAGGTCAAGTTTTGGTTCATGGCTCAAACAGATCGTTGTGAATAAGTCGATCAATGTAATCAGAAAAAGAAGAACCGACCTGATAGATATTGAAAAAACAACTGCTCATGAACTTCCAGAGGAAGAAACAATCAATGAGAAAGAGATCCAAATGAAAGTATCAGAAGTGAGAAAAGCAATAGCCGGCATGCCAGACGGCTACCGTTCGGTACTTACGCTCTATCTGTTTGAAGGCTATGACCATGACGAAATTGCCCAGATCCTGCAGGTTAAGGAATCAACGGCCCGCACGCAGTATGTAAGGGCTAAACAAAAACTTCTTTCGAAACTTGAAAACTTAGCAAATCATGGAACTCAACAATAATAAAAACAACAATAACCTCGAGCGCTTCATCCGGGACAATCGGGATGCATTCGACCACCTGGAGCCAGATCCGGTGCTATGGAATAAGATCGGCGAAGCCATTGGCGAGGATAAGAAGATCACTACCCGCATGATCAGTATGAGCTGGGCACGATGGGCAGTTGCAGCTACACTCTTCCTGGCTCTTGCGGGTACGCTGACCTACATGCTGTTCTTAAGGCCTACATCCGGCAGCCTGCCCCTAGCAGGGAAAACAGAAAAACGATCCGATGCTGTTGACCTGATCCTGAACCAGATCGATCCGCAATACGCTAAACTGGTATCACAGTTCATGGACGTGATCGGAACAAAACAAGCTGAACTGAAAAAAATGGAGAAAGATGACCCTGAACTTTATCAAAAGTTCTCTGGCGATATACAAAAACTGGATTCCTCCTACCACGTGTTGCGCAGCACGTTGAATGCAAATCCAAACACAGAACAATTGTTACAGGCCATGATCAGCAACCTGCAACTGCAGATCGACCTGCTCAACCAACAGTTAGCCATTATAAAACAAGTTAAACAGCCTAAATCAGAAAAAATATGAAGATCAATATACTCGTAAGAATTGTTCTATTCCAGGTCCTCCTCACGTTCCCGTTCATCGGATCAGCCAAGGAAGAAAACCTGGTGGAAAAATCAAAGACGTTTAACCGCAGCTATCCGGTCAATATGAATGATGTGATCACCCTGCAGAACCAGTTCGGTGAAATGAAGATCAATACATGGGACAGGAATGAGATCAAAGTAGATATCAAAATTTTTGCTAAAGCAAATACGGACGAAAAAGCGCAGAAGATCCTCGACAATATTTACATTCAGGAAAGCAAGTCTTCCTCCGGCATTTCGTTTGTTACAAAAATGAAGAATGAAAAAAACAACTGGACCAACTCTAAAGATAATAGTGAATACAAAGTAACAGGGATGAAAATCGACTATGTGGTTTTTATGCCTGCAGGCAATCCCCTGAATGCCTCTAACCAGTTTGGACCGATGATCCTCACTGATCTCAGAGGTCCAGTAACCATATCCTGCAAGTTCGGCAGCCTTACTGCTGGCCGACTCAGCCAGGTACAAAAAGTGGAAGTTGAATTTGGTGAAGCAAAGATCGAATCGATCAACGGTGGCACACTTATCGTAAAATTTGGAAAGGGTGATATCCTGCAAGCCACTGGAGACGTTGATGCCAGATTTGAATTTTGCAACAAACTCAGGCTTAGCCTGGATAACAATACCAAAGCCCTAAACATCCGTTCATCCTATTCTAATATTTACCTGAATACCCCATCAAACCTCTCCTCATCCATTGATATTGAAACCAGCTTCGGAGAGTTCTCCAATAAAACAGGGTTCGACATCAAAAAACAGGGCGATGATGAATCAAACAAACAAGGGCCGAAATTCGATAAGCAGTATAATGGTATTGCCGGTAGTGGCAGCAATAAGCTTAAGGTGAAATCCGACTTTGGGAATGTGATCATCGGCCATAACCTCAATGTTGATTTCACTACCACCAAAAAATCAAAAGTGATCTGATTAAAACTTAGCCACCCGTTCTGCCATCCCGCACGGCAACTTTCTTCTTCCCTTCATTCTTCTTTTCCCACTCCTCCACTGCGGCCGGTTTAGACTTTGCCTTGGCTTCTGTTTCCAGCGGTTTGGTAGCCGGTGTAGCGCCCTCAGCGATAGGCCTGCCTAAGCCATCCAACCGTTGGCCATAGGTATAGTTCTCTGATTTTTTGATCATTCCGGATGATGGATCGTAAAACTTCCATGCGCCATGCTTTATTTCAGAAGCTTCGTGCTTAATGACTTTAGAAGTGGTCACCATCGGGTTATTCAAGTCAGGCACCTCAATGGTATCATAAGGATCCAGGGGATTTACCGCTTTCCAGCTTTCTTCCCTGAGCAAGTCGCCAATAGACGTAAAATAAGTTTGCTTACCATCCCTAAATCCCCATCTGTAGTTTTCAATGGCGAGGATATCCCCGCTCAGATTATACCTTCTCCACGGCCCCTCCTTCTTATCGTCTATAAATTCCCCTTCCGCCTCATAGCCGGGCTCACCTCGGAGGGACTCAACCCTGACTACCCATTTTCCCTGTTTCATTTTTTTCCTGTCAACCGCGTTTATGGTATCTCCTTTAACAGAGATCTCGTAACTCTCCCACTGTTGGGCGGTAAGCACAAAGGGTAAAAGCAAAATGATGGCTATAATGACAGGTTTCATAATCCGGAGTATATGGATAATCAAATGTAGAACGTAAAAAACGAATATTCATTTTTCAGGAGGGCGTTTTTAAGCCGATCAACCCCTAAACCTTTGATAATAACTAAATTTTAGCAAGTCGCAGCGCAAATTTTCAACCCGCCAAAGCAACGATCGTCAGTACCAATAAAAAATAATTATGCCTTAGGAAGCTGAAATAAGCAAATGCGGGGCCTGCCCGCTTTGTTATTTTTTTAACCCCATCAGATACAACAAAGCCAGTTCATAGCCTTTTAACCCTAAGCCTGCAATGGTACCTTTCACCTTGGCAGACACATGAGACAGTTTTCGAAATTCTTCGCGTGCATGTATATTTGAAATATGAACTTCAACCACGGGTGTGCTGATGGCCGCGATGGCATCTCCAATGGCCACTGATGTATGGGTGTAGCCCCCTGGGTTTATAATGATGCCGTCATGTGAAAACCCTGCTTCCTGGAGCGCATTGATCAGTTCCCCTTCTACATTGCTTTGGAAATATCCAAATATAACAGCAGGATACTTTTGTGTCAAATCCTCCAAAAATTCCAAAAATCCCTGATTTCCATATACATCGGGCTCTCTTATCCCCAAGAGGTTTACATTAGGGCCGTTAATAATCAGTATCTTCATTGCCTCAAAAAGTTTATTAGCCTAAATTAGTGTTAATTGTAACATATGAAAAAAACGAGATTTTTTACAGTCTGTTTTCTCTTTATTTCTATCTCCCTGCAAGTTGTTGCCCAAACTGACCTTGGCTGGGATCCCAAAGTGGTTAAAGGTAAACTACCCAATGGTCTTACCTATTATATCCGTGAGAACGGAAAGCCCGAGAAAAAAGTAGAATTGCGGTTGGTCATAAACGTTGGCTCGATCATGGAAGATGACGACCAGCAGGGCTTGGCCCATATGGCAGAACACATGGCCTTTAACGGTACCAGGAATTTCAAAAAGAACGAGATCATTTCCTTCCTTCAGGATATTGGTGTAGGTTTTGGAAGTGACCTGAATGCTTACACATCCTTCGATGAAACAGTTTATATCTTACCTATACCTACCGATAAGAAAGGAAATCTTGAGAAAGGATTCCAGGTACTGGAAGACTGGGCCCATCAGGTGACTTACCTGGATGAAGACATCAATAGCGAACGAGCTATCATTTTGGAAGAAAGCCGAATGGGGAAAAGTGGCGAAGAGCGGATGTTCAAAAAAGTTTACCCCGAGCTTTTCAAAGGGTCAAAATATGCTAACCGCCTCCCGATCGGCAGGGACAGCATTATTAAAAATTTCAAACCGGATGCTATCCGGAGATTTTATAAAGATTGGTACCGCCCGGATCTTATGGCCGTGGTAGTGGTCGGCGATATAAAACAAGCCGATGCCCTTCAACTCATCCAGAAACATTTCAGCGGCCTGATCAATCCCGCCTCTCCTAAACCTAGGACTTACTTCGATGTCCCCCCCTATGGCGCCTCTGCCGCCATGGTGGTAGCCGACAAAGAAGCCACCAGCTACAGCTTTGCCTTGAACTATCCTTCTTATAAAGTCGCTGCTTCCGCTTCCCTTGAAGATTATCGAAAAGATATGATTCAGAACCTGTATACTTCTATGCTGAACGCCCGATTCCGTGAACTGACTCAAAAAGAAAACCCTCCCTTCGTGTATGCGTTCGCAGGCTTTTCTGGTTATGCTAGAAATTATGAGGGCTTCAATGTACAGGCTTCGAGCGGTACCAATGATATCCGAAAAAGTATTGACGCAGTTTCCGAGGAAATAGAAAGAGTTAAAAGATATGGTTATACAGAAGCTGAATTGGACCGTGCTAAAAAGAACGTGCTTGCTTCTATGGAGCGAGCCTGGAACAACCGCGATAAAACAGAGTCTGGCCAGTTTGCTGACGAATACGTGAGAAATTTTACAGAAGATGAATCTGTACCAGGGATCGACAAGGAATTTGAGATCACCAAACGGTTTTTACCGGGTATCAGCCTGAATGAAGTCAATAAAGTCTCAGACAAGTACAAACAAGAGAAAAACAGGTTCGCTTATATCATGGGGCCCGAGAACAGCACAACAGCTACCGCACCCTCCAACAGTGAAATACTGGCAGGCCTTGATGCAAAGGCAAAATCAGATATTAAGCCTTACGAGGAAAAAGCAGTAGCCACAGATCTGCTGTCAAAATCACCTAAAGCTGGAAAAATAACCGGCAGAACAACTAATGCAATACTTGGGACTACCGAATTGACGCTCAGCAATGGCCTAACGGTCACCCTTAAACGAACAGATTTTAAGGCGGACCAGATCGTTATGAATTCACACAGATACGGAGGAACAGGAGGCTATGGTGTTGCAGATAAGTATAGTGCTGAAAATGCAGTTTCTGTGGTTTCCACAATGGGAGTAGGAAATTTTTCACCTAATGATATGCGTAAGGCGATGGCCGGAAAAACAGCGAATGCTTCGCCTTATATCTCCGGCACCACTGAAGGATTCCGAGGAAACAGCGGCAACAAGGACATGGAAACCATGTTTCAAATCCTATACCTGTATGTAACAGAACCTCGCACTGATACTGCCCTATTCAAATCGTTTATTCAACGCAACAAGTCCCAGTTTGCCATGATGGGCGCAAACCCGCAGATTGCATTTATCGACACGCTGTTTAAAGTGCTGTATGATAACAATCCCCTTGCTCCTACCGCCATTCCCAAAGTGGAGAATTACGACAAGATCAGTATGTCTAAAGCCATGAGCATTTATCAGGAAAGGCTTGGAGACATGACGGGCATGCATTTCAATTTTGTAGGCAGCTTCAATGAAGAGGAAATTATTCCCCTCATCGAAAAATATATCGCCAGTCTGCCAGCCAGCGGTAAAAAAACAAACTTTTCCGACAATAAAGTTAGGCCAGTCAAAGGCAACAACAACTTTACCTTTAAAAAAGGGAAAGAAGACAAGAGCCTGATCCTTGCTTTCGCATTTGGAGAAGCGCCATACAGTCCGGAACTAGGGCTTACAATGCTCGGACTCTCTGAAATCCTGAATATCAAGATCATTGAAGAAATGCGCGAAAAAATCCAGGGCATCTATGGAGGCGGTACTAGCGCAAACCTCAATAAGGCCCCGTACAATAACTTCGAATTTGTTCTTCAATTACCATGCGGTCCTGACAAAGTGGACACCCTGATTAAAGCCTATCATTCCGAACTGAATGCCCTGGCTGCTAAAGGCCCTGAGGTCAGCTACCTCGACAAAATCAAAAAGCAATGGTTGGAAGAATACAAAACCAATATCAAAACAAATGAATATTGGCTGTCAAAACTCCAGCAATTCAAACAGGGCGAGTCTATTCCGGATCGTATGATCAACTTTGAAAAATATGTGAATGCGCTTAAACCTGCTGATATTCAGGCCGCTGCCAAGATGGTTGTAGCCGCACCCAGCAAGGTCACAGCCGTTTTAAAACCCGCAGAATAGCTCTTCTTTTCCTACAGACAGGTCAACAAACATACCAAATTAACAACGTGAATCAGTTCAAACAAGCAAGGCCCTCTGGGGCCTTGCTTGTTTGAATGAGAATATGTTAAGTAAGCCTGATCAATTTCTATTTCCCGGAAGTGGATCCAATATGCAAAGGCCTTACAAGCTGTGTAACGACAGCATCACCAATTTTTTTTCCCTGTAACGTGCCATTGGTAATCGCCTCCTTATAATGTATTCCACCGTAGAAGCGACTTACCGCTG
>Ga0164292_10000407_pt1 | contig 33274 bp, 17 predicted proteins | sample GEODES117metaG_FD_111486 | JGI IMG/M metagenome (GOLD analysis project Ga0164292, IMG submission 111486) | Eutrophic lake water microbial communities from Lake Mendota, Wisconsin, USA - GEODES117 metaG | ecosystem: Environmental > Aquatic > Freshwater > Lake | place: USA: Lake Mendota...
TAATAATCCAGTAGAGGTTAATCTCATAGTTTCAGAACCATTATTAAAAAATCTTAAATTATCATCATTAGTTCCAGCACCATCTTCTGCTAAAATTTTAGTATCTTGATTAACATCAGATACACCTCCTAATGAACCCCAAGCATTTCCGGCACCATAACCTTCAAATTGACTTGTTTGTGTATTATATCTAATATAACCACCAGATGCAGGGTTTGGTCTAGAAGCAGTATCACCAGTTGGAATTGCTAAAATAGGCCCAGTTACTGTTAGATTTCTGCTTACTGATAAATCACGATTAATAAATAAATCATTTCCTACATTTAAATCAGTACCAACATATAATTTTTTAGCAATTGCTGCTCCACCTGCTGTAGTAAATGTACCACCATTAGTACTACTAGTAGCATCTGTAGTATTTGATATACCAATACCACCCGGTAATACTAAAGCACCTGTAGAATTAGAAGTACTTGGTGTTGTAGAAACAATACTAAAACCATTACATGCAAAATCAGCATAATCTAATATTTGTAATTGCCCAGTTGGAACATCTTGTTGTGCAAAGGCTGTAATAAACCTATTATTACTTTCTTGCCAAATTAATGTACTAAATGGTTTATTATATAATGATATAGTATCATTATTAGATGGATTTGTTGTAAAATTGTTTTCTAAAGTAGCAACTTTAGTTATTCCATTATATGCTGTAATTTTTCTTACTTGATCAATACCACTTCCTGATGTTATTTTAACCCACCAGCCTTTATAATAATCATTAGTACTATTAGAAGTATTAGCTAAAGTAATAGTATTATTAGTTGCACTTTGTATTGATTGAGTTTCTTTAGCAATATCTGATATAACATCACCAGATGCTAAATCATTACTAGATTGAAATCTTTCAATAATTAGACCAGAATCATAACTAGATCCTGATGGTCCACTATTTAATTTTAATATATTATCAGTTATATCAACAGTTGTAGAATTTACAGTAGTAGTCGTACCTGAAACAAATAAATCACCACCAACAGTTAAATCAGTACCAACAAATAATTTTTTAGCAATTGCAGCGCCGCCATCAACAGTAAGAGAACCACCATTAGTACTACTAGTTGCATCAGAATCATTATTTAAATTAACATTTCCAGTTACATCTAATGTACTAGATAATGTTGTAGCATCATTAACTGTTAAAGTACTTGATAAAGTAGTATCATTACCTGATGGAGTAATAGTTAAATCTCCAGAATTTGAAATAGTAAAATCAGAATAATTAGCAGCAGATCCATTATTATCATTATAAGTTAATCGTAAACAATCGCCACTAGAACTATTAATTTCTACTTGTTTATCAGGACTTGATGTATTAATACCTAATGTACCAGTAGTTACTACATCATTAATTGATGATAAATTATTATTATCATCTTTATGAACTAAGATATTACTATAAGAGGCTGAATTATTATATTTTAAAATATTTAAAGTAGAATCATATAATACTCTGCCAGTAATATTAGCTAATTCAGAAATTTGTGAAGAAGTATATTTTTTAATAACAACCATTATAAATATTAATTTTTATTTAAAAAATAAATCTGTTAATTATCTTTAATTTGAAATTAATTATATAATATAAGATATATTTTAAAAAAAATAATATTATATCTAGTATTTTTTATTTAATATTATATAATTTCCATTAATTTAAAAAATATGTCATTTACATTAAATAGAAATATCAATAATAAAGCAATTAAAAAAAATGTTACTATAAGTAATACAATTAATCCAAATAGTTTAAAAGCATCTATTGGAACAACAGGAAGTGCTGAATTTATTATTTTAGATACTTTAAATCTTAATAATGTATTAATTACATCAACAGCAAATCAAATTAATTATTTACAAGTAACTGCAGGTAATGCAGAAGCATCTAAAGCTTTAGTATTAGATAGTAGTAGAAATATATCTAATATAGGTACTATTACATGTACTACTAATATAACTGTAAATGGAACATCTATTTCTAGTAATAATGATATATCAGGAGGATCTTCAGATGATTCAAATAATCCTTATTTAACGTCTATAACTACAGGAATTGGAAAAGCATCTAAAGCATTAATAACTAATATTAATAGTAATATTAATAATATTAATAATTTTTCATGTAATAATTTAAAAATTAAAGATACTACTTTAGAATTTAATAATTTAAATAAATTATATCATATTGATAATATTAAAAAAAAAAGTTATTCGACTATAACTAATATTGAAAAATTATTAACAAATCAATCAACAGTGTCAATTAATCAAACATATTTTAATTCTGGAAGTTGGACATCAATATGTTGGTCTCCACAATTAGAAATATTTGTTGCTGCAGCTAGTAGTAATTCTAGTGATAATACTGCAAATAAAATTATGGTATCTAATAATGGTTTTAATTGGACACCATATCCAGATCCTTATATTGGAAATAGTTATAATTGTATATGTTGGTCTCCAGAATTAAATTTATTCATTGCAGTTGGAAGTACTATAATTAGATCTAGTAATGGGATAGATTGGACTGGATGTTATATGGAATATTCTTTAACATTACAATCTGTATGTTGGTCTCCAGAATTAAATTTATTTGTAGCTGTAGGTAATAGTGGAATTGCAAATCGTATTTTAAAATCATCAGATGGTATTAATTGGACTTCAACTATTGGTGGTTCATATTCTTTAGATTTAGTTTCAGTATGTTGGGCAAATAAATTAAATTTATTTGTAGCAGTTGCATCAGGCGGTGAAAGTATTTATAGAATTATAATTTCAACTAATGGAAATAATTGGGAGTTAATTAAACATCCAAATTTTAATAATATAACCTATTATAATATTATATGGTCAGAAGAATTGAATTTATTATTAGCAACTACTAATTCATTTGGTCGAATTATTAGATCTAGAGATTGTATTAATTGGGAATCCTGTTTTTCATATGAAAATAGTACATCACAATGGAATTGGTATCAAATACGTACAATAATATGGATTAAAGATTTACATGTATTTGTTGCAGCAATGCATGATCGCCCAAATATGTATTTATCTTATGATGGAATAAGATGGAGAGATATTTCAGTAAGTTCACATCAATATAGAGATGTTGCATGGTCTCCATTAGTTGGTTTAGTATTTGTTAGCACATCAAGTACTAAAATAATTGTAAGTAGTTTAGTTAAAACACAAAAATCTCCTATTATTAATGATTTTAATAGTATTTATATTAATAATAATAATAATTATGTTGGAATTAATACATTAACCCCTAATAAACCATTAGAAATTAATAGTTTAACAGGGAATTGTTTAAAAATATTATCAAATCCAATAAGTTTTTGGAATAATTTTGCAACATTTGATGTCGCAAATAATGGTATTTTTAATATTACATCATCTAATACTAATAATGATCCATTAAGTGTAAATTTTACAACTGATTTTAGATCATATGGATTAAAATTAAATAATGTATTATTAACACCATCTATTACAGAATATGGGTATTTATCTAATATTACACCGGGTATTGCATCAAATTCTAAAGCATTAATATTAGATAATAATTTAGATATTAATAATATTAATATATTATCTTGTACTACTCTTAATGTTAATGGTAATTCTATAAATGATTCTAATAATAATATATATTTATCTAATTTAGAATTAGGAAATGGTACTGCTTCTAAAGGATTAATTACAAATAGTTTAAATAATATAAATAATATTAATCAAATTACTACTAACTCATACACTATTCAATATGATAATATATATGGATCTAATATAACTGATAATATAAATCTTATTAATTTAAACAATAAATATAATTTACATAAAAAATCTATTACAGTTAATTCATTTACTGCATCTAATTGGAATACAACTATTAATACAAATGGATCATGGAGTGATGTATGTTATTCTCCAGAATTAAATTTATTTGTATTAATTGCTCATTCTATTGTTATGACATCAACAGATGGTAAAGTATGGACTAATGTAGATATATCATATAATATTTCATTATCACGTATTTGTTGGTCATCCGAATTAGAAAAATTTATAATAGTTGCAAATGGAAATAGTAATACAAGTATATTAGTTTCAGATAATGGATTTCAATGGTATAATAGTAATTTATTTATTGATTTTAATTCTCAAGTAGATATAATTTGGGCTAAAGAATTAAAAAGTTTTATAATAGTTAATGCAACAAATACACCTAGATGTCATATATCTACAAATGGATTAAATTGGACAAGTGGAACAATTAGTAATTCATATGCATGGTCATCAGTATGTTGGTGTAATAAATGGGGATTATTAGTAGCATGTGCTAATAATAATTCAATTATAGGTACATCTAAAGATGGAATAATTTGGAATTATATTCAAATTAAAGATACTAGTACACAAGGCTATAATAGTATCGCATGGTCTCAAGAATTAAATATGGCAATTGCTGTAAATAGTACATCTATGACTTATTCATACGATGGTCTAAATTGGTATGTTAGTAGACTACAATTTAGTGCCAATCAAATAATTTGGTGTAATTCTTTAAATATATTTATGACTTGTGCAGGTTATAATAATTTAATGTATTCATCCAATGGATTTAATTGGTCATCAATAGTTCTTCCAACTAGTAATAATTGGTATAGAATAAGGTGGATTGATGAATTAAGTATGATAATATTAATAAGTAATGTAGGTAGTGAACGAATAGCTACTTTAACTATTCCTGGTTTAACTAATAATAGATCTAATATAATATCTCATAAAAGTCAACTTTTTATGAATAAAACTAATGGTAGATTAGGAATTGGTACAGAAAGTCCTAATTATCAATTAGAATTATCAACAGATTCTGCTGGAAAACCTTCTAGTAATACTTGGACTGTCGCATCTGATAGTCGTTTAAAAGAAAATATTGAAAATGCAGATTTAAATTTATGTTATGAAATTATTAAAAATTTAAAATTAAAAAAATATAAATGGAAAGATAATATATTTGATAAATATCAAATTAAAGATAGATCTAAATTAGGTTGGATTGCTGATGAAGTTGAAAATATTTTTCCAAAAGCAGTGGAAATAAAAAATGCATATGGTTTAGATAATTGTAAAGTATTAAATATAGATCAAATTATAACAGCAATGTATGGATTTTCTCAAAAATTAATAAATAATTATGAAAATATAGATGAGGATATAAATAATATTTCTACAAAATTAAATAAAATTGATGAATTTATTAAACAATTAGAATTATAAATAATTTTTTATACAAAATTAAGTAAATAGTTAAGAATATTATTAATAATTATAATTATAAATAATATTTATATTGTTCTTTTTTTTATTTAATATTATATAACTTATTCTTTTAGTTAAGACAACAATTTAATAATAATTATATTATTAAAAAGTAAAATATGTCATCATTTAATTTTAATAGAGGTTTAGATAATAAAGTAATTAAAAAAAATGTTTCATTTGCAACAAATCCAAAAATTAATAATAATATATTTACTATTAATAATAGTAATAATAACTTAAATTTATCAGTATTAACTTTAAATGGATCTACAGTAACTGCAGATGGTAATCAATTAAATTATATAGATAATGCAACTAGTGGTATAGGTTCTGCTAATAAGGTATTAATTCCAGATAATAATTTAGATATATCAAATATTAATACTTTATCATGTGATACATTAATAGTAAATGGTAATAATATTACTATTACTAATAATAATACTGCTAGTGAAAGTAATAGTCCATATTTACAAAAAATAAAAGCAGGCAAAATTCAAAATAATAAAGCTATTGTTGTAGATAATAATAGGAATATTGAAACTATTAATAAATTAGGTATTAATAAATTAACATTAGGTGATAAACAAATTATTGGTTCTAATACTCAATATTCTAAAAAAAAAATTCATCCTATTACTTGGTCAATTAATTCTACAACTTATCCTAATAATTTAACATCAATTGCTTGGTCTGATTCATTAGGTCTTGGTGTAATTGTTTCATCAACAGGCACAGGTAATAGAGTTATGACATCTACTGATGGTATTACTTGGACTTCTAGAACTTCAGCTAGTGATAATAATTGGACTTCAGTTTGCTGGTCTCCTGAATTAAATTTATTTGTTGCAGTTGCAAGTAGTGGAACTGGAGATATGAGAATGATTTCATCAGATGGTATTAATTGGTCAAGTCCTTCTCCTACTATTTTTCCAATTGATATTAAAAGTGCTATGGATCATACTATTATATTAAATAATAATGGAACTGTACAATATGTAGGTTTTAATTCATATAGGCAATATGGTGATGGTACAACAAATAGTATTCAAATCCCTACATTAATACCTAATATATCTAATGTTAGTAGTATAGCTGCTGGTAGAGAATTAAATTTACTTATAATGAATGATGGTACTGTAAGAACAATTGGAAGAAATGATTATGGCCAATTGGGTATTGGAAATAATTCTACATCTACTATTATTAATACTGTACCCGGTATAACTTCAGCAATTGCTGGTATAAGTGGAGATTATCACTGTTTAGTTTTATTATCAAATGGTACAATTATGGGATGGGGTTCTAATAGCAATGGTCAATTAGGTAATGGATCTACATCTACTTCATTTTCTCCAGTACAAGTTAATGGAATATCAACAGCAACTGCAATTTCTATGCAATATAGATCTGTATTAGCATTATTATCAGATGGTACTATTAAAGCATGGGGTGATAATGGTAATGGTCAATTAGGCGACAATAGCACATCTCAAAGAACAACACCTGTATCTGTATCTGGTATTACTAATGCAATTGCTATTGCTTCTGGATATTATCATAGTTTAGCATTATTATCAGATGGTACAATTAAAGCATGGGGTTATAATGCTTATGGTCAATTAGGTAATAATAGTACTACAAATAGTTTAATACCTATAAATGTATCAGGTATTACTAATGCTATAGCAATATCTGCAGGTGCAAATCACTCTATAGCATTATTAGCTGATGGTACTATAAGAACTTGGGGACATAATTTATATGGACAATTAGGAGATGGTACTAATGGGGCTGGTACAAATAAATTAATTCCTACATTAATATCTGGATTAAATAATGTTACTAATGTTATTGCTAATTGGGATCAAACTTTTGTAATTTTAAATGATAAAACTATAAAATCATGGGGATATAATAATGCTAGACAATTGGCAGAAGGAAGTGCTCTTAATAAAAATATACCAACAGATGTTTGGTCAATTAAATCTACTAATAGTACATGGAGTTCAGTATGCTGGTCAGCAGAATTAAATCTCTTTACTGCTATTGCAAATGGTGGAACTATTCGAATAATGACATCATCAGATGGTATTAATTGGATAGCTAGATTAACACCTAGAACAAATAATTGGTCTTCAATTGTATGGTCAAAAGAATTATCATTATTTGCAGCTGTTTCAATAACTGGTTCTAGTGATCGTGTAATGACATCATCTGATGGTATTACTTGGACAGCACGTACTACTAATAATAATAATTGGACTTCTATATGTTGGTCTCCTACAATGTATATGTTTGTAGCAGTTGCATCTTCTGGAACTAATGATCGTATTATGACATCTTCTGATGGTATTACATGGACTACTAGAACATCCCCAGCAAATAATAGTTGGATATCTATTTGTCCAGCTAAAGAATTAAATTTATTAGTAGCTATTGCATCTTCAGGAACTAATCGTATTATGTTTTCTTCTGATGGTATTTCATGGTATTTGGTAAGATCTTCAAATATTGATGCTAATTTAGATAATATTATTTGGATTAATTCATTACAAAAATTTATAATTATATCAGGAAATACATTAATATATAGTAATTATATTACTCAAACTACTACCATAATGACTACTAATAATTGGTATACATTATTTAATAAAATTAATAGTAATTTTACTATAACACAAACAGGGGCAGATCCAAATGTTGAATTACAATTAAATAGTACTAGTGGTTATGGTTCTGAAACTAAATTATGGTATCAACAAAGAATACAAGATTTAAGTAGTTTTACCATTAATTTTGAAATTAAATTATCAGGATCAGCTGATGCTACTAGTTTTAATATAGGATTTAATTCAACAAGCTTTTATGGTGATGGACCAAATGCACCGTCAGTTTGTTTAGCATTTCGTCTATTTTCAGGATCAGGTACATATTTATTTATAAATGGTACTCAAGTAGCTTCTAGTGGAAATAATAATGCAGATAATACTTGGAAAGCTGTTCAAATTATATATACAAAAGGAACTACTAATACATGGGTAGTGAATTTAAATGGTAGTAATTTATTTACTTATAGTGATGCTAATAATGCATCATGGATTACATCTAGTGGTGATTATTTTGGATTTGGTTCACGTACAGGAGGTTTAACACATAATTCATTTATAAGAAAATTTACACTAACTAGTGATTTATCTGTACCACAAACTATAACAACAGTAGATAGTAATATAATTAATACTAAAATATTTAATGAAAATATTGATTTTAATAATAAAGGTAAATCATATAATGCTTTATCCAATATTCATAATTTATATCCTACTAAAATTATAAATTTTGCTTTTACATTTTGGCCTTATTGTAGTATATGGGTCAAAGAATTAAGTATTTATATTATTGCTGGATCTAATGGTAATTTATCAATATCATCTGATGGACTTAGTTGGACAAATTATATAACTGGAATTTCTACATCAATTGAAGATATATGTTGGTCCCCAGAATTAAATTTATTAGTTGCTGTTAGTAATGTTACTAGTAATAATGTAATAACATCACCTGATGGAATTAATTGGACTATTAGAACAAATGTTCCAACAGCTTTTGGAAATACATGGTCTGGAGTTTGTTGGTCATCAACATTAGCTTTATTTATAGCTGTAGGATCTGGTACTCATGCAACTAATAGAATAATGACATCACCAGATGGAATTAATTGGACTAGTAGAACAGGATTTAATAATACTTGGCAATCAGTATGTTGGTCTCCTGAATTATCTATGTTAGTTGCTGTTGGAGATAGTAATAGTAATAGAATGTATTCTTATGATGCTATAAATTGGGTTTTACATAATTTAAATACTGGTAGTGCAAGTTCAGAGGCATTTAGAAAAGTTTGCTGGTCTCCAGAATTATATTTATTTGCTGCTGTATCTAATGATAGAGTTATTGTATCACAAGATGGAATAAATTGGAATTATAAAACTGTTAATAGTAATACTTGGGAAAGTATATGTTGGGCACCAGAATTATCTTTATTTTTAGCTGTAGGATCCTCAGGATCTAATGGAAGATTTATGATTTCTAATGATGGTAATAATTGGAACTATATTTCAAATGTTGAATTTGGATGGTATAGTATATGCTGGTCATCGGAATTAAAAAATTTTATTGCAACTAATTATAATAATGTTTTAATATTTAATAATTATGATTATCATGAAAAATCATTATATAGCAATAATAATTTAACATATTTAAATAATTATAATAAATTTTCTGATAATCAAATATATAATAATTGGAATTCATATCATAGTAATATTAATAATGAATGGAATTCTATATGTTATTCTACAGATTTAGCATTACTAGTTGCAGTATCAAAAACAGGAACTAATAATAGAGTAATGACATCATCAGATGGAATTAACTGGACTAGTAGAACAACACCAGTTGATAATAATTGGACTTCCATATGTTGGTCTTCAGAACTTGATTTATTTGCTGCAGTTGCGAATTCAGGATCTAATGATCGTGTAATGACATCACCTGATGGTATTACTTGGACAAGTAGAACATCTGCTGCTGATAATGATTGGACTTCTATTTGCTGGGCACCTGAGTTAAATTTATTTGCTGTAGTTGCATCTTCAGGTAGTGGAAATAGAGTAATGACATCACCTGATGGTATTTCTTGGACTAGTAGGTCATCAGCAGAAGATAATAATTGGACTTCTATATGTTGGTCTCCAGAATTAAGTTTATTTGTTGCTGTTGCATCATCGGGAAATGGTAATAGAGTAATGACATCATCTAATGGTATTACATGGACTTCTCAAAATTCTGCAGCAGATAATAATTGGAATTCTGTTTGTTGGTCATTTTATTATAATGTATTTATTGCAATTGCATCATCAGGTACTGATAATAGAATTATGAAATCTAGTGATGGTATTAACTGGAGTACATCTAATATTAATTATAAACCTAATACTACTATTACTACCTCTATGAAATCAATATATACAGGTACTAATATTAGTTGTGCTATTATAGATGATAATGGTTTTAAATACTGGGGAGCTAATCCAAGTGCTCAATTTGGTAGTGGATCTGCAAGAGTATCTACTCCATCATATGCTTATGATAATCATTCAGCTAATGGATTATGGACAAATATTAAATCAATTACTACAGCAAATGCAACTGTTATTGTATTATTAAATAATGGTAGAATTCAAACTCGTGGTTCCCAACATTTAGGTATTAATACTCCTAATTGGGGTAATTCAACATTTGGTGTTGTAAATGTTCCTAATATTAATAATGCAATTGCAATAGCATCAGGTAATAATCATGTTTTAGCCTTATTATCTGATGGGACTATTAAAGCATGGGGTACAAATTATGCTGGGCAATTAGGTAATGATACAATAATTGGTGGTAGCGGAACACCTATTAATGTATCCATTATTAATAATGCAATAGATATTTCTGCAAAACATGGAGGTCATCATTCATTAGCATTATTATCAAATGGTACAGTTATGTCATGGGGATTAAATACTAATGGACAATTAGGTAATAATTCAACTACTAATAGTTTAATTCCAATATTAATAGATAATTTATCTAATGTTATTGCAATTTCTGCAGGAGTAAATCATTCATTAGCATTATTATCTAATGGTACAATTATGGCATGGGGATTAAATACATCAGGTCAATTAGGTAATGGTACTAATATACAATCTAATATACCAATTCAAGTTTTAAATATAAACAATGCAATCGCAATTTCTGCAGGAGTTGATCATTCTTTAGCATTATTATCGGATGGTACTGTAATGGCATGGGGTGATAATTTATATGGACAATTAGGAGATGGTACTAATATTAATAAATCTACACCAATATTAATATCAAATTTAAATAATGTAAATGCAATATCTGCAGGAATTTATTTTTCATTAGTTTTATTAAATAATTCTACATTAAGATCATGGGGTAGAAATAATGAATCTCAATTAGGAAATAATTCACAAGTTAATTCAAATATTCCAATTACTGTTTATCATGGTACATCAAATACATTAGGATTAAGAGGTGTTAAATTAAATACTTTATCTAATACATCTTATATTAATAATGATTGGAAGAATATTATATGGATACCAGAAACAAAAGTATTTGTTGCTATTTCATCATCAGGGACTAATAAAATTATAATATCCAATGATGGAATAAATTGGTATAATAAACAATTAACTATTAATAATAATTGGACATCTATATGTTGGGCAAATTTATTAGGAAAAATAGTTGGTATATCAACAAATTCAACTAATAATATTATATTAAGTAATATTATTTATAGATCCTTATTATCTAGTTTAGTAAGTAATAGTTCTAGACAATTATCTATAGTTAATAATAATTTAGTAATAGGAGGTACTTTAAGTCAATTTGCTATGACTATTAATGCAGATAGTTCTAATAATATATTAAGATTAACAAATAATGGATCTAATATTAATTGTGTTGATTTTAATGCAAATGGTAGTACAACACATCAAATTAATATTGTAAATAATAGTTTAAATAAAATAACTAATATTGTAAATCATAATGGATCAACTTATGGTATTAAATTAAATAATGTATTAATTCCTACAACTGCATCAGATATTAATAAATTAGAAGTTATTCCAGGTACAGGAGAAGCATCTAAAGTATTAGTATTAGATTCAAATAGAAATATTTTAAATATTAATAATTTATCAGTTAATAAATTAATTATTAATAATAAAATTGTATTAGACACTGCTGATAATAATAATAGTTATTTAAATAATATAACACCAGGTACTGTTTCAGCTTCTAAATTATTAGTATTAGATGAAAATAAAAATATATCAGAATTAAATAATATTAGTTCAAATAATATTCTTATTAATAATAATACAACAATTAGTAATAATTTAGAAAAAACAGTTTTTGATTTAAATAATTCTTATTTTGGAAATATATCAAATGAATTTAATTATCCATCGAATTTAAATTGTAGAAGTATTTGTTGGTCTCCAGAATTACAAATATTTGTTGCTGGTGGATCCTCATGGTATGATGGTAATTCCTTAGGTAGTTATAAAAATTATAGTAATCATGTTTTTAATTATTCATCTGATGGTATTAATTGGAATTCATCTTTATCATATTTAGATAGTATTAGTAATAATATGTATATTTCTAGTATTGCATGGTCTCCAACAATATCTAGATTTGTAGCAACTTATTATAATTCTTATACAATTGCATATTCTTCAAATGGGAAAAGATGGAATTATGTTTCATTAAATACTTCATTATTTACAAATCTGTGGTCTTCTGTTATATGGGCTAATAATTTATTTGTAGCAGTTGCTGAATCAGGTACAACTTCTAATCAAATAATGACATCACCTGATGGTATCAATTGGACTGCTAGAACTAGTCCTGCAGCAAATAGTTGGAAATCTATAACATATGGTAATAATTTATTTGTTGCTGTTTCTAATAGTGGGACAGGTAATCGTGTAATGACATCATCTAATGGTATTGCTTGGACAAGTAGAACTTCTGCTGCAGATAATAATTGGACATCAGTATGTTGGGGTAATAATTTATTTGTAGCAGTCGCAAATTCTGGAACGACTAATAGAGTAATGACATCACCAGATGGTATTACATGGACAATTAGAACATCTGCTTCAAATGCAAATTGGACTTCAGTAATTTGGGCATCTAATTTAAATTTATTTATTGCAGGTAATAATTCATCATCTGAAAATAGAATAATGACATCTTCTGATGGTATTACTTGGACATTAATGACAACTACAAATACAAATATTGATTATTCATGTTTATGTTATTCTCCAGAATTAAATTTAATAGTAGGTGGAGCTTCAAGTGTAGCAAATGCATATTATTTTAATAGAATGACTTATAGTAATAACGCATCTAATTGGTCCCTCATAGATACAAATAAAGATTTAGTATGGCATGATTTAATATATGTACAAGAACTTAATAAATATTTTGCAGTATCTAATGCAGCAACTAACTATGCTACTAAATATAATAAACAATTAGCAATATCTACTAATGGTATCGATTGGACATTTAGTTATATAGATACTAATGTAAATTCATATTTTAGACAAATTTGTTGGTCTTCAGAATTAAATACTTTAATTGCATTATATGCAACCACATCAAGTACTAATTTTTATAAATCTAATGATGGTATTACTTGGACTTCTATTACTGTTCCTTCTGGTAATTGGATGGGTATTAAATGGATTAGTAATTTAAATTTATTTATAGCAATTGCTTGGGGTGGTACTAATAGAGTTATTAAATCATCTGATGGAATTAATTGGACTGTAGTTACTATGCCATCCATTGGTAGTAATTATAATATAGAATATTCTCCATCTTTAAATTTAATTATTATTACTACAATTAATAATAATGTTTATTATACATCAAGTGATGCAATAACATGGACAGAAAGATCATTTATAGATCAAAATGGAACTAGTATATGGACATCTGGTGAATCTAATATTACATGGATATCTCAATTAAATTTATTTATATATACATGGAATGGAAGTGGTACTTATTATACTTCATCAAATGGTATTAATTGGACTTCTAGATCATTTTATATATCAATAGGAGCTTTAACTATTTCTTTTTCATTAAAAACAAATATTTCAAAACCTATTTGGATTAATAAATTAAATAAATTATATGTAATTGGTTATGGTGAAAGATTTTCTAGAATTTATGAATCTTCAAATGGTATTAATTGGACTGATATATATACAATACCTGCACCACATAATGCATATTCTAATTTATATTGGGCTAATCAAACTGAAACATTAATTGCTTATGGATATGAAACATTTAGAGTACCTTGTCAACCGTTTTTAGTATTAAATAAATTTATTGACCCTATTCAAAATTATAATATTGGAGAATTAAATAAATTAAATCAACCTGATAGAAATGCTGCTATCGAAAGTATATCGACTTGGATTTCTAGATCATCTTCAATAGATAATAATTGGACTTCTATTTGTTATAGTTTAGATAAAAATTTATTTGTTGCTATTGCTAATTCTGGAACTAATAATAGAATTATGACATCTTCTGATGCAATAACATGGACAACACGAACTTCTCCTTCAGATAGTGGATGGGATTCAATAGTATATTCTCAAGAATTAGGATTATTTGTAGCAATTGCTAATTCCGGAGCTAATAGAATAATGACATCTTCAGATAGTATTACATGGACTACTAGATCAGGTATTAATAATGATTGGAATTCGATATGCTGGTCTCCAGAATTAAGTTTATTTGCAGCAGTATCTTCTAATGGATTAGAATATTCTAGTATACCTAATAATATGACTGGTAATTCTAGTATGAGTAAAGTAGCTTCTGCTAGTTCTCGACTATCTCAAGATTATCCATCAGATGCATCAACTTGGGATCCATGGAATGCTTTTGATGGTAGTTTAAATACTGGATGGCATAGTAGAGGTTCTGGCACAAATACATATAACTCAAATACTGGTGTATATACAGGCAATGTTTCAACTACAGATTCTGCATCTACTGCACATGCAGGTGAATGGTTACAAATTCAATTACCTAATACTATTATATTAGCATCTTTTATTATTACTGGTAGATCTGGATATGAAACTGAAAGATTACCAAGATCGTTTGTAGTTTTAGCAAGTAATAATGGAACTACATGGGATTTAATATATACAGAAGCTGATAAAACTAATTGGTCTTCAACACCAGTTAGATTTAATATTAATAATCCAACTACTCAATATTCTTATTATAGAATAATATGCAAACGTTTAGGAAATTTAAATTCAGGAATGTCAAATGCAGGTTCTGTTCAGATAATGAATTTAGAATTATTAGAATTAACATCATCTACAGGATTAAATAGAATAATGTTATCATCTAATGGAATTGATTGGGAAAATAGAAATGCTAGTAATACTAATAATTGGAGTGCTATATGTTGGTCATCTGAATTAAATTTATTTGTAGCAGTTGCTAATTCAGGAACTGGAGATAGAATAATGACATCTGAAGATGGTATTACTTGGACAACTAGAACTAATCCTGTTGATAATAATTGGACTTCTATTTGCTGGTCTCCAGAATTAAGTTTATTTGTAGCAGTAGCTAATTCAGGAACTGGAAATAGAATAATAACATCGCCAGATGGAATTAATTGGACTATTAGAACTAATCCTGTTGATAATAATTGGACTTCTATTTGCTGGGCATCTGAAATTAATAGTTTTATTGCAATTGCAAATTCAGGCACTGGAGATAGAATAATGACATCCTTTGATGGTATTAATTGGACTATAAGAAATAATTTAATTGATAATGATTGGACTTCTATTTGTTGGTCATCTGGATATAATAAAGCAGTTGCTGTTTCAAATTCAGGAACTGGTAATAGAGTTTTAACAAGTACTATTGCATTACCTTATTCTAAGTCTCCATATTTTATTGCACCAAATACCTTTAGTATTAATCAAGTAAATGGAAGAGTGGGTTTAGGAACAACATATCCTAATTATCAATTAGAATTATCAACAGATTCTGCTGCTAAACCATCTACTACTTTTTGGAGCGTTTCATCAGATAGCAGATTAAAAGAAAATATAGAAGATGCTGATTTAGATTTATGTTATGAAAATATTAAAAAATTAAGATTAGTTAAATATACTTGGAAGGATGAATTATATTATAATCCTGTTGAAATAATTAATAATAGTAATGATACAAATCAATCAATTCCTACAACAATAATAGAATTGACTGATACTACTGATACTACTGATACTACTGATACTACTGATACTATTGAAAATACTGATACTACTGATACTACTGATACTATTAATACTATTGAAAATACTGATACTACTGATACTACTGATACTACTGATACTACTGATACTACTGATACTATTAATACTACTGATACTACTGATACTATTAATACTATTGAAAATACTGAAATTAATATAGAAGAGTTAATTCCTAGTGAAGAAAGTAGAACTCAATTAGGATGGATTGCTGATGAAGTTGAAGAAATTTTTCCAAAATCTGTTTCAAAAGTAAAAGCATATAATTATAATGATTGTAAATCATTAGATTCTGATCAAATTATTGTATCATTATATGGAGTAGCAAAAAAATTATTAATAGAATATGAAAATCAAAATCAAAAAATAAATAATTTAAAAAATGAAATACAAGTTTTAGAAAATTATATAAATGAATTAGACATTTCTGTAGAATAATTAAAATAATTAGAATTAAATAATATTTTTTTTGATTAACTAAACTATTATTATTTTTTATTTCGTATTATATTTACTATTATATATGAAAATTAAAATTATAAATCCTAGTAATTATGTCTTTTCCAGTTACAAAAGATAATTCTGGACGTATAATTAGAAAATCATTAAATACAAATCCAAATACACCTACTGTCACAACAAATTCATCTTTAGCAGCAACACATAGTGTATTTACAACTAATGCAAATTCATTAACATTAAATAATATATTAGTAACTAGTTCTGCTGAAGAATTAAATAAAACTAATGTAACTCCTGGTACTGCTGTTGCTAATAAACCATTAGTTCTTGATAGTAATAAAAATATAACTAATATAAATTCAATTACTTGTTCTAATATTATTATTAATGGTAATTCATTAGGAGGAAATTCTGGTCAATCAAATCAATTTTTAAATAATATAAATCCAGGTATTGCAAATAATTCTAAAACCTTAGTATTAGATACAAATAGAAATATTTCTAATTTAAATAATGTAGAAACTAATCAATTAACTGTTCAAAATGCAAATATAATAATAAATGAAAAATATGAATCATATTGTAATAATTTTGTTACTAATAGCTTTATTAATTCTAATAATTGGATTAGTTCATGTTGGGCAGATACATTAAATTTATTTGTTGCAATATCAAATACAGGTACTGGTAATAGAGTTATGACTTCATCTGATGGTATTACTTGGACTGTTGGAATAACACCTGCAGATAATAATTGGACTTCAATATGTTGGTCAAATCCATTATCTATATTAGTAGTTGTTGGCCAATCCGGTACAGGAAATCGAGTTATGACATCATCTGATGGCATTACTTGGACTTTAAGAATAACACCTGCAGATAATAATTGGACTTCAGTTTGTTGGTCAACAGAATTAAGTTTATTTGTAGCTGTTGCAAATTCAGGAACTACAGATAAAGTAATGACTTCACCTAATGGTATTAATTGGACTCTTCGAACTTCCCCAGTTCCTACTACTGTAGGAAATTTAAGTTATAATAGTTTAAAATCAATAGAAGCAGGTGGTTATCATTCATTATTTTTATTAAATGATGGTACTGTTAGATCTTGTGGACGTAATAGTGATGGTCAATTAGGTGATACTACTACAACTCAAAGAACAACACCTGTAGTTATACCTACATTAAGTAATATATTAGCAGTTTCGGCTGGTGGGCATTATTCTATGGCTTTAATTAATAATGGAACTATTAGATCTTGGGGTTTAAATTCAAATGGACAATTAGGAAATAATTCAACTACTAGTAGTAATAATCCAGTAATAGTATCTAATGTTCAAAATGCAATGGCAATATCTGCAGGTTGGTCTCATGCAATGGTATTATTAAATAATGGAACAATTCGAACTTGGGGAAATAATACTTATGGACAATTAGGTGATAATTCTACAACTCAGAGAAATACAGCAGTATCTGTATATGGTATTAATAATGCAATTGCAATTTCTGGAGGTTTAGATTTTTCTTTAGCATTATTATCAAATGGTCAAATTAAATCATGGGGTTGGAATATATATGGTCAATTAGGTGATGGTACTACTACAAATAGAAGTATTCCTGTATTAGTATCTGGAATTACTAATGCAATAGCAATTAGTGCTTCAGGGGAATCACATGCATTAGCTTTATTAGCCGATGGTACTATTAAGGCATGGGGATATAATCTTAGTGGTCAATTAGGTAATGGAACAAATACAAATAGCAGTACTCCAGTAACTGTATTAAATATTAATAGCGCGATTAAAATTAGTACTGGATTTCAAAATTCATTTGCATTATTATCTGATGGAACTATAAAAGCATGGGGTAAAAATGATTTAGGACAATTAGGAGATTCTTCTACAACTAATAGAAATTCTCCAGTATCTGTTAGTAATGTAAATGGAGTTGTAGATATATCTAGTTCTGATCATTCTATTATTTTATATTCTGATGGTACTGTAAAATCTTGGGGTAATAATGGATTTGGACAATTAGGTGATAATTCTACAACTAATAGATCTAGTGTAGTTAATATTCAAACATCATCAACAAATTCTAATCAATTATCAAATATTATGTTATCATATGATAATAATTGGAATTCTGTATGTTGGTCTAGAAATTTAAATTTATTTGTAGCTGTTGGTGGTGGAGATTATAATTCTTTAAATAGAGTAATGACATCTCCAAATGGTATTAATTGGACATCAAGAATTGCTACAGAATATAATAATTGGACATCTATTTGTTGGGCAGCAGAAGATAATTTATTTATTGCTGTATCTAATACAGGAAATAATAGAATTATGACATCACCAAATGGTATTAATTGGACTACTAGAACTAGTAATGTTAATAATGAATGGACTCAAGTTTTATGGTCAAATGAATTTCAAATAGCTATGGCTATTTCAAATAATTATGGAGATTCTAAAATAATTATATCTTCTGATGGTATTAACTGGATACCTATTCAAACATCTATTAAAAAAAGAATAACAACTGCTAGTTGGTCTAATACTTTAAAAAAATTCTGTTTATTAACAGAAAATAGTGATTCATATAGATATTTAAAAAATTGGGAATTATCACCAGCACCTATTGGAACTATTACTCCGGGAACTAATAATAATATAACTAGTGAATGTAGATCTATTATATGGGTATCACAATTAAATTTATTTATTGTCGTAGGATTAATTGGTAAAATTTTAACATCACCGGATGGTATTACCTGGACTGCTAGAACATCACCAAATACAAATTTATCAATTAATAGTGTTGCATATTCACCAAGTTTAAATTTATTAGTAGCTGTTGGTAATGGAAGTACTAGTACACCTTATGTTTTAACATCCCCAGATGGTATTACATGGACTAGTAGAACAGGATCTGCTACTAGTAATTGGGTACATATAACATGGGGTAATAATTTATTTGTTGCTATTGCTCAAAATGCTTCAAATGCAAATACAACAATAATGACATCCCCAGATGGTATTGCATGGACTAATCGAACAGCAATTGGAGCAGGCGAATGGTGGAGAGTTAGATGGATTAATGAATTAAATAGATTTATTGCGATTGGTACTTCTTCAAATTTAAAATTAATGACATCTACTGATGGTATTAATTGGACTATTCGTTTACCTTCTGAGGAAAATAATTGGAAAGATTTTGCATGGTCTCCTACTTTAAATTTAATAGTAGCAGTCTCAGATTTTCCTTATTCTAATATGAATCCTATTATGACTTCATCTGATGGTATTACTTGGACTAGTCATGCTGCACCAATTACTAGATTATATTCAGTAATATGGGCTTCTGAATTAAATTTATTTATTGCAATGTCATATTCAAATTCACCTAGTAGTTATTTATATTCACATAATGGTAAAAATTGGCATATGGGATTTACATTATATAATCAACCATTCTATTCACTAGCATGGTCTGGATCTTTAAATACTTTTGTATCAGTATCAACAAATGCTAATAATGAAAATATAATTAGAAGTATTCCTGATTCATCAGATACTAACAATTATTCTTTATTAACTACATATAATTCTAATAAAAAATTTAACTTATCTAAGATTATTAAAGACAATTATCCATCCAAATCTATTATTAAATATGGTTTAAAAGAATGGTATCCAAGGGCAACTACTATAGAAAATAATTGGAATTCTATAATTTGGATAGAAGCATTGTCTCAATATATAATTACTGGTTCAAATAATGCTACTAATATTAAAATGTTATATTCATCAGATGGAATTGGATGGGATAATGGAATAGCTTCTACTGATTTTAGTGGTAATTCAATTGTATATTCGGCAGAATTAAATTTAATAGTTGTAGTTGGAAATCGACCATCTTCTACTTCTAATATTCTTACAACAAATAATCCAGCATCATGGAGTTTTAGAACATCACATGCTGCTAATAATTGGACTTCTGTTTGTTGGTCTCCAGATTTAATGATATTTGTAGCAGTATCATCTACTGGTAATTATAATAGAGCTATGCTTTCTTATGATGGAATTACTTGGACTGGTCAATCAACAAATAATAATAATTGGAATTCAGTTTGTTGGTCTTCTGAATTATTATTATTTGTAGCAGTTTCTTCTTCTGGAACTAATAGAGTTATGACATCTTCTGATGGTATGAATTGGATATCTAGATCTGCAGCTACTAATCTTAACTGGACTTCTATTTGCTGGGCTCCTGAATTATTATTATTTGTAGCAGTAGCCTCATCTGGTAGTGGAAATAGAATTATGACTTCTTCAGATGGTATTACATGGACTTCTAGAACTTCTCCTGAAGATAATGAATGGAATTCTGTTATATGGGTTCCAGAATTACGTATATTTGTAGCAGTCGCTTCTAGTGGAACTAATAGATTAATGTATTCATTTAATGGAATAAATTGGTATACACAAAATTTAACAATTAATAATTCATGGAAATCAATAACTTGGTCTAGTGATTTTGGTCAATTTATAATAGTTTCATCTGATGGCACTTCTAATAGAATATATAGATCTAAATCATTTATTCTATCTAATTTAAATACTCCTATTTCAAATAAATTATATATTAATAATACTAAAGTTGCATTTAATGTAAATTCACCAACTTATACACATCAATTTGAATATGGTAATAGTTCATTAACATTAGCAGTCCCATATTCACCATTCTATTATACTATAGGATTTGGAGATACAACAAGAATAGATTTAAATAATTCTAATTTTAGTATTAATATTTCAGATCATAATGGAATAGATTCTGGATTAGCATTAAATAATACATTAATAACAACAACAGCTAATAAAATTAATTTATTAACAAATACTCAACCAGGAATAGCTTTGGCATCTAAACCATTAATTTTAAATTCTAGTAGAAATATATCAAATATTAATGAAATTAATTGTAATAATTTAACTATTGCATCAGTTTTTAATAATATAACTGAAGGAAATATACAAAATTCTAGTTTAATTATATCAAATTCTAATAAAGAAATATATAATTTAAATACATTAGGAACTAAAGAATTAAAATTAAAAAATAATATTATTAAAACATATGAAAATAAATTAATAGGAAATTTTAATTATGCTTTAACATTTACTAGAACATCTCAATTAAATTATATTAATAATCTTATGTATGGATGCTGGGCACCTGAATTATCCTTATTTATAGGTATTACTACTAGTATTAATAATAACTATTGTTATGCAATATCAAGTGATGGTTATACTTGGATTCCATATACTATATCAGGAGGACCAAAATTTAGAACAATAACATGGTCTCCAGAATTATCATTATTTGTTGTAAATATAGAAAATTCTAGTACAATTTATACTTCTCCAAATGGAATTAATTGGAGTACTACATCTGCACCTATAAGTATGGATTGGTTTAGTATAACATGGTCTTCATCTATTGCAATGTTTGCTGCAATTGGATCTGGAGGATCTAATGGTACTTCAATTATTACTTCCCCCAATGGATTAACATGGACTGCTAGAACTGCAGCTAATGCTAATTGGAGAAAAATAATTTCAGCTAAAAATATGTTTATAGGAGTTGGTGATGCTAATGTATTAACATCTTCAAATGGAACTTCTTGGACTAATACAGCTACTGGATTAAATATATTTATAACAGATATTGCTTATTCTCCATCTTTAGATTTATTTGTTATAGTTGGTTCTAGTGGAGCAGCAAGAATAGCAACTTCAAGTAATTTAACTACATGGACTATTCGTTCACCACCTGTTATTAATACTTGGAATAATATTAGTTGGATAACTGAATTAAATATATTTATAGCTGTAGCTAATGGTGGTAATAATGAAAATAGAATTATATATTCATCAGATGGGATTAATTGGTTTATTAGATCTAATACAACATATAATCATTCATTTTCTAATATTATCTGGTCTTCAGCATTAAATAGATTAGTATTAATGTATAGTTCAAATCAATTATTAGTATCTAATTCTAATAATAGTAATTATATTAAAGATTTTAAAAATTCAACTTATAATTTAAATTTAAATAAAATAGTTGATAAGAATACTAAACCTATTGGTTGCGAAATAAATATGTTAAATAATTGGATTAGTAGATCTAATAATATTAATAATTCTTGGACTTCTATTACAAGATCAGAAAGTTTAGGATTATTTGCTGTTGTATCAAGTTCAGGTACAGGAAATAGAGTAATGACTTCACTAAATGGAATAACATGGGTTAGTCAAACATCAGCATCTGATAATGATTGGACTTCTATTTGTTGGTCTAATGAATTATCATTATTTGTAGCTGTTTCAAATACAGGTACAGGAGATAGAGTTATGACATCACCTGATGGTATTACTTGGACTAGTCAAATATCTGCATCTGATAACAATTGGACTTCTATTTGTTGGTCTAAAGAATTAACATTGTTTGTAGTAGTTGCTAATTCTGGAACTGGAGATAGAGTTATGACATCTCCCGATGCTATTACTTGGACTAGTCAAACATCAGCATCTGATAATAATTGGACTTCTGTATGCTGGTCTAAAGATTTAACTTTATTTGTAGCTATTGCTAATTCAGGGACTAATAATAGAATAATGACATCTCCAGATGGTATTAATTGGACAAGTAGAACTTCACCATCAGATTATAATTGGAATTCTATTTGCTGGGCAGCTGGAATTAATATGTTTATTGCAGTAGCAGGTAGTGGAGATTTTTATAATAAAGTAATGACATCAGTAGATGGTATTACTTGGAAATTACAATATTGTGATAATAAGCATAATTGGCAACAAGTAATTTGGATTAATGAATTAAATATGGCAGTTGCTATTGCTAATTCTAATACAGTATTAAGTTCTAATAGAATAATGTCATCATTTGATGGTATTAATTGGAGATTAAGAAATTTAAATATTTCTAATAATTGGACAAGTATTTCTTGGGCATCTGATTTAGGATTATTATGTGCAGTATCCAATTCCAATACTAATAATCAAGTTGCACAAACAATTATGACTTATCCTACTTATAAAAATGCATTAATTGCATATCCAAATCAATTAACTATTAATAATGCAAATGGACGAGTTGGTTTAGGTATAAGTTCACCTAGTTATCAATTACAATTATCTAGTGATAGTGCTTATAAACTATCTACATCTACATGGACAGTATCTTCTGATATAAGATTAAAAAAAAATATAGTAAATGCTGATTTAGATGAATGCTATAATAAAATTAAAAATTTACCATTAAAAAGATATAAATGGAAAGATGAAATTTATACAAATGATCAAGTATCCGATAGATCTAAATTAGGATGGATTGCTGATGATGTTAAAGAGATATTTCCAAATTCTGTAAAAGAAATAGAGGCCTTTGGTTATTCTGATTGTAAATCTATGAATAGTGATCAAATTATTGCATCGCTTTATGGATGTATTAAAAAATTAATGAGTATATCAGAAAATAAAAAAAATATAATTAATGAATTAGAAAATAAATTAACTAATTATAAAAATTTAATTAATAATTTAGAAATAGTAGAAGAATAAAATTTATAAGAAAAATTGTATTATAAATTCAATTATAATATGCATTGCACAAAATATATGTAATAAATTATGAAAGAATATACTTAAATCATACATATTAAAATATTTATCAAATATTTTTCCAATAAAATAACTAATTATTCCAATTGTCATAAAAATTAATGATAATATATTGGACATATAATAATATGATAAAAATATTAAAGTAGAAGAAAATAATATATCTATATCTTTAAATTCATTATATTTATGATATAAATATGAAGTTATAAATACTAAAAATGTATTAAGAGCATAAATATATCCATGGCATAAAAATGCAATTGGTACAAATAATAAAAATAACTTAGATGTTTGAAACATTAAATCATTTTTTTTTATTAATTCTGGATGAATATTATAATATTTATTAATAATACTATATAATTTATTTAATTTTATATATTCTTGTGTTAATAATTCATCTTTCTTTTTCCAAATATTATATAATTCTATTTCAAAATCAATATTATTAGGAAGAATATCTTCTATTATTTTACACCGATGTATAATATTTAAATTTAATAAATCTTTTTCATATAATGTTTTATTTTGATAAAGATCATCTATATAATAAATAGTATTATTTAAAATTAAATCTGGTTTAAATATATCATTAATTAATTTAATTCCTGATATTCTTGGACATAATACATTTTTATATTTTTGAATATTATTTAATTCACACCAATTATTTGATTTAGTTATTGTTTCTTTACATATAGTCGTACCTTCAGGAAATATTACAATAATTAATTTATTATAAATAGATTTATATTTATTAACTTCATTTATTATATATGGTTGATCGATTGTTATATTTCTTTCAATACATATAAAATTATTTTTAATATAATTACCTATGACCGGTAATTTAATTAAATCTTTTTTAACTATAAATAAAACAGTATGTTCAGGATATTTATCTAATAAATATTTACAAATAAAAAATCCATCTAATAATCTTGGATGATTTGAACATACTAAAATTTTATTAGGAATTATATTATTTTCAGTATTATTTTTATTATTAATAGATTCTAATTCAATTGACCAATTAAATAAATATTTATTAAGTAAAAATAAATAATAATAATAATTTTTTATACACATATAACCATTAATATATTTTTGATAAAGTGCATTAAATATTGAATATAATATAGTGATTATAAATAACATAATTTAATAATAATGAATAAAAAAGTATAATAAATATAAAATTAAATATTTAAATTATAATTGATAATAAATTATAATAAAAAATAAAAAATAATGTTAAATCAAAAAAAATATAACAATTATAATACCTTTAATAATAAACAAATTAGTAATAAAATTAGTAATAAATTAATTTATAATTTAACTAAAAATGAGGTTCCTATATTTTTAAAAGAAAAATATATATATACTGGTTATCGATTAAATGGCAATTATTATGAATGTTTATTAAGTTTATTTAAATTACATAATGAAACATTAAATGCATGGACTATGATAATTGGTTCAATTATATCAACTTATTATTTATATTATTATATTAATTTATTTAAATTTAATTATGTTTTAGACAAAATACCATTTTATTGTCTATGGTTATCTTCTATTTTACATATGCCATTAAGTGTTAGTAATCATTTATTTTTATGTATTAATAAAAAAACATTTATATTTTGGAAAAAAATAGATTTAATAGGAATATTTTTTGTATCTGTATTATTAACTTTTGGATTTTCATATTTTGTATTTAATAATCCATTTATTACAATATATTTAACACTTTTTAGTTTTATAATATATAGTATTGCTACAATATTAATATCAAATAGAGATTATGATCAAGGTATTGAAAAATTTTTACATACAATTGGTATTGGAATTATAGTTTGTATTTATTTATTACCAATTATAATAAATACAATTTATGATTATTATAATTATAATACATTTATTAACTTTATTTACAATAGTTTATATTTACAAAATAGTATAATTATTATATCTTCACTATTATTTGGCGCTATTCTTTTTATATTACAAGTACCTGAAAAATATTATCCATATACTTTTGATATTATTGGTAATAGTCATCAATTAATGCATATTACAATAATTATTGCCCATATAGCAGAATATAAGTTTTTAGAATTAATTTATATTAATTATTATAAATCGAATAATATTTAATCATAAAATAATATAGAATTTAAATTATTATATTCTTGATAAAGTGAAATAAATAAAACTATAATAAGAACTATAAATAATATGATAATACTTAATAATATAAAATAACTTTTATTAAATAAATTATTCTGATCTATTTTTTGATTACTTGTTTGATTAGAGGTTTGATTACTTCCTATTTTATTTTTTTTGTTATTATCATTATTAGTATTAGATGTATTAGTATTAAATTTATTTATTTTACATTCATTATTACTAACTTTATTTATATTATAGTTATTATTATAAAATAAAAATTCATTACCACCTAAAAATATTGGAGATGGCATTTTAGTATTATATTTATAATAATAAAAAAATAATATTTATTTTTATAAATTTAATCACAATCAAATTCTATTTCATTATTAGAATTATTATTAGAATTATTAAAATTATTATTAGAATTATTATTTTGATTATTAGAATTATTATTTGGACAATAAATTAAAACAAAATCAGTATCTAGAGTACAATATTTTGTTTTAATATCATCAAATGGATATAAATAAGCATCAGGGCATTTATCATATAAACAAATTAAATTAACACATGAATTAGAAGGTTTATTTATATTAACTTCTATTGGTATATTATATCCAATTTTATTTGAAATTTTAATACATTCTTCATAACTATAACAATTCCCGGATCCTGGAGGTATTACACTTAAATCATACCATATTCCTTTATCATTAATAGTAAACTCAAATAATGTTGCTTTTTCTGACAATGTAGTTTTAATTAATCCTGATGATATTTGATTATAACTAATTATACATTCATTATTAGAATTTAAATTACATTTATTATTAAATTTAAAATTTTCATGTGAATATATATCAATATTATATAAACATTTATTAATTATTTTAAAATTCGCAGAATATATTAAATTAAAATAATTTGAATATATATTATATAAAAAGAATAATTTGATAAGAATATTATTGATATACATTTCTAAATATTTGAATTAATTATCATAAAAGATTATAAAAAAGATAAGCTATATTAAATATAAATTTATTAATAAAAATTTAAATAAATTAATAACTATTTAAAATTGAAAATAAATATTAATTAATAAAAATAATAAATATGCAGAATTCTTGTATTATTATTGAACCATTATCTAGTATGATTGAAGATAATAAAAATAAATGGCTAAATTATAAATTTATTAGTGAATTAATATTAAAACAGTGCGATGGATATATTTTTGGAGGTTTTGTTAGAGATTCAATTATACATAATCATTATGCAAATCTTTATTATCAAAAACATAATTTAATAGAAGATAATGAAAGAGAATTAAATAATATAACAATACCATTAAATAAATATACAGATTTAGAACATTATCCAGAATATAAAAAAAGAATTTTAATTCCTTCTGATATTGATATATATTTACCAAATAATAATATTAATCAATTAATAAATTTATTAATAGATAATAATTATAAAATTATTTCAAAAAAAATAAGACAAGGGCGACATTATTTTTTAAATTTTGATGATGAAATAGGACAAAATTTAACACATTATATTTTATATATTAAACCATCATTTAATAAAATTCATAATATATTATCATCATTAATATTAAATACTAAAGAAATTACTAAAATATTAAAAAAAATTAATAAAAATTTATTTACTATTAAATTAGATATATTTACTTCTAATATTAAATATGATGATCCATTTTTTGGAAAAATTGATTTTGAATGTAATGGATTATATTTAACAAAACATGGTTTAAGTATTAGTAATAAATTAACTAATAATTTATCATTTTTAGATAAAAATAACAAAATTCAATTAGTTATTGATGATATTATTAATAATAAAGCTAAATGGGTTCAACCACAAGATATTAAAAGAATTTATAAAATGGTATTAAAAGAATGGGATGTTAATCATAATAAAATTGACATTATTCAATCTATGACAGAAGATATTTGCTTAATATGTCAAGATAATATTAATTTAATTGATTGTAAAATGAAATGTTGTAATAGTTATTTTCATATTAAATGTTTTATACAATTTGAAGCAATTGATAATAAAAACAAATGTATTCATTGTAATTATAAATATATTACATAAATTATAATTTATTTTTTATACAATAGAAATTATATAATTTTTTAATTCTTGATCAATATTTGTATTTTTTTCAAAATTATATTTAGTATCTATAATATTAACAATTTTATATTTATTATCTAAATTAGATTTATTATTACCTAAATTAGATTTATTATTACCTAAATTAGATTTATTATTACCTAAATTAGATTTATTATTACTATTTATAATTTTAATTTCTATATTTTCTTCTGGAATTGATGTTAATTTCATATCTATTTTGTTATTTGTATCTATTTTATTATAATCACCATTATTATGAAATATATTGAATTTTTTAATTAATATTTCATAAAAAAATATAAAAAACATTTTACTTTAAATTTTACTTTAAATTTTAATTTTTATATTAATCTTATAAATTAATTTTAATTAAAAAATTATTTTTTTTAAAATTGAAAATTTAAATTTAATATTATATATTATAATGGATCAAGAATTTTATTATTATTTTAATTCAGATACTCCTGATTTTTCAGAATTAAATATTAATCAAGAATTTAATCAATTATTATCAGATCAAAAAAAAGAATTTAATCAAATTTTACATAAAAATAAAAAAGATACTAAACAAATTAAAAATGAAAAAATAATGAAAAATCATATTAATGTTCTACATACTTTAATTTTTAATTATATTCAATTGAATGGAGTTGATTCTGATTTTATTTTATCATTAAAAAAAGAAATTAATAAATATCAATTATCAAATAAAAATGAATAATTAATTTATAATAAATATAATTAAATTAAATATTAAAAATGTAATAATTTTTGATTTAATTAAAATTGCATTATTAGAATATACATTTTTAGTTGCTTTAAAATTACTTAATTTATTTTTTTCAGTTATTGATTTAATATTATTTAAATCATCTAAATCATTTATAGGTTTATTAATTACTCTAATATTAGGAGTATCAATTTGCATAGTTTTTATAACAACTTTTTCTTTATTATTATTATTATAATTATTATTTATATTTTTATTATTTTTTGCACTATTATCATTTGCATTATTATCATTAATTCTAGCATTAGAATTAATAGGATTATTAAATGTATAAAATTTTTGTTCTTGGTGATTTGTTTGATAATTTGAATTATAATTTAAATTATTATTAATATTTTGATATTTATTACGATTTACATTATATTCATTATTAATTTTATAATTATTATTAATTTTATTATTTGAATTATTAATTTTATTATTTGAATTATTAATTTTATTATTTGAATTATTATTAGAATCTGTTATAGTTGTTTTAATTGAATTATCAATAATTGAATTATCAATATTAGTATTAACTGAGTTATCAACTAAGGAATTATCAACAATTGAATTATCATTAACTGAATTATCAACTAAGGAATTATCAACAATTGAATTATCAACAATTGAATTATCATTAACTGAATTATCATTAACTGAATTATCATTAACTGAATTATCAACTAAGGAATTATCAACAATTGAATTATCATTAACTGAATTATCAACTAAGGAATTATCAACAATTGAATTATCATTAACTGAATTATCAACTAAGGAATTATCAACAATTGAATTATCATTAACTGAGTTATCAACTAAGGAATTATCAACAATTGAATTATCATTAATTGAATTATCAACTAAGGAATTATCAACAATTGAATTGTCATTAACTGAGTTATCAACTAAGGAATTATCAACAATTGAATTGTCATTAACTGAATTATCAACTAAGGAATTATCTCCTAAAATATATTCAGATTTAATATTATTTAGATTAATTAAAAATAAAGATGATATTACAATTATATTAGTTAAAATTTGCATAATTATTTAGTATTTATTAATATTTTATATAAATATTAAACATATTATCTTTAATTGGAAAAATAAACAATATTATACTATTTAATAAAAATTGAATAAGATATTAAATTATATAATAATAAGAATTAACTTATATAATGGAAGAATATTATATTAGAATTATTTTAATATCAGATATTGAAAAAAATTATTCATTATCTTATGATTTAGAGACAACTAAATTATTAACAATAAAACAAACAAAAACTAAAATTATTAAATATATTATAAAAAAATATATAGAAGGAACTGCAATAGTTAAACCAAATACAATTGAAGATTATTTAATTGATGAAATTAATGGACAAAAATATACTTGTAATAATATATTTAATGCTGATAAAATTTATCTTTATATATTACCATATATAATAGAATTTATAGATAATTATTTAGATAAAATTATTCATATATAAATTTATTAAAAAAAAATAAAATTGAATTCTAATTTAATATTATATATAATAATGCCATCTCATAAATACCATACTTTTAAAGAAATTCTTAAATATTTAAAGAATAGATATAATATTAAATTAAAATTAAAAAAATCAATTAATGAATTAAATAATTATTCATTTATAATTATATTAATTAATCAATTTATGTCAAATAATAAATTATATTATAATCAAATATTTACAAAAGAATATTTTCTATTATTTCTTCAAAGTGTTAAATATTTATATTCTCATAAATTACATAAATTTATTAAAAAAGAACTAATAGTTATGAATTCATTACTTAAATTAAAGATATAACTATTTTTTAAAAATTATTTTAAATATATCTGAATGTTTTATATCATATTTTTTTTCTAATGATTTTTGAAATTCATTTATTGTATTTTTAACATTTGGTATAACTTCAGGATATTCCTGTGCTAAATATATTCCTGTAGTCATATAGACTAAATTCCAAAACATACTCATTATTATATAATAATATAAAATATATAAAAATAAAAAATAAAAATATGAATACTTAATAATAATATTTATTAATTATTTGTTTATTAGTATTTTATTTTTTTGATTTAGATTTTTTACTTTTAGATTTTTTTGATTTAGATTTTTTAGTTTTAGTTTTAGTTTTTTTTGATTTAGATTTAGTTCCATTTTTTGGTAATATTACATACATATTTGTATTGCATTTTTTACACTGTCCTTTTACAGCAGAATTACCAGTTTTAGTTAACACATTATGAGTATTGCCCATTTCTTGTTTTTTTTTGCATTTCATACAATAACCTTGAGTCATTTTATTTAATTTTATATATTAAAAGATATATATATAAATAAAAATAAAATGCTATAAAAAAAAAATAATTGAATTTATTTTAATATATTTAAATACACAACCAAAACTTAAAATGGAGCAGATTTTAGAACAAAATGCATGGATTGTTTATCCAGAAAAAGAGCAACAAAATGTCATTATGACAATAACTTTTTCGGATAATCCAAGATATGACAAGTTCATAAAAATACTTCAGCAAAAGTATGGTGGTAGCATTGGAAAGTGCAACCTTGGTCGTCATACCAGAATGATAACCATTGAAAATATGGATATTCTGTGGCTATTGCACAAAATTTTCAATCAAAAAAAACAGTATTCTGAGATGCATATTTACAAAGAGTATCAGGAACTGTATAAAAATCAACATTTGTATTTTAAACACCAATGCATGATTTGAGTAAATTTTCTTTTTTTTTTATAAAAAAAAAGACTCCTCCAGCAGGGTTTGAACCTGCGACCTTTCGGTTAACAGCCGAATGCTCTAACCAACTGAGCTATAGAGGAATATTATATAATATATATTAATTAAATCTTAAAATGGAAATTAATTAAGAAGAAATATATTTATGAGAATGATGATTAAATTCATAATATATTTTAAGAAAAAATCCAAATATAATAAATTTAGTATAATTATTATTTATTATCATATATTTAGTAGAAAGATAATACATAATTATTGTAATATTAATACCATCAAAAAATATTTTTAAATATTTATTATTTTTTGTTTTCATAAATTGAATTATACCAAATACTCTATAAGATATCAACATTATTAATAATAATATAGTATTTTTTGTAAATTGTTTATTAAATAATAATAATACTAAACTATATGCAATTATATCATTTATTTTATCTAAAGATTGGTAATCTAATGATTTACAATTTTGAAATAATGGATGAAATCTTCCACAATCTATTTGATCTAATAATATTAAAGATAAAATTAAATATAATAATGAAATAGATTTATTATTCATATAAAGTAAAGGATAAAATATTAATGTTATAATTAATCTAAATATAAATTCATTATATAACATTTTTAATATTTATACCACTATATAAAATAAGATAAATTTAGAATGAAAGTTAATAAAAAAAAAATTGAATTTTTTTTTGTAAATAATGTACTATTGATCAAGCAAAGGAGCACGGTTATCAATAGGAAAGCATCAACGAACTTATCA
>Ga0164292_10000410_pt1 | contig 33220 bp, 32 predicted proteins | sample GEODES117metaG_FD_111486 | JGI IMG/M metagenome (GOLD analysis project Ga0164292, IMG submission 111486) | Eutrophic lake water microbial communities from Lake Mendota, Wisconsin, USA - GEODES117 metaG | ecosystem: Environmental > Aquatic > Freshwater > Lake | place: USA: Lake Mendota...
CGTCGCGGTCGAGCTTGCGCAGGCTCTCGGTGACGGCCTCGAGCGAACCGTGCACGTCGGCCTTGATGATCACGTTGAGCGTCGCCACCTCGCCGGCTTGAATTTGCGTAAAGATGTCTTCCAACTTCACGCCGCGTTGCACGCGAGCATCACCACGTTGGTTGAGCGCGCGGAACCGCGCCTCGCGGGCCTCTGCCACCGTGCGAGCAGTCTTTTCGTCGGGCGCCGAACGGAACTCGTCGCCGGCGTTCGGCACCGCGCTCAAGCCGAGAATTTGCACCGGCGACGACGGGCCTGCTTCCTTGATTTGCTCGCCGCGGTCGTTGATGAGCGCTCGCACACGTCCCCACGCCGCGCCAGCGACCATCGGGTCGCCAACTTTGAGCGTGCCCTTGTCGACGAGCACCGTGGCAACTGGGCCGCGACCCACGTCGAGTTGCGCTTCGAGCACGATGCCCTTGGCGCGACCAGTCGGGTTGGCGGTGAGTTCTTCGATTTCGCTCACTACTTGCAGTTGTTCGAGCAAATCGTCCACGCCGAGCCCCTGCGCAGCAGCCATTTCGACGACGATGGTGTCGCCACCCCACGCTTCAGGCGTGAGCTCCTGCTCGGCGAGTTGCGCCATGACGCGCTGCACGTCAGCGTTTTCCTTGTCGATCTTGTTGATTGCCACCACGATTGGCACCTCTGCGGCACGTGCGTGGCTGATGGCTTCAATCGTCTGGGGCATCACGCCGTCGTCGGCCGCAACCATCAAGACGACGATGTCGGTCACCTGCGCACCGCGGGCACGCATCTTGGTAAATGCCGCGTGACCGGGTGTGTCGATGAAGGTAATGAGCTTGCCGTTGCGCTCTACTTGGTAGGCGCCGATGTGCTGGGTGATGCCACCCGCCTCGCCGCTCACCACGTTGGCCTTGCGAATGCGGTCGAGCAGTGTGGTCTTGCCATGGTCGACGTGACCCATAACGGTGATGACGGGCGAACGCAGTTCCTGTGCCTCTTCGTCGTCATCGTCGGAGTCGTCAAAGAGCGCCTGCAGCTCCATCTCTTCTTGCTGGCCCGGATCGACCAACAGAATTTCCGCACCGATTTCGAGTGCGAAAAGTTCCATCTGCTCGTCGGCCAACGTCATCGTCGCCGTGACCATCTCGCCATGTTCGAGTAGGAACCGCACGACGTCAGCCGCGGTGCGATTCAACTTGGGTGCGAACTCCTGCGCTGACGAACCGCGCTCAATGACGACGATGCCCTCGGGCACTGGTGCCGAACTCGCGGTGTATCCCGCGGTCGACTGCGGCAACATCTCGTCGAACTCTTGACGCCTCCGTGCGCGCGACTTCTTCTTCGGGCCGCGACGCTGACCGCCACCCCGACCGCCAGGGCCTCCACGACCCGGACCACCGCCAGGGCCGCCTCTGCCGGGGCCGCCACCGGGGCCGCCGCGACCCGGACCGCCGCCGGGTGCACCGAAGCTCCGACCGGGTGCGCCGGGACGACCGGTTGACGGACCGCCAGGGCCGCGCGTTCCAGGCGCGCCGGGACGCGAGGGACCACCAGTGCCTACGGGACCGCGACCAAGCGTGCTGGCCGGCAGGCGACCCATGCGGGCTCCGGTGCCCGGGCGAGCGCCCGGACGCGGTGCAGGACCACGACCGGGTTCACCGGGACGACGAAAACCACCGGGCGGCGGCGGAATGGGGCGACCTGAACCAGGGGGCGGTGGGATCGGACGACCACTTGGCGCCATCTTTGGTGGCGACGCAGGCGGACGCGGCGCGACAGGCGCCTCGGGAGCGCGTGCAGCCGGTGGCTCGGGTGCGCGTGCGGCCGGTTCGGCGATGCGTGGTTCGGGAGCCCGAGGGGCAGGTTCAACAGGACGCGGAATCGCGCCAGTACCTGACGACACGATCGGTGCGGCACTCGTAATTGGTTTGGCCGAGGTCACTGGAGCAGGTGCTTCTGCTGGTGCTGTAGACACGACAGGCTCGACAGCGGGAGCCTCTTCTGCGACATCCTTCGCCGCAGCCTTCTTGGCCGGTGCCTTCTTCGCAACCGCTTTCTTCGCCGCAGCCTTCTTCGCGGGCTTGGCCTCACCGTCATCGGTCGTCTTCGCCGCAGCCTTCTTTGCGGCCTTCTTGACGGGCTTCGGCTCCTCCGGCTGCACGTCGCGCTTCAAGCCATCGCGCTCGGCACGCGAACGTACGCGGTCGGCCTGTTGCTCGATGATGGTGGACGACTGCGTCTTCACACCAATGCCCAACTTGCTACACAAGTCGAGCGTCTCTTGATTGGTCATGCCGAGCTCTTTAGCGAGCTCATGAACGCGAAGGATCTTTGCCAAGTGTTCCTCTTACTCCTGAGTGTCTCCGGACGATGCCGCCCACTGTTCCTGACTGACCACCGAACCGTCCGCGGCGTGCCACTCCATGGCGCCCGTCTCGGGGTTCGTAATCCATTCGCCTTCGGCGTATGTCTGCTGCGGCTCGTCGGCTGCAACCGACACGAAGCCCGATGACTCCTCCGATGCTTGCGTCTCGCTCTTCACGTCGAGGCGCACACCCGTCAGACGCGCAGCCAAGTTGGCGTTCACGCCCATCTTGCCGATGGCCAGTGACAACTGGAAGTCGGGAACGATCACGTCGGCCTGCGTGCCATCCGGGCTCAGGCGCACGTCGGTGACCTTGGCCGGCGACATCGCCTTAGCGATGAAGTCCCGGAGATCTTCCGAGAACGGGATGATGTCAACCTTTTCGCCACGCAATTCGGTGACCACCATGCGTACGCGACCACCGCGGGCACCCACGCAGGCGCCGACGGGGTCGACGTTATTGTCGTTCGACCACACAGCAATCTTGGTGCGCTGACCGGGTTCGCGCGAACAGGCCTTGATTTCGACGACGCCGTCGGCGATTTCCGGCACCTCCAGCTCGAAGAGACGCTTGATGAGACCCGGGTGCGTGCGACTGACGACGATCTGCGGACCCTTGGGGGTCTTGCGCACTTCGACGATGTAGGCCTTGAGGCGCGCGTTGGGTTCGCGCACTTCGCCCTGCACTTGCTCGGCCTGCGGCAATAGCGCCTCGACGCGGCCCAGATCGAGCAACGTGTACTTGGTGTCGGTCTTCTGCACGATGCCCGAAACGATGTCGCCTTCGCGGTTTGCGTACTCCTCGAACTTGCGGTCACGCTCAACTTCACGAATGCGCTGGCTCATCACCTGACGGAACGTGGTGGCAGCAATGCGTCCAAGTTCGTCCTTCTTCGGCGTGTCGTCACGCTCGTTGATCCAATTGCCGTCGTCGTCGACGTCGTAGGCGGTGAACGTGATGTCCATGTTCTCGGGGTTGATCCCCACGATCACTTCTTCGGCCGCACCCGGACGCTTTTTGTAGGCAGTAGCGAGTGCCTCCACCAACACCTGCAGCAGCGAGTCGACCGACAACCCACGATCCGCCGCCAACATCTTGATGGCTTCGGTCATATCGAGATTGCTCATGATGCCTTGACCTCCTTCGACTTCTTGGAGCCCGGCTTTGGCGTGGGCCCCCATTGGAATACCGTCTTCGTCTTTTCGATCACATCGAACGCGATGGTGTGCTCCACGCGCGCAGCGTCGCGCACCACGACGTGGTGGTCGGTTGCGTCGATCAACATGCCCTGCACACGGCGCGTACCCGCGATGGGTTCGAGCAACTTGATGGACACGTCTTTACCGATTTCGCGCCGATAGTGCCGCGGCTCGCGCAGCGTGCGCTCGAGCCCGGGGCTCGACACCTCGAGGGTGTAGCGGCCCGGAACCGGATCCTGGTGATCGAGTTCGCGCGACACCAGGCGCGTAATGAGGGCGATCGTGTCGAGGCTGACCCCCGATTCGCCGCCGGGAGGCGTATCCACGACTACCCGCAGGACGCCACCCACGTAGTCGAGGTCGTACAGATCGAGGCCCAGGTCGCCGACAATGGGCGCCACCAAGGCATGGACGCGGTCGATGACGGGGCTCATTGCGGCTCGGGACATCGATTCACCTCCATTCTTTTCTGGTGAGGCCCCGCGCAAACGTGGCCCCATGAAGAACAAAAGGCGTGGGTCGAAACCCACGCCTCCGGTTCAACGAACTTCAAAGGACAGAGGAATTATAACCGCGCAAACTAAGGTTCAACCGTGGTTGCACGCCTCTCTACGGTGTTCGTTCGGACGTTGCGGGACAACCCCGTCGACGCTGAGGTGCCGAGCCACCGCCTGCTGGTGCGGGCCGGCTACATCCGCCGGGCGGCCCCCGGGGGCTACACCTGGTTACCGCTCGGTTGGCAGGTGTACCAACGCGTTGCGCGCATCATTCGCGAAGAAATGGACGCCATCGGCGCGCAAGAGGTGCACTTCCCCGCCATGTTGCCGCGCGAACCCTACGAGGCAACGGGACGCTGGACCGATTACGGCGACAATCTGTTTCGCCTGCAGGATCGCCGCAAGGTCGACTACCTACTCGGCCCCACCCACGAGGAGATGTTCACGCTGCTCGTGAAGGACCTGTACTCCAGCTACAAAGACCTGCCGGTGTGGCTGTACCAGATTCAGGACAAATATCGCGACGAGGCGCGACCGCGCGGTGGTTTGCTTCGAGGTCGGGAATTTTCCATGAAAGATTCGTATTCGTTCGACATCGATGACGAGGGCCTGCAGCGCAGCTACGACGCCCATCGCGAGGCTTACGTGCGCATCTTCGATCGCCTCGGTCTGCCGTACGCAATCGTGTCGGCGATGTCGGGCGCCATGGGCGGCAGCGCATCTGAAGAGTTCTTGTTTCCCTGCGAAGTAGGCGAAGACACCTTTGTGCAGTGCACGACGTGCGCGTACTCGGCCAACACCGAAGCCGTGCGCGTCGGCGCAGCGGCAACGATCGATGACTCCACGACGCCAGCATTGGTTGTCGTCGACACACCCGACACGCCGACGATCCAAACGCTGGTCGACCTCTTCAACCGACGCGACGATCTCACACGCGCCGACCGCGCGTGGACGGCGCGCGACACCTTGAAGAACGTCGTGGTCAACCTGCGTCACCCCGACGGTCGACTCGAGCCGCTCGCCATTGGCGTACCCGGCGATCGTGAGGTCGACATGAAGCGTCTCGAAGCGCAAGTGTCTCCGGCCGAAGTGGAGGCGTTCGACGAGACGCACTTCGCCAAGCATCCCGCCCTCGTCAAGGGCTACATCGGTCCGGGCACACTCGGCGAGCACGGCACCTCGGGCATTCGGTATCTCCTCGATCCGCGCATCGCGATTGGCAGCGCGTGGATCACCGGCGCAAATGCGGCGGGCAAGCACGTCATGTACCTCGTGTACGGACGCGACTTCACGGCCGATGGCACAATCGACGTGGCCGAAGTACGTGATGACGACACCTGCCCCGCATGTGGTTCGGCGCTCGTCATCAAGCGTGGCATCGAAATCGGCCACGTGTTCCAGCTGGGACGCAAGTATGCCGAGACACTTGGTTTGAGCGTGCTTGATAAGAACGGCAAACAGCAGGTGGTAACCATGGGCTCGTATGGCATTGGCGTGTCACGCGCAGTGGCCGCGATTGCCGAAGCCACACACGACGAGCTCGGCCTGCGCTGGCCGCGCGCAATTGCCCCCTACGACGTACACATTGTGATGGCCGGCAAAGACGACGGCGACATCACCGCAGCAGCAACCACCATTGCCGATGCGTTGGAGCGAGCAGGCATGCGCGTGTTACTCGACGACCGCGTTGGCGTGTCACCGGGCGTCAAGTTCAAAGACGCCGAGTTACTCGGCATGCCAAGCATCGTCGTCGCCGGCCGCGGCGTGGCCAATGGGATGGTTGAAGTGCGCAACCGAATCAGTGGGGCGACGAACGAAGTGGCTATTGCCGATGCCCCCGCCACGGTGCTCGCCCACGCACAGGCCAACTAACGATGCAACTCCTACGCGGCGTTGTTCAGCATTACGAGTGGGGCGACCAGCAAGCCATCCCCGACTTCCTTGGCGTCGAAGCCGACGCCAAGCCGTGGGCCGAGTTGTGGTTCGGCACCCATCGCGGCGGCCCGTCACTCGTGCGCACGGGCGAGCGCACCACGCCGCTCGCGACGGTCGCTGGCGACTTGTCGTTTCTCGTCAAGATCATCGCCGCAGCCAAGCCACTGTCACTGCAGACACATCCCAACGACGACGAGGCAGCGTCGGGCTACCAACAAGAAAACGAAATTGGGATTCCCCTCGATGCACCGAATCGCATCTATCGCGACACCTCCGCCAAACCCGAATTGTTGATTGCGCTCACGCCGTTTGACGCGCTGTGCGGCTTCCGCGAACTCGACCTCACGTATCAGCTCTGTGAGCGATATGGATGGACCGAGCTTGCCGATCATCTTCGCGCCGATGGCCTCGCCGAGACAGTGCGCTGGGCACTGACCACCGGACCGCGCCAACTCCCCGACAACATGCCCGCGTGGGCCGCTCGAATCGCGGCCATGTATCCCGGCAACGGCGCCGTGCTCGTGGCGTTACTCATGCACCACGTGCGCCTGGCTCCCGGTGAAGCCATCTTTCTTGGCGCGGGCAACGTGCACGCCTACCTGTCGGGCACCGGCCTCGAAATCATGTCGTCGAGCGACAACGTGGTGCGCGCCGCGTTCACTCGCAAGCACATCGATATCGACGAGTTTCTCGCTGTTGCCCGTATCCAGCCGATCGATCCGCCGATCATGCAGCCTCTCCGCGAGTCGCCCACCACGCTGTCGTATCCCGTCACTACGCATCGGTTCGGCGTGCAACGCATCGACGTCAATGGCGAACACGTCATTGCCGCGCAACACGACTCCGAGATCCTTCTGTGCACCGCGGGCGACGCCGACGTGTTACGTCGCGGCCAGGCCGCACTGGTGCGGCGCGGTGACGTGACCCATCTGCGAGGTACCGCTACGGTATTTCGCACATGGGGCACCCACTAGCGAAACTCGTCGCCGTCGCACTTGCTGCGTCTACGGTGTTTGCTGCTCCATCGGCCTCGGCAAGCGATGCGTCGTTACTGGTGATCGGCGACAGCATCACTTGCGGCATGCTCGCATCGAGCACCACCTGTGGCCGCGGCTATCGCGGTTTTGCCCGTCTTGAAGACGACCTCCTCGCACTCGGCACTTTTGATCGCGTGACGGTGGATGCCGTCTATGCACGCAACGCCGCAGGCTTAGCAAGCACTCGACGTCACGGCGCCAAGACGATCGCCGAGTACATTCGCAAGCGTCCCGCGACGAGCGCCGTCATCGTGGCGCTGGGAAGCAATGATCTACAGCATTCGTTTCGCCCCGCCTACTTTGAGGAACAGATTCGCGCAGTGATAACGGCGGCCGGGTCGCGCCCCGTGGCGTGGATCAACGTCTTTCGTTCCGATCGCCCGTACTACGTGCGCCGTTCGGCCACCTTCAACGCCGTGCTTACACGCGTTGCAGCCGACACACCCACGCTCACGGTGCTCGATTGGCATACGGCCATTCGAGCTAACCCCGGTTGGCAGGCTTTCGACAAACTGCACCTCCAGCCCGTCGGCTACCAAGCTCGCGTGCCGTTTTACGTTGACGCGGCGGCTGCGCTGTGGCAGATCGTAAATCCGCCGGTGCAGGACACAACAACCACGACGACCACGACGGTCGCGGGCTAATTGCTCTCGATCTTCTTGCGGATCTCGACGATGCGATCTTCTGCGTGGTTGGCGTCTTCGCCCTTTTCCGCCAGCAGTGCGTTGCGGTCCTTTGCCGCCTCACGTTCGGCGAGCGCCGTGTCGACACGCGCGATTGCGGCGTCGACGCCGTGTTCGTTGATGTAGGTCGCCCACTCGACGAGCGCGTCCACCATTTCCGACTCGGGCACGACGGCCACGTTGCGACCCTTCACGAAGAGATGTCCACGCTTGTTGCCTGCCGCGATGCCAAGGTCGGCCTCACGTGCTTCGCCCGGGCCATTCACCACACACCCCATGACGGCAATCTGCAGCGGAATCTCGCGGTCGGCGAATGCCTCCTGAGCACGGGTCGCCACATCGATCACATCGATTTCCGCGCGGCCGCAGCTTGGGCACGCGATGAGATCGACGTTTTTACGCTCGCGCAATCCGAGCGACTCCAACAACAGTCGTCCCGCCTTCGCCTCTTCCACCGGGTCGGCGGTAAGGCTGTAACGAATAGTGTCGCCGATGCCCTCGAGGAGCAATGCGCCAATACCCGCGGTGGCCTTGACGAGTCCGCCGGGCAGAGGGCCAGCCTCGGTGACACCGAGATGCAGCGGATGATCGGTGACTGCGCTCAACTTGCGATACGCCTCGACCATGAGAGGCACGTTAGAGGCCTTCACTGAAATCTTGATGAGATCAAAATCGACTTCTTCGAAATACGCGATCTCCTGCAGCGCGGACTCGACCATGGCGTCCGCGGTGAGGCCGCCGTACTTGTCGTAGAGCGACGGATCGAGCGACCCGCCATTGACGCCGATGCGGATGGGCACCTTTCGGTCGCGCGCCTCGCTGGCAACCGCCTTGATGTGCTCCGGCTTGCGAATGTTGCCGGGGTTCAGTCGCAAACCGTGCACGCCGGCTTCGAGCGCGGCGAGGGCCATCTTGTACTGATGATGGATGTCAGCGATGATCGGCACCGGCGAGCGCGGCACGATCTTGGCGAGTCCTTCCGCAGCCTCGGCCTCGTTGCAGGTGCAGCGCACGATGTCGCAACCCGCGGCAGCAAGCGCGTAAATCTGTTGGAGCGTGCCTTCGACATCTGCGGTCTTCGTCGTCGTCATCGACTGCACACTGATCGGCGCATCCCCGCCGACTGCCACCTTGCCCACCGTGATTGTGCGGGTCTTCCTGCGTTCGTACACCGCCATGTTCCTAGTCTCGCATCAGCCGAGGGGCTGGGTGATGTCCAAGTACAGGCCAGCGAGCAGCAGCATTGCCAACAAGGCAACAACTGCGGTAGCAACAGGCACCATCTTGCCCACATCCGCGCGATACGGCACGCCCTTGCGGGAACGAATCCGCTCATACGTGGCGATCGCGGCGTGCCCGCCATCGAATGGCAACAGCGGGAAGAGATTGAAGACGCCAACAAAGATGTTGACACCGGCGAGCAGCATCAACACGCCCTTCAACCCCTCTTGACGACCGAGCTCGCCGCCCAACTGACTGGCGCCCACCACCGTGCTGGGCCGCGAGGTGGGATCGGCATCCTCGTTGACTACCGAGTCGATGATGTTCAGCGGATTGAGCACCGTGAACACGCCGACTACCGAGCGCACCGCCCCATCCACCACGTCATAGGCCGCATAGCCAATCGACTCGAACACGTTGTGATCGACGTAGTCGAGCGACCACGTCGACACGCCAAAGAACGCCACCGCAGGATCACTCGGGTTGGCCGCCAACTCTGCCGACACTGACAACGGGGCGTCGCCTCGCAATAGATCCACCGAAACCGTGTCGCCGGGAGCACGTGCGGTGATCTCGGCCACCAACTCGTCGCGCGTGGCCACGGGCACGCCGTCGAAGGCCACAATGATGTCGTCGCGCAACACGCCCGCGCGATCGGCGGGCGAGTCGACGGCCGGCGATTCCACTACCGCAACGCGGCCCGTCTCGGCGTACCGACCCGCGGTGGCGTATACGCCGACAAACAACACAAAGGCGATGATCGCGTGCATCAGCGATCCTGCGGTAATCACCAACATGCGCTTCGGATACGACTTGTTCATGTAGGCACGATCTTCTTCACCCGGCTCTACCGGATCGAGGTTGCTCATGCCGATGATGCGCACGAATGCGCCAAGGGGAAACGCGCGGAAACCGTACTCCAATTCACCGCGCTGTCGGCTCCACAAGCGCGGGCCGAACCCCATGTAGAACTGCGTCACCTTCATACCTGACCACCGTGCGGTAACAAAGTGGCCCACCTCGTGCAGAAACACCGACATGAGCAGCCCAAACACAAACAGCAGTGTCCAGGCATTGTTCATACCCAGCCACACCACGAGCACGGTTAACACTGCAAGCGTCAGCCAATTGCTCTTACCCTCGTTCACCGGTTTGGGCTGATTGACTGTGTCACCACCCGCGACGATCTCGTCGCGAAACTTGCGATAGAACTCGCTCATTGCAGTACTCCCTGTGCGATGCGCCGCGCCGCGGCGTCTGCTTCGAGAATGTCGTCAACGTTTGTCGGTGTCGCGCCGTCATGTTGCTGCAATGCGGCGTCAATAACGCCGGCAATGTCCGACCACGCGATGCGGCCAGCGAGGAACGCCTCTACCGCTACTTCGTTTGCCGCACTCAACCAGGCCGGCGCGGTGCCGCCCACGCGACCCGCCGCATAGGCGAGGTCGAGGCACCGGAACGTGGCGCGATCGGGGGTCGCAAAGTCGAGGCGCGACAGCGTGGTCCAGTCGATTCCCCCATAACTCACCACGCCCCGGAACGGATATTCGAGCGCATAGGCAATGGGCAGGCGCATATCGGGCATCGACAATTGCGCGATAACGGCACCATCATTGAACTCCACCATGCTGTGCACAATCGACTGCGGATGCACTACCACGTCGATTGCGTCGTAGCCCACACCGAACAACTCGTGCGCCTCGATGACCTCGAGCCCCTTGTTCATAAGCGTGCTCGAATCGATGGTGATCTTCGGGCCCATCGACCATGTGGGATGCTTGAGCGCTTCGGCAACCGTCACGGTGCGCAACTCATCGGCACTCTTGCCTCGGAATGGCCCACCACTCGCAGTGAGTAACAATCGCGATACCTCGGTGATGCCGCCGTTCGTGGCGCGCAAGCACTGATGAATTGCGCAATGCTCGCTATCGACCGGGACAATCTCGGCACCAGGCGTTTGTCGCAGCGGCTGCACCACGGGGCCAGCAGCGATCAAACTCTCTTTGTTTGCTAACGCGAGGCGCTTGCCTGCAGCAAGCGTCGACGTAGTCACTACGAGCCCGGCAAAGCCGACCACGCCGTTCACCACCACGTCGGCGACCTCGGCCACGTGTTCCAACTCGCCCACGACTTCGATACCAGGCAGCGCTGCCGCCACTTCGCGGCGCGCCACACCATCCACCACCACGACCACCTCTGGGCGATACCGCTTGGCCTGCTCGATGACGACGTGAGCCGACGATCCCACGCCGAGCGCCACGATTTCGAATGCACCGGGCGCGTCGTCAATGACCTGGAGGGTCTGTGTGCCAATTGATCCGGACGAACCGGCAATGGCTACACGCACCGCTGACATGACCTTCAGTATCCCACCCGCGAACGGGTAATGGGTATGCGGGGCGTCAACCGAACGTCACGACCAGGGCTGAATGACCAGCGTGAGGTAATACACGGCCGGCATTGCAAACAACAGGCTGTCAAAGCGGTCCAGTGCTCCCCCATGGCCTTTGAGCACCGAACCGAAGTCCTTGATGTTCAAGTTGCGCTTGAACATCGACTCAGCCAAGTCACCAAGCGGCGCAAAGATGGAAATAACGATGGCGAGCATGATCCACTCGCTCGGATCATCCCACGTGGTGCTCTGCATGCCCACGGCAATAACCGCAATAAATGTGCCGACAATGCCGCCGATCAACCCCTCCACCGTCTTGTTCGGGCTGATCCACGCGCGCAGCGGGGTGCGACCCGCCGAGCGCCCCGCGAAGAACGCGACGATGTCATGTGCGATCACGCCGATCACGAGAATGAAGAACGTGTCAGTGCCAGTGTTTTCGTACGAGCCACCGAATGTGGAGAAACGCAGAATGAGCGCCGCATACGAGCCGAGCAGGCCGACCCAGATCAACGGCATCATCGTGATGGCCGTGTTGGGGAGGGGCGCCGATTCGACCCCATCGGCCGCAATGAAGGTGACCGCCGTGGCGAGGAACGCAAAGGCAAACACGAGCGGGAGCGCCGCGTCACCAATCCAATACGCAGCGAGTGGCGCAGCAACTGCGCCCACCACACCCACCACGGTGGCTGGCCGATAGCCCGCGCTCTCCGACTGGGTGAGGAACTCGAAGGCGGCGAGGCCCACTGCTGCGACGACAATCACCATCACGGCGGCTGGACGCCACACGGTGGCCGCGATGAAGGCGGCTGCCATCAATGCACCAACAGCTGTTGCCGTCGGCAGGTCTCGACCAGGAACCGGACGCGGGCCCGTGCCGGTGCGACCTTCTTGGCGCGGCGCACGAGTGACCTGCGTGGGCCGACGACGCTGCGCCGTGGAGGGATCGCGAGGTGCGGGACGACGCGTCTCACCCGTGGGATCGGTGCCAATCACGATGCGGCCTTCCCGACGCGGGCGCTGCACCGGCGGCGGCGAGGTGGTGTCAAAGCGGCGTGACGACCCGCCCGTCAAGTCGACGGGCGGACGGCGCGTGCCGGCTGATGGTGACTCATCGCGGTACGCCGACCACACGCTGGTTGAGTCAGCAGCCTTGGTCTCGTCCACGGGTCGTGCTTGACCGCCAGTCGGGTCCTTCAGGAAACGCGGGATTTCACCGGTAGGCGGCTCCGTCCAATGCGGCAGTTGCTCGGTGTCACCACCGCTAAACGACAAGGCGGGGCCGCTGTCGTCTTCGTCGGCAAATCGCACTACACCGAATTCGTCGCCGAAGTCGATGGTGGGATCGTTGGTGTTGTCGTCATCGCGACGCGGGCGTCGATCGTTGTTGTCGCTCATGGGCGGCCCCCTTAGACCTCGAGTAGTTCTTGCTCTTTGCGGGACAATGCTTTGTCGACCATGTCGACATGTTCATGGGTGATCTTTTCGAGCTCTTTTTCGGCGCGATCGAGGTCGTCTTTTGAGATATCGCCATCTTTCTCGGCGGTCTCCAACACCTTGCGTGCATCGCGGCGAACGTTACGCAATGACACACGACCGTCTTCGGCCATGTTCTTAACGACCTTCACGTATTCCTTACGACGATCCTCGGTGAGCATCGGAAAGTTAATCCGGATGACCACGCCGTCGTTGCTGGGCGTGACGCCAAGATCGCTGCCCTGCACCGCCTTCTCAATGGCCGCAATCGACCCACGGTCGTGGGGCTTAATGAGCAACTGCCGCGCCTCGGGAACCTGAAAGGTGGCCAACTGCTGGAGCGGCACCGTGCTGCCGTAGTACTCCACAGGCAACTTCTCCACGAGGCCCGAGCTAGCGCGCCCCGTGCGCACTCCGGTGAACTGACCCTGCACGTGCTCTACGGCTTTTGCCATCTTGTCCATGGCATCCAGCAGGGTGTCTTCAATCACCCGACCAGCGTACCTATTTCCTCGCCCCCGAGTAAGGACTTGACGTTGCCCTGCTGGAGCAGGTTGAACACCACAATGGGCAAATTGTTGTCGCGACAAAACGTGATGGCAGTCGAGTCCATGACCTTAAGGCCCTTGTTGATCACATCGAGATACGAAATACGCGCGTACTTGGTGGCGTTTGGATCGAGTTTCGGATCAGCGGTGTACACGCCGTCAACGCCGGAGTGTGTTCCCTTCAAGATCACTTGCGCAGAAATTTCGGCGGCGCGCAATGCCGCAGCAGTGTCGGTAGTGAAGAACGGGTTCCCCGTGCCGCCGGCAAGAATGACCACACGACCCTTTTCCAAATGTCGCTCAGCGCGACGACGAATGTAGGGCTCGGCGACCTTGGGCATCTCGACTGCCGACATCACGCGCGACGGCTGACCGACACGCTCAAGTGCATCTTGAATCGCCAATCCGTTCATCACGGTGGCGATCATGCCCATGTAGTCGGCTTGCGCCTGATCCATGCCTTGGCCAGCACCTTTGAGGCCGCGCCAGAAGTTGCCGCCGCCCACCACAACTGCGATGTCGACGCCAAATTCCTCGCGCGCCTCGTGCAACTCGGTGGCAACTTGACGCAACGTGTCCGAGTCGAGACCGAAGCCGGTCTTCTCCGCCAACGCCTCCCCCGAAAGCTTGAGCACGATGCGGTTCCATCGTGGCTGCTTTGGGGACTGGTTCGTCATATTGCTGCTACGTGTTTAGCCGATCTCGACCTGGGCGTAACGCACGACTGCGCCCGACCCGATGATTTGGGCAACGGACTTCTTGTCATCTTTCGCATACGGCTGCTCGAGCAGGACGATGTCCTTCAGGAAACCCTGGATACGACCGTCGACAATCTTGCCGATTGCCGCCTCCGGCTTGCCCTCGTTACGGGTGATTGTCTCGAGCGTCGTACGCTCTGCGGCGATCACCTCGGCCGGCACGTCGTCGCTGCGCAAGTACTTCGGACGTGCGAACGCGATATGTACCGCCACGTCGTGAGCGAGTTCTTGCGATACACCGCTCATTTCCACGAGGACACCGTTAACGCCTCGCCCGCCTTGCACGTGGGTGTAGGAATCAAGCACATTGCCTGCCGCGGCCTCGAACCGAATCACGTCGCCGAGTTCGATCTTTTCCTTGAGCAAGATCTTCAGGTCGTCAAGCTCCTTGGCGCGATCGTTTACCGCAGACTCGCCCTTGGCGATCACGAGCTCCGCAAGTGCAGTGGCTTCGGCAATGAACTGTTCACTAGAGGCAACGAAGTCGGTCTCACTCTTGAGCTTGACGATTGCGCCAACATTGCCCGTAATGACGAGGGCAACAACGCCCTGATTGTTTTCGCGATCGTCACGCTTGGCGCTCGCGGCGAGACCCTTCTCGCGCAACCACTGCTTGGCGGCCTCCATGTCACCACTGCTGGTTTCGAGTGCCTTCTTGCAGTCCATCATTCCTGCGCCGGTTGCCTGGCGCAGAGCTTGCACATCTTTTGCGGTAAACGACATTGCGATCAGGCCTCCGTCGGCTTGTCACTGGCTGACGCGACGCGAGCATCGCGGGCGGCCTGGGCTTCTGCAGCCGACTTGCGTGCGGCTTCCTGCTGAACATCAAACGCGGCCTGCTCTTCGGCCGTACGGGTGATTGGCGCAGCCGCCACAGGTGCAGTGCGCGACAGCGTCTTTTCGGCAATGAATCGACCCTCGATAACCGCCTCGCAGATCACGCGCGACATGAGTTCATTCGCGCGGATTGCGTCGTCGTTGCCCGGAATCGGGAACTGCACCACATCAGGATTTACGTTGGTGTCGACAACAGCTACAACGGGGATGCCGAGCTTGTTCGCCTCAGTAACCGCGATGTGCTCCTTCATCGTGTCAAGCACGAACACAGCCGAAGGCAACTTCGACATGTTGCGGATACCCGAGAGGTTTTTCTGCAGCTTCTCAAGCTCGCGCGAAATGAGCAGCGCTTCCTTCTTTGGCATGAGTTCGAACTCGCCGGAGTCGCGCATGCGCTCGTATTCCTGCATCTTGCCAACGCGCTTCGAGATGGTGTCGAAGTTGGTGAGCATGCCACCCAACCAACGCTCATTGATGTACGGCATGCCGCACTTCTCGGCGAAGAATTTGATCGGATCCTGTGCCTGCTTCTTGGTACCGATGAACAGCACGCTGCCGCCGTTGGCGACAAGGTCACGCACGAAGCGATAGGAGTTTTCGACGCGGTCGAGGGTCTGCTCGAGGTCGATGATGTAGATGCCATTGCGCTCACCAAATATGAAGCGCTTCATTCGCGGGTTCCAGCGATGGGTCTGGTGTCCGAAGTGGACGCCTGCCTCGAGCATCTGGCGCATACTGACGATTGCCATAACAGTTACCTCCCCTGCAGTTGGTGTCATCCGCCCACGCGCCGAAACGGCGACCGCAGGATGGGGCGGATGTAGATGATGGTGTTCTGCCGCGTAGTTACGGCGTGGTGAGTGTATCGGGAGGGTTCAGCCGCTCACCAGCGCCGCCCGTGGCCGAAGCCGCCCACTCGCCACACTGCAGCGGTCGGGGTCGACATACGCGCCACCAACGCGCACACCTATATACAAGGTCTCCCGCGCCTCCCCGACCGGGGCGCCGACCCCGACATGCTGGCCAACCCGCACCGCGATGGCGTCCATACCGGAGTGGGTCACCAGCACGCCGCGCGCCGTGCGCACCACCACATGAGCAACGCCCGCCACATGCCCCGCAAAGGTGACAACGCCCCGAGCGGCCGCACCCACTGGCTGACCCGGCTCGCTGGCGTACTCAATGCCGCGATTGCCCGGGCACCACACACACGCGGGGGCCCGAAAGCCATCGACGACCGCAAGGTGGGTGGGCAACACCAACCCACACGTGGCGAGCAGGACAGTGATCAGGCGACGTCGGCCGTGCGCAAACGCGAACGCAGCTGCAACACGGCCTTTGTGTGAATCTGGGACACGCGGCTCTCAGTCACGCCGAGCACCTCGCCGATTTCGCCAAGCGTGAGGTTTTCGTCGTAGTACAACACCAGCACGGTGCGTTCGCGCTCGGGCAACTTTTTGATTTCTTGGCGCATTACCCGGCGCACTTCGTCGGCCTCGATTACCGCGTCGGGATTAGTGGACAGGTGCATGTCGGAATGTGTGGCCGTGGGCGTGGAATCGGCCACCACGTGATCGAGCGGACCCACTGCCCCGGCCGCAACGTCGGCGAGCCATTTCTCCAACTCGGCAACGTCGATACCCAACTTCGCGGCAATCTCGTCGTCGGTGGGCGCTCTGCCCAACTCGTGCTCCAGAGCACTGATGGCGCCTTCAATGTCGCGCGAACGCGACCGCACCGATCGCGGCACCCAGTCCAACTGCCGCAGACTGTCGAGAATCGCACCGCGAATGCGGGGAATGGCATACGTTTCGAACTTCGCGCCGTTGTTGGGGTCAAATCGATCAATTGCGTTCATCAATCCGAACACGCCGGCCTGAATGAGGTCCCCCGTGTCCACACGTTTGGGGAGTCCTGCTGCGAGTCGTCCGGCGACGAACTTGATCAGCGAGGCGTAATGCACCACCAACCATTCACGCGCAGTGATGCTGCGTTCGGCGTGCCACTGTTCCCATGCCTGCTCGACGGTGAGACGCACGGGCAGGGCATTCATGAACCCCAATTATGCCCGCGGGTGCGAGACCTCGTAAGCGGCCTTCAGCCGCTCCTTACTCACATGGGTATAGCGCTGCGTGGTGCCCACATCGCTGTGCCCCAGTAGTTCCTGCACCGCGCGTAGGTCGGCGCCGTTGTCGAGTAGGTGCGTGGCAAACGTATGGCGCAACGCGTGCGGATGCGTGGGCGACGATGCCCGCGCGTCCAGAATGCGCCGCACGTCACGGGGCGCCAGTCGCTTGCCACGGCTGTTTACAAACAGCGCCATCATCGTGCTGTCGTTCACGACCTCGTTGCGCATTGTCGCCCATCCGCGCAATGCAGCCAGTGCGGGTTCACTCACGGGCACGCGGCGCTCCTTCGATCCTTTGCCCATCACCGTGACGGCCAGGCGCTTTACTTCAACGGAATCAATATCGAGCGAGCACAACTCACTCACGCGCAGGCCACTGCCGTACAACAATTCGATCACCGCAGTATCGCGAGCGTTGCGCCATTCGGGCACTCCTTCGCCCTCCGCCGGCGCAATCAGCGCCTCCAGTTGGTCGTTCGTCAGCACGCGCGGCAGGCGACCCTGGTCGGAGGGCGTCTTCACGCCGAGCGTGGGGTCAACTTCGATGCGATGCTCGCGAATCATCCATCCGAAGTACTTGCGCAGTGACGCCACCTTGCGGCTAATCGTGCGCTTCGAGCGTCGATTGGTGGCCAAGAACGCCACGAACTGACGCACCACGTCACGCGTGACGTCCGAGGGGTTGACAATGCTGCGCCGCGACACCCACTCGGCGAATTGGGCGATGTCGCTCGTGTACGCAGCCACAGTGTTAGGCGACGAGCGGGTCAACGACTGAGCAAACGTGTCGATGTCCCACTCTGCACATACATCCACTGCCGCCGCACCTCACACGTCGACGCGGCACCTACCGCGTCACTGAATCAACCGTACCGTTCGTCGGGCAACCGACCGAGCACCTCCCACCATCCCGCAGTCTGAGCGAGCCAGCCGGCGGCCTCGAGGCGTCCGAGCGCCACCGCGGTCGACACCATGTCGCCTCCCGTGCGCACGAGAATTTGATCCAGTGTCACCGCTTCGGTGCCGATCGCCGCCAAGAGCTGCGCATCGCTATCGCTTGGCGGTGTACGTGGGTCATATACATACGGATGTGTGCGACGGTGATCAAGGCCGAGCGCCATCAACACGTCGTCGACCGATACCACCGGCGCGCATCCCTGCTGCAGCAACAGATTGGTGCCCGCCGACGATGCAGTGCGCGGCGAACCCGGCACCGCCATCACCGCAATGTCGCGCTTCTGTGCCTCTTCTACCGTGATCATCGAGCCGCCCGCGGCCTTGGATTCCACGACGACGAGTACTTCGCTCAACGCTGCGAGTATGCGATTGCGCATCGGAAACCGATAGGCCTCGGGCATGGTGCCAGGAGGCGACTCGCTGAGCAGCAGCCCATGAGTCGCCACCCACTCCCACAACTCGCGATTCTCTTTCGGGTACACGACGTCGAGTCCCGATGCAACGACAGCAATTGGCGGTGCGCTCGAGGTATCGCGGTGCGCAGCCAGCATCGCCCCGCGATGCGCCCAGCCGTCGATACCGCGCGCAAGGCCCGACACGGTCGACACACCGCTCGCCGCCAAGTCGTAGGCCAGGTGCGAGGCCATGTAGCGACCGGCAGCACTTGCCGCGCGTGTGCCCACGATGCCTACGCGGCGATATCGCACCACAGACGGATCGCCTCGCCAGAACAACACCGACGGTCGAGCGCCGTCGCCGAGCAATGCCGGTGGGTACGCGCCGTCGCCCACGTACGTCACGCCAATACCCGACTCCGCTAGGCGGTCAGCCATGCGACGCAGCAAGTCGTTATCGCGCACGTCGGCATCGAGCATCTCCCACACCTCGCACGGGCGACGACGCATGAGTAGACCGCATAAGCGGCGTGCGCCCACCTGCGGCATCGCGGCCAATGTCGCGGCAACAACAGCGTCGTCGAACATGGTGGTGGTCATCAGGCCTCCCGTTGGGGTGTGAGGCGCACACGCAATGCGAGTGCAGTAGCGACATGACATTCGTCGATTGCATCGGGTTGGTCGCGCAAGTCGGCAATGGTGCGCGCGACCCGGCGAATGCGGTGATACCCACGACCCGACAACGCGCCGCGCTCCAGTTGGGTACGCAGTAACGACGCTGCAGCGGCAGTAAGCGGCGCATGTCGTTCGAGCAACTCACCCACCAACGCCGAATTCGGCATTCCCGCGCGCTCGATGGCATGCTGCCGCGCGGCGATCACGCGACGCGCCACCGATGCCGACGGCTCGGATGCGCGCGTGTCCATTAGTTCACCCACCTCGGGCCGCGTGACTGCGACCCGCAGATCGAATCGGTCCAACAGTGGGCCGGAGAATCGCCGCGCGTAGCGCATGCGCGCGCGGTCGTCACAGATACACAACCCAGGAGTTCCCTCGCCACACGGACACGGATTAGTGGCAGCGACAAGCAGAAACTTGGCAGGCATGCTCACGGTGGTGCGTGCGCGAGCTAAGTGCACACTGCCCTCTTCCAACGGCTGGCGCAATGCATCCAACACGCTTGGGGCAAATTCACCAAGCTCGTCGAGAAACAACACCCCGTTGGTGGCCAACGAAATTTCACCAGGACGCATGGCTGATGTGCCACCGCCCACCACTGAAGTAAGCGACGCCGAGTGATGCGGCGCGCGAAACGGCGGCCTTGACACCACCCCGCCGTGGTGCAGTTGTGCGGCCGAATGCACGATCGTCGTCGTAATCGACTCCTCGCGCGTGAGCGGCGGCAATATCGATACGAGTCGCTGCGCCAACATTGACTTGCCCGCACCGGGCGGGCCCACCAGGAGCAGATGATGCACGCCGGCTGCGGCGATCTCGAGAGCATGGCGCGCGGCGTGCTGGCCGTGCACCTCGGCAAGGTCGCTCATCGATTGCGCACCAGAGTCCCCATAGTCAATTGCCTGCGGCATTGGCCACTCCACCTCGCCGCGCAAGCACGCCACCACCTCGGACAGCGTCGCGACCACACCCACACGATTGGCGGCAACGATGGTGGCTTCGCGTGAGCCTTCGCTGGACACAACGACTCGGCGGTCGTCGACAGCCGCCACGAGTGGCACCATCCCCGCCACCGCCCGCAACGAACCATCGAGCCCCAACTCCGCGATGTAGGCGTTGCGCGATACCGCCTCCTGACCAACGACCTCTTGCACAACGAGTAGGCCGACGGCAATAGCAAGGTCTAACCCTGAACCGCCGCGACGATGTGCAGTGGGCATCGCCAAGTTGATGGTGATGCGACGGTTGGGCCACGGCAGCCCGCACGACAGCAGGGCCGCACGGACGCGATCGCGCGACTCGCGACAGGATTCGTCGGGCTGACCGACGATGGTGAATCCGGGAAGCCCGATGCCCACATGCACTTCCACCGTGACTGGCTCCCCAGTGATACCGAGGAGTGATGCCGACACAACAGAGGCAAATGCCATACATCAGATGTGTGAACGACCATGGCGCAACGACCATGACGTTGCCGACGCGGGAGGGCCTGCGAGAATGTCAGCCGTGATGCGACGGACTATTGGCGCCTGCATGCTCGCTGTGCTCGTGGGGCTTACAGCATGCGGATCGACGCCGAAGTCGACCACCAACTTCTGTCGCCAACTCGAACAAGAGATGCCGGCAATTGCCGAACTACCCGCAACGCCCGAGGCTATTGACGCCACTGTCGAGCGCTACGAACGACTCCTTGATGTTGCACCGCTCGCAGTCGAAGCCGACCTGCGCGCGCTCACTGACCTGTTCCGTGCGGCGGCCGACATGGATGCGTCAAACCCCGACAGCGTGCAGGGTGTTGTCGACCAGGCGTACTACAGCGAACAAAGCGCCATGAATGTGGCCGAGTGGGTGCTCGAGACGTGCGGCGTGGATATTTCGACGGGACTTACCGTTGCGCCGCCTGCGACGACTGAAGAGTGAGTCGCAACTAGCGAATTTCGCCGCGGCGAACAATCACCTTGTCGACCAGGCCATATTCTTTGGCCTGCTCGGGCGAGAACCAGCGGTCGCGCTCGGAGTCTTTCTGAATCTGCTCGATCGCCTGACCCGAGTGGTGCGACGTGAGTTCCGCCATGCGGTGTTTGATGAACGCCAACTGCTCGGCCTGAATCGCAATGTCGGAGGCCTGACCGCGTAGACCGGCAAGCGGCTGGTGCATCATGATGCGCGCGTTCGGCAGCGTGTAACGCTTGCCCGGCGCGCCGGCGGTAAGCAGGAACTGGCCCATTGATGCGGCCAAGCCGAGACACACCGTGGCGACATCGCACGAAATGAATTGCATGGTGTCGTAGATCGCCATGCCGGCTGTAATCGAGCCGCCGGGGCTATTGATGTAGAGCCACACGTCGGACTTGGGGTCCTCACCTTCGAGGAACAACAACTGCGCACAGATCTGGTTGGCAATGTCGTCGTTGACATCGCTACCGAGCATGATCACGCGGCTCTTCAACAGGCGCAAGAAAATGTTGCTCTGGCCGTCCTGAACACCTTCGAAGGACATGGGAGAGGGAATCGACAGTGCTGGATCGCTCGACATGGCGCTCAGGCTACACCCCCACCCTGAGCGCACGACGACGCGTGCGTCATGTTGGTTTGGCAGTGAATTGCCGACGCACGCCGCTGAAAATCACCACCACACGTTCGTCATTTGCGATGCGATCACGCATCGCAAGCACGCCGGCCAGACCTGCGCTTCCAGTGGGACTGACGTCAATAGTTGTAGACGCATGCGCGAGCCGATACGCCTCAACAATGTGCGATTCGTCGACCGCGAGCGGGGCACCCCCGCTGTCGGCCATCGCATTACACACACCAATCCAGTCGTAGGTTTCGTCGTCAAGAATGCCATCTGCCAGCGACGGCGTCACGTGTTCCCACGGCCACATGCAGTCGTCCCATCGCGCACCTGCGTTGCGCCCGCCTCCCGTGGCGAGCGCATGTTCCCACGCGCGCACGAGCGGCGCGCACCCGCTGGTCTGCACGGCATGCAATTTCGGGCGCAACCCGCCGGCGAACAGTCCTTGCGCAGCATTCGTGGCAAACGCACCGCCGCCAATTTGCACGAAGAGACGATCGAGCGGCGGTCCACTTACTCGCTCCTGAGCATCGGCCATCTCCCACCCAATCGTGCGGCCGCCATCCAAGCACCATGCATTTTCCGTGCCCTGCACGCCGAACGGAATTGCGCCATCAACAACCGCCTCACGAAAGCGATGCACGGTGGGATCGCCTGCCGGGTCGCTTGCGCGTCGCTCGCAACGCTCGATAGTCGCGCCGACCCCGAGCAACATGTCTTCAAGTGCCGCGTCAACATCTGCTGGCACGAACACGCGAATCGGCCACGACACCGCTTTGGCCAGCGTGGATGCGGCAAAGGCCGCATTGCCGCATGAGGCAATCGCCAATGGCGGGCGCACGCTTCCCCACGGCGCAGCGCCCGTGGTTTCAAGTGCGACCAAGTGCAGCAACTCTGAAAATAGGTGTCGCGCCTTATGCGAACCCGCCACGTTGTGCGTCTCGTCCTTTACCCACACGCCGCCCGCTGCAACAAAACCGAGCGCATCGGACAACGCGTCGTGGCGTCCAAACGGCGTGACACGAAACCCCGTGCCCGCCACCGCGGCCACCTGTGCGTCCACGTCGCGAATGAGCGCAACCCGCGCGTCATCGTCGAGCCCGAGTGAGGCAGCAAAGGAATCCCACGCGAGGTAGCGACGAAACGCGACAAACGGATTGTCGTCGCCCGTACCCCGAAGCGGCATCATCGGCTGGTCGAGCATTAACACGTGATGCCGGTCGTCAGGGCGCGCACTTGGACACTTCCACGACATCGGCATCGACACATCCATATGCAAGCCACACACCGCACACTTCCACTGCGGCGTGGCATTCATAGGATTACGACTTGAAGGCGGCGACGCGGGCGTTGAACTCGCCGATCATCTCGTCCCATACGGGCAGGTTGCCACGCAGACCCTGCCAGAACGTTTGATGACGACGGGCATCGAATACCTCGAGCGGCGTGCCCTGCTGCTCCACCCATGTGTAGTAGCCGAGATTGAAGATGCGGGTGCGATCGCGGTGCGTGCAGTCGATCATGGCGTCGGTGTCGATGGTGGCCATGTGTTCGGCGAACACCTCGGCCGCCTCTACTTCACCGAACGCATTGTTGAATCGGCGCGCAAGGGTCTTGACCCGCTCACTGGGATACAGGTCGGCGCCGTCGGTGGCGATGGTGATGAGCGCATCGTTTTCGCCTAGGCCAAGCAACTTGGCCGTCTTAATAGCCGCAATCGTGTTGCAGATAGCCGAGAAACCAAAATGCGCAAGCGCATCAACCAATTTGGCATCCAGGCCCTTGCGCTGAACCAAATACTTCCTGCCGGCCTCAGTGTTAAACAGCACGTCGAGCTCGTCGGTGGCGCGATCGCTCACCGCGGCCACGACATCGGTGTTCATCACGTTGTGAATGAGCGGGATGTGCTTGTCGCCAATGCCCTGAATGTTGTGTTCGCCGTATCCATTTTCGAGCATCGTCGGGCACTCGAGTGCTTCGACCGCAACGATCTTGGTGCCGTACATCTCCTTCAAGCGATCACCTGCGCCGATCGTGCCAGCAGAGCCGGTCGCGCTGGTGAACGCGGCAAGCCGCAATGACGGGTTCGACTTGGCCACGTGGTCGAACACCGCCGACAACGCGCGGCCCGTTACCTCGTAGTGGCCGAGGTAATTTCCGAACTCACAGAACTGATTGAAGATAAAGTTCTTCGGGTCGCGCTGCATCTCATTGCACGCGTCGTAGATCTCTTTCACGTTGCTCTCGGTGCCGGGCGTGCGCACAATGTCACTGGGGTCGCTCGTCCATCGATCGAGCCAATCGAATCGTTCCTGCGACATACCGGCAGGCAACACCGCAACGCCACGCGCACCCATGATGCGACTGATGGCCACACCGCCTCGGGCGTAGTTGCCCGTAGACGGCCACACCGCACGCTGGGTGGAGGGATTGAACTGACCAGTAATCACGCGCGGCGCGAGGCACGAGTAGGCGGCCAACACCTTGTGCGCGGTGATCATTGGGAAGCGATCGCCGAACATCACGATGATCGGGCTGTCAACACCGGTGAGCGCCTTTGGCAACACCACGTGATCAGGAACCGACACGCGCTCCCCGCTCATGTCGTTGTACCAATGCACGCGGAACAGGTTGCGCGGATCCGGCGAGTTCTTGTCGACGCCCTTGGTCATTGACGCATCGATCGACGATGGGTTCGCCAGCTGTGCAAAGGTCGGCAGCACCACGTGGTTCTGCGCACACTTGCGAATACTTTCGGCGAGCGCGGATTCGTCCACAATCGTGTCCGCCAAACCAAGCTGGCTGGCTAGGGCTGTACTGTCGAGAACTGTCGCTGAAGGAGTCACCTTTACATTCTGTCAAGACTCACGGGGGTGGCACTACCCTGAAGCGGCGAGGCCGACGTAGCCCAATGGCAGAGGCACGGCGCTTAGGACGCCGCCAGTGAGAGTTCGAGTCTCTCCGTCGGCACGATCAGTGCACAAGTGATTCGGCGAGGGCGCGAAACGCCCGTCCGCGGTGCGACAGCGCGTGCTTGTCCTCAATCGTCATTTCGGCAAACGTCCGCCCATCGCCTTCGCGCGGCACGAATACCGGGTCGTAACCAAAGCCACGATCCCCGCGTTCGACATTGGCGACCACGCCATCACACACCCCCTCGGCCACGAGTTCGCGTCCGTCGGGAAACACCAAGATTGCCACTGTGCGAAACCGCGCCGAACGATCGGCGGCAGAAGCGAGATCGCGCAGCAACTTGGCGCGATTGTTGGCATCGTTGGGTGGCTCGCCGGCGAAACGCGCGGTGCGCACACCCGGCGCGCCACCGAGCGCCGTCACCTCGAGGCCCGTGTCATCGGCGAGCGCAGGCAAGCCCGTCGCATCGCACACGGCACGCGCCTTCAGTCGCGCGTTGTCGATGAGCGTGTCGGCGTTCTCGTCAACATCGGGCAAGTCGTGTGGTCGCGGCTGCAGGTCGACGACGCCACGCATCAAGTCTTCGATCTCGGCAACCTTGTGTGGGTTCGCCGAGGCGCACGCCACTCGCAGCACTAACGCCCGATCGGTCGCGGCACGGGAGGCGTTGCGAGCACCGACTGTTGCATCGCAAAGATGCGGTCGATACCACCCGAGGCGAGCCCGAGCAGGTGGTCTAACTCGCCGCGCGAGAAGGCCTTGCCTTCGGCAGTGCCTTGCACTTCGACAAACGTCGACTCGCCGCCCGCCATCGGCTTCAACATCACCACGTTCATGTCGACTTCGGCCTTCGAATCTTCTTCATACGGAAGGTCAAGAATCGGCGCGCCGTTGTGTATGCCCACACTGATTGCCGCGCATAACGAATGCAAGGGGTTGGCAGGAATGGACCCCTGCTGCACCAGTCGCGTGAGCGCGTCGTGCAACGCAATGTAGGCGCCGCAAATGCTTGAGGTGCGCGTGCCGCCGTCGGCTTGCAACACGTCGCAGTCAAGCAGAATCTGTCGCTCGCCAAGCGCCTTCATGTCGCACGACGATCGCAGTGCGCGGCCGATGAGGCGTTGAATTTCCACGGTGCGACTGGACTGCTTGCCCTTTGCGGCTTCGCGATCCACGCGCTCCGGCGACGAACCGGGCAACATCGAATACTCGGCAGTCACCCATCCCTTGCCGGAGCCCTTCATCCAACGCGGCACATCTTCGTCAACCGATGCCGTGCACAGCACGCGCGTCTTGCCAAACGACACAAGCACCGAGCCCGCCGCCATCTCGGTGAAGTCGCGCTCGAAGGTGATCGGTCGCAGTTCGTCTTGCTGACGTCCGTCGAATCTGGTCATGGTCTCGTCTCCTCTTTCATCGGCCCGATGTTGCAGTCCACTGATCGGCGCGCTCGAGTTCGGGGCCGAGCAGGCGCCTGCCCAACTGCGCGAACCATGCGATATCGCCCGACGATAGGAAGCGATGTTCCCCTGTACCGCCCGTGCGCGCGAGACGCTGGTCATCCAACACGGCCTTCACAGCGAATGCGGTCTCGTCTGCACTACTCACCAACACGACGTCGGGGCCCATCACGTCGCCAATCACTCGCGACAAATAGGGGTAATGCGTGCATCCCAACAACAACGTGTCGACTCCCGCATCGCGTACGGGCGCAAGCAGGCGCTCGGCTAGCACGGTGACCTCGTCGCCGGTCGTCTGATCGCGCTCGACAAACTCCACAAACCCCGGGCACGCCGCCGATGTGAGTTCGACTCGGGCACCGGTATCGCGCACTGCAGTCACATAGGCGCCAGAAGCAATAGTGCCTACCGTGCCGATGACGCCGACCTTGTTGTTTTGAGTAACACGCACCAGTGCCCGCGCACCAGGCTCCACCACGCCGATCACGGGCACTGGCAACTCGGCCTCGAGTTCGGCAAGCGCCACCGATGCGGCCGTGTTGCAGGCCACCACGATCACCTTGACGCCGTATTCGCGCACCAAGCTCCACGCCAGTTCGCGCGCATACCCGCGCACTTCGTCGGCTGGCTTGTTGCCATACGGATAGCGACCGGTGTCACCGATGTAGACGAGGTGCTCGGCCGGCATCAGGTCGATGACCGCGCGAGCCACCGTGAGCCCGCCGAACCCCGAATCGAACATGCCGATGGGCGCATCCACGTTGGTCGGCATCGCCTCAACTGTACGTCCCGGGCAGAAACCGTCCACGGCATAGCCTGTGCGCGTGCTTCTTGCCACCGCACTTGCGCTTGGCGCGGCGGTGTTGCACGCGTCGTGGAACCTCATCGTCAAGCAAAGCGGCGACCGGCAAATGGCGCTGTGGGGCCAGTTCACCATTGCGGGAACGCTGTGCGCGGTGGGCCTTGTTGCGTGGTCGATGATCGACTCCCCACCCAACATTGCGTGGCCGTGGGCAATCGCCAGCGGTGCAATGCACGTGCCCTACATCATGTTGTTGTCACGCGCATACAACAGCGGCGACTTTTCGATGTCGTATCCCATCGTGCGCGGCGCCGGTGCACTCGCCGGTGCCGTCGGCGGCATCATCATTCTCGGCGACACGCTGTCGCCGCTGTCGATGTTCGGTGTGTTGATTGTGGTCGCCGGTCTCACTGTGCTGTCCAGCAACACCGCGCTCGCCACCATTGCCCCCGCACTCAGCGTGTCGGCCACCATCGGCATCTATACCGTGATCGACGCCCACGGCTCGCGACAATCACAGGCAATCGCTTATTCGATGGCACTACTGGTGTCAGCAGCCGTCATGGTGTCGCTGTGGGTTGCGGTAACACGTCGCCGCGCAATGGCACCCACACTTCGCGCGCACTGGCGCATCCTGACGGTGAGCGGCGTGTTTTCTGCAATCGCCTATTCGATGGTGCTCGTCGCCGTGCAATACGCACCCGTTGGCTACGTGGCGGCACTGCGCGAGTCGAGTGTGGTGATTGCGGCATTCGCGGGGTGGCGCATGCTCGATGAAGGTGATCACCGCCGGCGCATCACCGCCGCGTTCGTCGTGTTTCTCGGCTTGGCCGTGCTCGTGGCAGGCGGCTGAATTAGAAGTAGATGATTTTTTCGGCCGCAGCCTCGGCCGCATCCAAATCATCGGTGTAGGCGCCGGTCGACAAGTACTTCCAACCGCCGTCGCACACGATGAACACGATCGTGCCTTCATCAATTTCGCCCGCCACCTTGATGGCACCCGCAAGTGAGGCGCCCGAGGAGATGCCGGCAAACACGCCACACTCGCGCACGAGTCGACGCGTCATTTCCAAACTCTCGCGTGGGCGCACGACGCGCTTGCGATCGAGCACGTCGATGCCGTGCCAGTTTTCGAAGATTGGTGGGATGTAGCCCTCGTCTAAGTTGCGCAGTCCTTCAACGCGCTCACCCAGGGGCGGCTCAACCGCCACGATCTTGATATCGGAGTTCTTTTCTTTCAAATACCGACCGACACCCATGAGCGTGCCACTTGTGCCGAGGCCTGCAACAAAATGCGTTACTTCGGGAACGTCGCGCCAAATTTCGGGACCGGTGCCCTCGTAGTGCGCGCGCGGGTTGGCGTCATTTTGATATTGATGCAAGAAGCAATACTCGGGATGCTTCTTGGCAAGCTCCTCGGCGCGGCGCACCGCGCCATTCGAGCCCTCTTCGCCCGGCGTGAGGATGATCTCGGCGCCGAACACTTCCAGCATCTGACGACGCTCGACCGACACATTTTCCGGCATGAGAATGGTGATCGGGTTGCCCTTCACCGCGGCAATAGCAGCAAGCGCGATACCGGTGTTGCCCGACGACGGCTCCATCAGGCGCTGGCCCGGCTGCAATACGCCTTCCTTGATCGCCGTTTCGATCATGTTCTTGGCGATGCGATCTTTCACCGACCCAAAGGGGTTCTGGCTTTCCATCTTGGCGAGCAGTCGCACGCGGGGGTTGGGCGATAACACGCTCACGTCGACGACCGGCGTGTTCCCAATCATGTCGAGCACGTTTTCGAAAGGCACCATCGCGGCTCCGGGGGAATTGTTGACTGTTGCGGTCAGAATTGTAGCCATTGCCCGATTCCAACCGCCCACCGCAGGCAGATATTCCCTACAGAATCGAGATCTCCGTCTCGTTGATGTCCCCATTGACGATGCGGAAACTGCGCGGCTCGGGCACGCCCCGCTTCAGGGTCACAATCACGTAATGCCACGTGGCGTCTGGGGCCTGGGCCACATCGGTGGGGCTCGGGTACGCCTCGGTATGGGTATGGCTGTGCACCACGCCAATTATCTCTAGCCCACGGTCCTCGGCGTCGCGCTCGATAAGCAGGTGTTGCTTGGGATTAATGGTGTAGACCCGCGCCGACTTGGCGTCGTTGTCCGTGGGATGAAACTCGAGTACTTCTGCCATCGCACCCTTGCCCACTAACAATCCACACGCCTCGTGCGGGTAGCCCGCAATGACGTGCTGCCCAATCTGTTCAATCACCGCACTCGTGATGCGCAATGGTCGCGTTGATGCCTCAGACATTGGCTTTCGAGGCTAGCGGTAGCCTTGGACGACCCTATGGGTACCGACGATGACCACCGCAGCGACGCGCTCATCGCGAGCAATCGCAAGGCCAGGCACGACTACACCATCTTGGACGTGGTCGAGGCCGGCATTGTGCTGCTCGGCAGCGAGGTGAAAAGCGCCCGAGCCGGCCAAGTGCAACTCGCCGACGCCTATGCCCACGTGGTCAATGGCGAACTGTGGCTCGAAGGCATGCACATCGCCCCCTATCAATTCGCCGTTGGCATGGGCAGTCACGAGCCCGTGCGCCGCCGCAAGCTCCTCCTCCACGCAGACCAGATCCGGCGCCTCAATGAGCGCATGGCCAAGGAGCGCCTCACCCTTGTGCCCCTTGAGGTGCGCTTCCGCCGCGGGCGCGTGAAGGTCGATCTTGCGCTTGCCAAAGGACGTCAAAAGGCCGACCGACGACAAGCAATCGCCAAAAAGGAAAGCGAACTCGAGATGCGCCGCGCGCAGGGCCGCGCGCGCAAGGCCGCCGAATAATCACCGCACCACCGCTCTACACTGACCACTGTTACGTGAATACACGGGGCTGACAGGTTTCGACGTCAGTGTCGCTGTACGAGCGTGCGACCCGAGTTGCTCAGACTCGCTAAACGGGGCAACAAAACAACTGCCAACAAGCAGTTCGCTCTCGCCGCCTAGTTCCTAGGGGGTAGAGAGCAACCGTGAGCAGCAATGCCGCACGGGGCCAATTCACCGCAGCCCGGCAACAGAAGCGGGGAATGACGTCAGGAAAGACTGATGGCATTGGGAAAGACCGATGACCGCGAGGAAAGACTCGCCGCGGGCTGATTCGTCAGCCAGCCGACCCGCCGGTGGTGCTGCGTAGCGCCAAAGTCGGGAATGGTCGTATCACGGGCGTATTCCGGCTGATGGACGGGGGTTCGATTCCCCCCAGCTCCACTGAAGGATTGTTTGCATTTCTTTGGTCAAAAACGACATCGCTACCGGACGTACTTCATATTCTTCAATCGTCAGTTCATACTCGCCGACCAACTCACCGACGTAACGTACGGTGATGAGAATCCGGAAAGCCGCGGTCCTGTTTCGTTGGATTCTTGGAGGCTCACTCCTCTTTGCAGGTATTGGCCATCTGAGCGCACAGCGAGCAGAGTTTCAGGCGCAGGTGCCGACATGGTTTCCTCTTAACGCTGACCTCGTCGTCGTGGTATCCGGCATTGTGGAGATACTCCTTGGCGCCGCGCTCATTGCACTACCGCGACACCAGGTGGTGATCGGCACGATTGTGGCCGCGTTTTTTGTCATCATCTTCCCCGGCAACTTTGCTCAATGGCGCGAGGGAATCGATGCCTTCGGACTTGACACCGATACGGCACGCTTCGCTCGACTGTTCTTTCAGCCAGTGTTGATTGCATGGGCACTTGTCTGTACTGGAGCATGGCGGGCCTGGCGCCACGGAACTTGGCCGCAGCCTGCTTTGCCGTCGGTACCGTGATCACGTGATTTTTCGCCCCCTATTCGTTTCGCGCCACTGAAGCGCTGAGTACAGACCGAATTGACTCGCATGCGCCGCACACGAATCGTTGCAACCATCGGACCGGCGAGCGATTCGCCCGCAATGCTCGACGCCCTGATCGGAGCAGGTGCAGACGTTATTCGCATCTCTGCGTCGCACGACCCCGTTGATGTTGTGCGCGCACGTGTCGCAGCCGTGCGTGCAGCCGCGGCCCGCACCAGCACTGAAGTGGCAGTGATGGTCGACCTCTCCGGCCCGAAGTTGCGTTGTATTCCGCAAGGAGAATCGGTCGAACTTGTCAAGGGCGACACGTGGAGAATTGTGAGCGGCCCCGCGCCAAAGACCGAGCACTCGCTCGGCTCCACGCTTCCCGTTGGCGCATGGGCAAACATCCCCGCCGGCACCGTGCTCGCACTCGGCGACGGCGCACTGCAGTTTGAAGTGCTCACCGCTGATGCAGATGGCGTGACATGCAAGGCAACTGCAAGCGGCACGTTACGCGGCCGACCCGGACTCCATATTCCTTCCGACCTGTTTTCAATGGAATCACCCACACCCGAAGATCTTGACGTGGTGAAAGCCTGCGTTGAGGCTGACGTGGATGTCATTGCCGTGTCGTTCGTGCGCACCGCACATGACGTGAAGAGGGTGAAAGAACTCGCACCCAAGTGTCTCGTCGTAGCAAAGATCGAAACTGCAGTTGCAGTGACCAACTTGGATGCTGTCATCGCGGCTGCGGATGCCGTGATGGTGGCCCGCGGCGATCTCGGTCTCGAGTTTCCGCTTTCTGAGATTCCGTTCCTCCAGCGGCGCATCATTCGCGCCTCCACCGCCGCTGCCCGCCCGGTAATCACGGCCACTCAAATGCTCGAATCGATGGTCTTGGCAACTGTGCCGACTCGCGCCGAAGCCGCCGACGTAGCAAATGCCATTCTCGATGGCACGTCGGCCGTGATGCTTTCCGGTGAAACCGCGATCGGCGTCGACCCCGTAGCTGCTGTGCGCACGATGGCCGAGTTCGCCGCACGTGCTGATAAGGACGTGGTGCCGCGCACCGAACTGCCACTTCCCCTCACCGGCGACTCCGACACCGCGCGCGTAACGCATGCGGTCTCCGAAGCCGCTCACCGCGTGGCCTACCAAACCGAGGCGGTCGCAGTGATCGGCCTCACCGATAGCGGTTTCACCGCGCGTGCACTCTCCCGCTGGCGCTCACCATTACCGCTCATTGCTGCCACCCGCTCCGAGCGCACCGTTCGCCAACTGCGACTGTCGTGGGGCGTGTCTGCCGTGCACGTGCAGTCAGCAGATGCCGACGAAGTCCTTACTGAACTCGTCAGTACACATATCCTGCCGCCAGACGCTCCCGTCGTGGTGGTCTCCGGAGTTCCCGGCTATCGCGCATCGGACACGGTGCGAGTACGTCGTACACCGGTCCTCGACTGAGTTAATGGATAAGGTGCAGACGGAGACCGACTGCCGCTACGAAACGGAGATCAGCACCATGACCGCAACGAATCTCAACAACGACGAATTTCTGCGCATGGTGCGGGATCGATATGCACAAGTCGCAAATGCTGACACGGCCGGCGAGAACTGCGGTGTCGGCAGCAGTTGCTGCGGCACTACCGACGACAGTGCGGTGAATGCACTCATATCCACACGTCTCGGCTACAGCCAAGACGAACTCGATGCAGTTCCCAGTGGCGCCGACATGGGACTTGGTTGCGGTAACCCGCGAGCAATCGCCGCCCTACAGTCCGGCGAGGTTGTCGTGGACTTGGGATCGGGTGGAGGCTTCGATTGCTTTTTGGCTGCCAAGGAAGTGGGCACATCGGGACGCGTGATCGGCGTTGACATGACGCCAGACATGGTCTCCAAGGCACGCGGGAATGCCGCGCGCGGGCACTACGACAACGTTGAGTTTCGTCTCGGCGAGATCGAACATCTCCCCCTTGCCGACGGAGTTGCAGACGTCATCATTTCCAATTGCGTCATCAACCTGTCTCCCGACAAGCCACAGGTGTTTCGCGAAGTCTTCCGCATTCTCAAGTCCGGAGGACGTCTGGCAATCTCCGATGTGGTGGCAACAACCGAACTACCTGATGACATGCGCAACGACGCCGGACTCATTGCCGGATGCATGGGCAATGCCTCGCTCATCGACGACCTCGAGCACATGATGCGCGCAGCCGGCTTCGAACAGATTCGCATCGAGCCGAAGGATGAATCCAAAGCCTTCATCAAGGACTGGGCGCCCGGATCGAACGTGACCGACTATGTCGTGTCAGCCACTATCGAGGCCATCAAGCCCCGTTCACACGCGTAACCACTCGCAGCCTCAGAGGCCGAGCAGGTGTCGCACAGTCGACATGGTGATTGCGATCCACTCACGATCGTCGCGAATGGGTGAAGGTGGCGAAACGCGTACGGTCATCGCCGACATGAACGGCGAGGTACGCCTCACCGTCAGACTGACGACCAACGAAGATGGCGAGCGTGTGTTGGCATTGGGCTTGTGA
>Ga0164292_10000411_pt1 | contig 33190 bp, 29 predicted proteins | sample GEODES117metaG_FD_111486 | JGI IMG/M metagenome (GOLD analysis project Ga0164292, IMG submission 111486) | Eutrophic lake water microbial communities from Lake Mendota, Wisconsin, USA - GEODES117 metaG | ecosystem: Environmental > Aquatic > Freshwater > Lake | place: USA: Lake Mendota...
AGCACCGGAACGGTGATCGGCGGAAGGCCCGGAAGCTGGACCACCGTCGAACCGACTCCCGGCGGCATCCCGGGTAGCGGGGGTGGTGGCGGTGGGCCGGCCGGCGGTGGCGCGGCCGGTTTGGGGGCGGGCGGCGGCGGCGGGGCGATGCCATTGCTCACCAGCAGCGTGATGATGATGCCCGGGATGGTCTGGCCGTAGGGTGACGTGCCGACGACGGTGCCGGCCGAGACGGTGCTATTGAGCGATGACACGTTGTTGGCCACCTGAAACCCGGAGACGCGCAATTCTTCTCGGGCAGCCTCCTGGGTCAACCCATTGACGTTGGGCACCCGTGAGCTCGGCGCTCCGTCGACGTAGCGCGGGTCGGTCGGCGGCAGGCTGATGTCGCCGAACTTATCGGCGATCGGAGTCATTGCGGTGAACCATGTCTCGGCCGGCTCCTTGCCGCCGAAGAGGTCGCCGTCAAAACATTTTCGCAGCGGGAACGAGCAGAGGTCGCTGGGTTCGGGGGAATCGTCGTAGATGTAGTTCACCGCGGCGAACCGGTTGGTGTAGCCGAAGAACCCCGCTGAGCGGTGGGCTTCGGTGGTGCCGGTCTTGCCCGACATCGGAAGGGTCCAGCCCGCCGCGTTGGCGGCCGGGGCTCCGGTGCCGATTCCGATGGTGTCCTTGCCCATGGCGTTGGACAGGGTGTTGGCCAGGCCCTCTGGCACCACCTGCTCGCAGGCTTCGGCGTTGATGGCGATCTCTTTGCCGCGCCGGTCATAGATCTGCTCGATCGGGTTGGGCGGGCACCACACCCCGCCGGAGGCCAGCGTCGCGGCCACGTTGGCCAGTTCCAGCGGGTTGACCGGGAACGGTCCCAAGGTGAACGACCCGATGTTCTGCCGCTTGATGAAGTCGGCGAGGCTCTCGTTGGCGTCCGGAGGCTTGTAGCTGCGGGCGCTGCCCGGTTCGGCATAGGACCGCAAGCCCAATCTGACGGCCATGTCGACCGTGCGCGAGACGCCTATCTGGGAAATCAGCTTGGCGAAGGCGGTGTTGGGCGACCGCGCCAGCGCGTCGGTGACGTTCATGGTGAGATTGCGCGGATCCCGGTAGTTGATCACGCACCAGGTCTCCTTCGGACAGCCCTTGGCGCCCCCATCGCCGAGCCCCTTGGCCTGAAACCAGCCGGGAACCTGGAGCGTCGCGTTGATACCGAGCCCTAGATCAAGGGCGGCGGCGGCGGTGAAGATCTTGAAGATGGAGCCGGCCCCGTCGCCGACCAACGAGAACGGCTGCGGCTGCACGGTCTGGCCGGTGTCGGCGTCCAAGCCGTAGGTGCGGTTGCTGACCATGGCGATGACGGGGTGGCTGGTCTTGCCCGGCAGCACCACATTCATCACGCTGGCGATGCTGTTGAGGTTCGGCGCGGCGATCGAGTCGACGGATTTTTTGACGTCGGCCTGCACATCGGGGTCGAGGGTTGTCTTGATCAGGTAGCCGCCACGGGCAAGCTCCTCTTTGCTCAGGCCGGCCCCCAGGAGGTACTCCTGCACGTAGTCACAGAAGAAAGCGCGATCGCCGGCGGCGATGCAACCGCGTGGCAACTCGTTGGGCCGAGGCAGGATGCCCAGCGGCTTCTGCTTCGCCGCCCGCAATTCGGTCGCCTTATCGGGAAGCTGGTCGATCATGGTGTCCAGCACGAGATTTCGTCGCACCAGGGCACCGTCGGGGTTGGTGTAGGGATTCAGCGTGCTGGTCGACTGAACCAAGCCGGACAGCAGGGCGGACTGCGACCAGTCCAGATTCGAGGCGTCGATGCCGAAGTAGGTCTGCGCGGCATCCTGGATGCCGAACGCGCCGTTGCCGAATGAGACCAGGTTGAGGTAGCGGGTCAGAATCTCCGGCTTGGTCAGGGTCTTGTCCAGGCTCAGCGCCATCCGGATTTCCCGCAGTTTGCGGGCTGGGGTGGGAGCCACCGCCGCGCGCTTCTCGGCGTCGTTCTTGGCCACCACCAGTAGTTGATAGTTCTTGACGTATTGCTGCTCGATGGTGGATCCACCGCGAGTGTCCAGATCACCGGAGGCATAGCCGGCCAGGCCGGTCAGGGTGCCTTGCCAGTCCACCCCGTTGTGCTCGGCGAACCGCTTGTCCTCGATCGCGACGATTGCCAACTTCATGGTGTCGGCGATCTTGTCGCTGGGGACTTCGAAGCGGCGCTGAGAGTACAGCCACGCGATGGTGTTGCCCTTGGCATCCACCATGGTGGTGACCGCCGGGACGTCGCCTTCCAGGACCTGGACCGATCCGTTGGCCACGATCGCCGAGGCGCGGTTGGACATCAACCCCAGGCCGCCCACAACCGGGAACAGCAGAGCCGCCACGAGCACGCTGGCCAACAGGCAGGACCACGCCAGCTTGATCATCGTGGAACCGGCCGAGGGGCGTTCCGACATGGGCTACAGCGTACTGAGAGATTTCGCGAGCTTGATCTCCCGTGCCCGCCGGGTCGTCTGAACCACGAATTCTTACGCCTGAGTCACAAAACCCCAGTTCATGGTCAGGCTGGACGGTTGTCCCAAAAAACCTGTAACGCGACGGTTGCGCAAACGCAACCTGACCACCTACTTTAAGCGGACAGTGCGACGCAGGTAACACTCGCCTCGCAATGTGGCGTAGATCGCATCAGGTCTACATCGGAGGGATTCGCCGCCAGACCGGCGGCTGGAAACGAAGGGGATCGCCCGTGTCGGTGCCTCGGCCCGCTGTCCGTAGGACTAGCTCGATATCGTTGCACAGTGCAGTTCAATCGGTGAACGGGGAAGCCCGCATCGCCTGGGTATCCCAAGCACTCTGTAGATCGACCGACCCTGACCAGTTGTTCGTCAGAGGGGCCGCACAGCGCAAGGCTGCCGTCATCTGCCGGCACTGCCCCGTGATGATGGAGTGCGGCGCCGACGCCCTGGATAACCGGGTCGAGTTCGGCGTGTGGGGCGGTATGACCGAGCGTCAACGCCGAGCGCTGCTCAAGCAGCATCCCGAGGTGTCCTCGTGGGCGGAGTTCTTCGCGGCCCGCCAGCACCGCAGCGTCGGCTGACCCCGGAGGTTTACGTCTCGCCGGTGATCTGATCGGCGATCGCCTGCAACGCGTTCATGTCGGAGACGTCGAACGGCAGCGAGGGAACCCCCACCACCGGCACGTGCGGGTTGGCGCCGGTGAACCTGGCCAGCAACCGCACCTCCCGCTTGGCGGTCTGACCTCGATCGGCGTGGATCCGCAGCACCGCCGCCGTCAGATCGTTGCCGTCGCCGTCGGGGGAGGCCTCCAACTCGGTGGCGCCGTCGATGGCGCGCTCCACCGTCAGCGGACACAGCATGGGGTGAGTCCGGTTCAGGACCAGCCCGGCCAACGGCATGCCCTCCTGCGACAACCGGTCGACGAAGTAGGTGGCCTCGCGAAGGGCATCGGGCTCCGCCGCGGAGACCACCACGAATTGGGTGCCGCGCCGCTTGAGCAGATCGTAGGTGCGGTCGGCCCTCTCCCGGAAGCCGCCGAAGGTGGCGTCCATCGACTGCACAAATGTGGCGGCATCGGAAAGCATCTGCGAGCCGACGACGGTCGACAACGCCTTCATGGCCAAACTCATCGCGCCGGTCACCAGCTTGCCAAGGCCTCGACCGGGGCCGAGGAACAGCTTCCACAGCCGGCTATCCATGAAACTGCCCAGCCGCTTGGGGGCGTCGAGGAAGTCCAGTGCGTTGCGCGACGGCGGGGTGTCGACCACCACCAGATCCCAACGATCCTGGGCCAGCAGTTGGCCGAGCTTCTCCATGGCCATGTACTCCTGCGTACCGGCTAGCGACGTGGCGACGGTCTGGTAGAACTTGCTGTCCAAAATCGCCTGTGCGCGTGTGGGATCGGAGTATTCGGTCACCATCTCGTCGAAGGTTCGGCGCATGTCGAGCATCATCGCGTGCAACTCGCCGGCGACCTCAGAGCCCAGTGGCACCTGCTGCGGTTCGTTGCCGAGTTCCTTGATGCCCAGCGCCTGCGCCAGCCGTTTGGCGGGGTCGATGGTCAACACCACGACACTGCGGCCGTATTCGGCCGCGCGCAGCGCCATCGCCGCCGCGGTGGTGGTCTTACCCACTCCGCCGGCCCCGCAACACACGATCACGCGATTGGACTTGTCGGACAGGATCGACTTCATGTCCAACGCCGGAGGTGCCCCGCTCATCGACTCGCTCCGCTCATCTGACGCCTTGCTGGGCAAGGATTTCGGCCAGCTCATAGAGACTGCCCAGATCCACCCCGTCGGTAATCGTCGGCAGTTCCAGCCGCGGCGTATGCAGCTTCTCCAACTCCAGGGCACTGTCGGCGCGGGCCCGAATCCGGCTGGCGTGTTCGATTGTCTCGGTCAGCAGTCCGGCGAAATCGGCGTCCGGCATGCTGATCCCGGCCCGCGCCAATCCGCCGCGCACCGCCTCGGCGTCGATCACGCCGTCGGCGGCGGGGCCCAACGCCTCCTCGGGGAGGAAGGCCGGGATGTTGCGGTTGACGATCACACTGCCGACCGGCAGTTCGAGTGCCTCCAACTCCTGAATGGCCTCGATGGTCTCCTGGATTGGCAGCGCCTCCAGCAGAGTGACCAGGTGAATGGCGGTCTGATCGGAGTGCAGCAGGCGCACGACACCTTCGGACTGGCCGTGCACCGGACCGCCCTTGGCTATATCGGCCAGCGCCTTGGTCACGTCCAGGAATCGGGAGATCCGGCCGGTGGGCGGGGAGTCGACCACGATGGCGTCGTACAGCGGTCTCTTCTTGGCGTCGAGTCGGACGGCGGCTTCCTTGATTTTGCCGGTCAGCAGGACGTCGCGCAGCCCCGGGGCGATCGTCGTGGCGAACTCGATCGCCCCGACCCGGCGCATCGCCCGCCCGGCCAGTCCAAGGTTGTAGAACATGTCGAGGTATTCCAGGAACGCGGCCTCGAGGTCGATGGCCAATGCATTGACGTGTCCGCCGGCGTCGGCGGTTGCAACCTTGACTTCCTGGTAGGGCAGTGGTGGAACATCGAAGAGCTGGGCAATGCCTTGGCGCCCTTCGACTTCCACCAACAGCACCTGCCGGCCACCGGCTGCCAGCGTCAGCGCCAGCGCAGCCGCGACCGTGGTCTTGCCGGTTCCGCCCTTGCCGGTGACGAAATGAAGTCGGGCCTGGGTCAGGCGGTCGGGCCAGCCGACTGCGCTGTGCTCGCTCGAATTGGTCGCCACCAGTGCATGCTATCCAAGGCAAGCATCGGCGAAGTGCTGCTCGCTGAATCGGCAGCAGTGCGCACCCGCGGGGAGGTTAGGCTTCGCCAGTGATCGATGCAACCAAAAGCCAACCATCCACGTGGGAATACGCGACCGTGCCGTTGCTGACCCATGCGACCAAACAGATTCTCGACCAGTGGGGAGCTGACGGCTGGGAACTGGTGTCGGTGCTGCCGGGGCCGACCGGAGAACAACACGTCGCCTACCTCAAGAGGCCGAAGTGAGCGCCCCGGGGAACATCACGGCTCGGCTCGCTGAACTGGGCGTCACCCTCCCGGCGGTGGCCACCCCCCTAGCTGCCTACGTCCCGGCCGTGCGCACCGGCAATCTGGTGTACACCTCCGGTCAGCTGCCACTGGAGGGCGGCAAGCCCACTCACTTCGGCAAGGTCGGCGCCGAGGTGAGTCCCGAGGACGGCAAGGCGGCGGCCCGGACCTGCGCGCTCAACGGGTTGGCTGCGATCGACGCGCTGGTCGGTCTGGATTCGGTGGTGCGGGTGGTCAAAGTCGTCGGCTTCGTGGCATCGGCCCCCGGATTCACCGGGCAGCCGGGCGTGGTCAACGGAGCTTCGGAGTTGCTCGGTCAGGTCTTCGGGGACGCCGGGGCCCACGCCCGCTCGGCCGTGGGTGTGGCGTCGCTCCCGCTGGAGGTCCCCGTGGAGGTCGAACTCATCGTCGAGGTGGCGTGAGCCCCAGGTGACCCTCAGGTGACCCACCCGGCCTACGGCACACTGCGGCCCGTCACCGAATCGGCCTCGGTGATGCTGTGCCACAACCCCGGACCCCTGACGCTGGAAGGCACCAACACCTGGGTGCTGCGCGCGCCTGGCCACCGCGAAGTGGTGGTCGTCGATCCCGGTCCCGACGACGACGAGCACATCGGCCGGCTGGCCGTGCTGGCCCCGATCGCGGTGGTGCTGATCAGCCACCGCCACGGCGATCACACCGACGGGATCGACAAACTCGTCGATGCCACCGGCGCCACGGTGCGTTCGGTGGGCAGCGGATTCCTGCGCGGCCCCGGCGGCTATCTCCGCGACGGTGAGGTCATCGAGGCCGCCGGTTTGCGGATCGGCGTGCTGGCCACACCGGGCCACACCGCGGATTCGGTCAGCTTCGTCCTCAACGACGCGGTACTGACCGCCGACACGGTGCTCGGCCGCGGCACCACCGTGATCGACGCCGAAGACGGGAGCCTGGCCGACTATCTGGAATCGCTGCGCCGGCTGGGCGAGCTTGGCCGGCTGCGGGTGCTGCCCGGTCACGGCCCCGATCTCGATGATCTGCGTGCCGTCACCGACATGTACTTGGCGCACCGCGAGCAGCGACTCGAACAGGTGCGACAGGCGCTGGTTACCCTCGGTGCGGACGCCACTGCCCGGCAGGTGGTCGAACAGGTCTACGCCGACGTCGACCAGAAGCTTTGGGACGCCGCGGAATCGTCGGTGCGCGCGCAACTGGACCATCTGCGCGCCACCTCATCTCGCGAGCAGAGGTAAGCGACCCTGGCTTAGCGGGCCCGGCGCGCCAGTCGTTCGGAGTCGCAGATCAGCACGCTCTTGCCCTCCAGCCGGATCCAGCCGCGGTGGGCGAAGTCGGCCAGCGCCTTGTTGACAGTCTCCCGTGACGCACCGACCAGTTGGGCGATCTCCTCCTGGGTGAGGTCGTGGGTGACTCGCATCGCCCCGCCCTCCTGGGTGCCGAAACGTTGCGCCAACTGCAGCAGTTGTTTGGCGACCCGGCCGGGCACGTCGGTGAAGATCAGGTCGGCCAGGTTGTTGTTGGTCCGACGCAGCCGTCGGGCCAACACCCGCAGCAACTGCTCGGCGATTTCGGGGCGGTCGGAGATCCACGCCTTGAGCGCGTCGCGGTCCATCGACACTGCGCGCACCTCGGTGATGGTGGTGGCGCTGGAGGTCCGTGGTCCGGGATCGAAGATGGACAGCTCGCCGAACATGTCCGAGGGCCCCATGATCGTCAGCAGGTTCTCCCGCCCATCGGGGGAGCGACGGCCGATCTTCACCTTGCCGGACATGATGATGTAGAGCCGGTCACCCGGTTCGCCCTCATTGAAAACGGTGTGGCCGCGCGGAAAATCGACGGGTTGCAGCTGTTTGGTCAGCGCGGATACGGCGGTGGGATCCACGCCTTGGAAGATTCCGGCCCTCGCCAGGATCTCGTCCACGTTGCCCCTCTTAGCTGATCGTTACTCCGACACACGACGGTATCCGAGCCTAATCGTTAGTCAGGCTCGACGAAGTCCAACGCTACACACGATTACCCAACCCTGAGGGCTGAAACAACGGATTCGGGCGGGTCGGCAAACCAGGCTCGTCGATCCGCAGCACCGGATCAAAGCGGCGCGAGGGCGGCCGCGAGGGGGACGGAGAGGGGGACGGCGAGGGGGACGACGAAGGGGACGGCGAGGGGGGCGCCGCGGAGAACTCGGCGAGAGCACGCTGGGCGGCCCTCTGCCGGGCGGAACGTGCGGCCCCCTCCAGTCGGGCAACCACGTCGACCGCCGAGGGACGGTCACCGTGAAGCATGCTCTCCAGACGCTGCAGCCCCACCGTGAACACCATCAGCAGTCCGGGGAAACACACCGCGACCAACCAGGACATAGCGGGCAAGTAAACCGGCGGGAAGTCTCATCGCGATCACGAATTGCCACCGGTCTGTCGGCGGTCAGTAACCTTGCAGCCGTGACGGAGGGTGCGGAGGCCAAGCCCTCGAAGGCCAAGCCCTCGAAGGGCGAGGTCTCGAAGGGCAGGGTCTCAAAGTGGGAGGCCGAGACTCACCTCGGCCTCATCCGGCGGGCCCGCCGGATGAACCGCGGCCTGGCGACGGCCTTCCCACATGTGTACTGCGAACTGGACTTCACATGCGCACTGGAGTTGACGGTGGCGACCATCCTGTCCGCCCAGAGCACCGACAAGCGGATCAACCTCACCACGCCGGCGTTGTTCGCCAAATACCGCACCGCGCGCGACTATGCCGAGGCCAACCGCGCCGAACTGGAGGAGCTGATCCGGCCTACCGGCTTCTACCGCAACAAGGCCAACTCGCTGATCCGGCTCGGCCAGGAGTTGGTCGAGCGGTTCGGCGGCGAAGTGCCGCGGACCATGGAGGAACTGGTGACGCTGCCCGGCGTCGGCCGCAAGACCGCCAACGTGGTCCTGGGCAATGCCTTCGACACCCCGGGGATCACCGTCGACACGCACTTCGGGCGGCTGGTGCGGCGCTGGCGGTGGACCGCCGAAACCGATCCGGTCAAGGTCGAGCACGCCGTCGGGGCTCTCATCGAGCGCAGCGAGTGGACGCTGCTCAGCCACCGCGTCATCTTCCACGGCCGCCGGGTGTGCCACGCCCGCAAGCCGGCATGCGGGGTGTGCGTGCTGGCCAAGGATTGCCCCTCCTACGGTCTTGGTCCGACCGAACCCCTGGTTGCCGCCGAACTTGTCCGCGGGCCGGAGACCGAGCACCTTCTCGCTCTGGCCGGACTTTAGGACCGGGCGGCCCGCACGTCGTCGTCTCCGGCATCCGCGAACCCTAACCGCCCGTCAGATCTCGATTCGCGCGCCGATGATGACGGTCCGGTCCATCGGCAACCCGAAGTACTCGGCGTCGGAGGTCATCCGGGAGATCGTGATGAACAGTCGCTTGCGCCAGGGTGCCATCGTCGGATCCGGTCCAGGCCGCAGGCTGACGTCGGAGAGGAAGTACGTGGCGTGGTCGACGTCGACCGGTCCCCCTGCCAGTGCGGGATCGACCAGTCGGAGTGCGGCGGGGACGTCCGGGCGTTCCATGTAGCCGACCCGAACCATCACGTAGAAGATGCCGTGATCGGGATAGCCGAGGTCCTCAACGGTGATGCGTTCGGCATCGGGCACTCGCGGTACCGGCTGGGTCTCCACCGAGACGATCATGACGTGCTCCTGCAATACGTGGATCCGATCGACGTTGGCCCGCATCGACAGTGGGGCGGCCTCGCCGCCCCGGTTGAGATACACCGCCGTGCCCGGCAAACGGGGCAACGCCGGCCTGCGCCCGGCGAGATCGCGGACGAAGTCGCGCAGCGGCTCGAACTGCTCTGACCCCGGCGTGGGCGACGGCGACTTGAGCCTTCCCCGAGCCTGCTCTGCCGCCTTCTCCCTGGCGGCCAAGGCGATCTCGCGGCCGCGCCGCCAGGTGGTCATGACGGTGAAGCCGATCAGTCCGATCAGCAGCGGCAGCCACGCGCCGTGCAGCAGCTTGGTCAGGTTGGCCGCGAAGAACAGCAGGTCGACGGTCAGCAGGGCGCCGCCGCCGAGGATGACCAGCCACAGCGGTACCCCCCACCGGATTCGTGCGATGTACAGGAAGAGCAGCGTGGTGATGGTGATGGTCCCCGTCACCGCCATGCCGTAGGCGTAGCCGAGCGCCGCCGAACTGCGGAACGCCAAGACCAGAACGATGACCGCCACCATCAGCAGGCCGTTGACCCACGGCACGTAGATCTGACCGATTGAGGACTCCGAGGTGTGCGCGATCCGCATCCGCGGCAGGTAGCCGACCTGGGCTGCCTGGGAGACCATCGAATACGCCCCGGTGATTACCGCCTGGGAAGCGATCACCGTCGCCACCGTGCACAGCACGATGATCGGAATCTGCGCCCAGCCGGGGAACAGCATGAAGAACGGGGCCTTCACGTTGCTCTCGTCGCCGATGAGCAACGCGCCCTGCCCGAAGTAGTTGAGCACCAAGGCCGGCAACACCAGGCCCAACCACGCGAGGGTGATCGGCGCCCGGCCGAAGTGGCCCATGTCCGCAAACAGCGCCTCGGCCCCCGTGACCGCCAGGACGACAGCGGCCAGTGCGAAGAAGGCGATGTGGAAATGGCCGGCCATGAACTCAAGGGCGTAGAGCGGCGACAGTGCGCGCAGGATCTGCGGGTGGCCCATGATGCCGCGCACACCGGCGAACCCGATGACGACGAACCACAGGATCATCACCGGGCCGAAGAACCGGCCCACCGTCGCGGTGCCGTGGCGCTGCACCGAGAACAGTCCGACGACGATGACCACGGTGATGGGCACCACGAGTTCGGCCAGTCCCGGATCGACGACCTTGAGGCCCTCGACGGCGGAGAGCACTGAGATCGCCGGAGTGATCATGCTGTCACCGAAAAACAATGCCGCACCAAGGATTCCGAGGGTGGAAAGCGCGGCAACGACGCGAGGATTGGACTTGTCCGCCAACCGGTGGACCTGGGTGATCAGGGCCATGACCCCGCCCTCGCCGTCATTGTCGGCCCGCATCACCAACATGACGTAGGTCAGTGTGACGATGGCCATCACCGACCAGAAGACCAGCGACACCACGCCGTAGACGTTGTTGATGTTGATCGGCACCGGATGTGGATCGCCGGGATTGAACACCGTCTGCAGTGTGTAGATCGGACTGGTGCCGATATCACCGAACACAACCCCGAGTGCGCCCACGACAATCCCGGCGCGCAGGCGTTGCGCCGCGGGATGAGACGTCGTGGGGATTTCGGTGGACACTAGGCGCCCGATCGTATCCCCGCCACCCCGCCACCCCGGGCACTTCGGCTCGCCGGGGGCGCTCCCCGATCTCGTAGTCTGCTCGCAGCGGTAGCCGACCTCGACAACTACGCCTACCCGCTCGCCAAGGAGCTCACATGCGAACCTCGACCGCCTGGACGCTGGTGGTGCTGGCCATCCTCGGCGCCCTCGCCGTCGCGCTGGTCTCCGAACTCACCGACCGGCCGAGCCCATCTACTCAGTCCTCGGCGGCTCCGCGCACCCACCGCGACGCCGACACCCCCGAGGCGCTCGCCGAACCCCGGCGAATGGCAGCGCTGCCGCCCTGCCCGGTCGGCGCGGGCGGTCCCGGTCCACAACGGCTGCGTGACGTGGTGGTGGAGTGCGCCTCCGACGGCTCCGACGTCGACGTCGCCGCCGCGCTGGCCGGCCGTCCGGTGGTGCTGAACCTGTGGGCCTACTGGTGCGGTCCGTGTGCCGACGAACTTCCCGCCCTGCAGGAGTACCAGCGCCGGGTCGGCGATGCCGTCGAGGTGGTCACCGTCCATCAGGACGAGAACGAGACGGCTGGGCTGCTGCGGATGGCCGAACTCGGCGTCCGTTTGCCGGTACTGCAGGACGGCAGGCGCAGTATCGCCGCCGCCCTCGGCGTGCCGAACGTCATGCCTGCGACGGTGGTGCTGCGCCGGGACGGTAGCGTTGCGCGGGTGCTGCCGCAGCCGTTCACCAGCGCCGATGAGGTTGCCGCCGCGGTGGATACGGCGTTGCGGTAGTGACGGCACAGGATTGGAGTCTCCCGGCGGGCGCAGTGGCTGCCCTTCGGCCGCAGGCGCGACCGCCGTGGCTGGCGCCCTTGATCGACAACCTGGACCGCATTCCCGAGGCCTACCGGCGACGGGTTCCGCCCGAGTTGCTCACCGCACTGAGCCAGGCGGCCACAAGCCGGTCCAGGGAGGCTGCGGTGCTCGTGCTGTTCTCCGGCCCGCCGGCCGAACGCCCGGCCGGGCAGGTGCCCGTTGAGGCAGACCTGCTGCTGACTGTTCGGGCCGGGACATTGCGTCACCACGCCGGCCAGGCGGCGTTTCCCGGCGGTGCGGTAGACCCGGGTGATCCGCACCCGGTGCAGACCGCACTGCGCGAGGCCAACGAAGAGACCGGCGTCGATCCCGCGCGCCTGCACCCACTGGGCACCTTGGACCGGATGTTCATCCCGCCGTCGGGCTTTCACGTCGTTCCGGTGCTGGCCTACTCGCCGGACCCTGGGCCGGTCATGGTGGTCGACGAATCAGAGACGGCTGCTGTGGCGCGGGTTCCGTTGCGTGCGTTGATCAATCCGCGAAACCGGCTCATGGTGTGTCGCACTGATGCCGATCGGCGCTACGCCGGCCCGGCGTTCCTGCTCAACGAGATGTTGGTGTGGGGATTCACCGGCCACGTAATCTCGGCAATGCTCGACGTGGCCGGATGGGCGCAACCGTGGGACACCGAGGACGTGCGAGAGTTGGATGAGGCGATGGCGCTCGTTGGGGACGGCCGCGACGACAGGGAGGAGCCGGTGTGACGGGCTCGCAATGGCTGGACATCGCCATCATCGGCGTGGCCTTGATTGCCGCGATCTCCGGATGGCGTTCGGGTGCACTGGGTTCGCTCATGTCGTTCATCGGGGTGGTCCTCGGCGCGATCGCCGGCGTCATGCTCGCCCCACACATCGTCAGCCACGTCGACTCGCCGCGCGGGAAGCTCTTCACCGCGCTGCTTCTCATCCTGGCGCTGGTGGTCATCGGTGAGGTGGCCGGGGTGGTACTCGGCCGTGCGGTCCGCGGCTCGATCCGCAGCGGTCCTGTCCGGTTGGCCGACTCGCTCATCGGCGTCGGGCTGCAACTCATTGTGGTGCTCATCGCCGCCTGGCTGCTCGGCAGTCCGCTGACGACCTCCAACCAGACCAGTCTGGCGTCGGCCGCCCGCGATTCGAAGGTCATCACCGAAGTCGACAAATACGCACCGGATTGGCTGCGTTCGGTACCCAAGCGGATGTCGGCCCTGCTGAGTACCTCAGGCCTGCCGGAAGTCCTCGATCCGATGCGCACCCCGGTGCCGACCGTCGATGCTCCGGACGCCACGCTGGCCGACAGCCTGGTCGTGGCAAAGTCGCGGCCCAGCGTCGTCAAGATCCGCGGTGTCGCGACGAGCTGCCAAAAGGTGCTCGAGGGAACCGGTTTCGTCATCGCCCCCAACCGGGTGATGTCCAATGCGCATGTGGTGGCCGGCTCGGACAGTGTGACCGTCGAGGCCGAGGGCCAGACCTACGACGCGACGGTGGTGGCCTATGACCCCGACGCCGACATCTCCATCCTCGATGTGCCGAATCTGCCGCTGCAGCCGTTGGTGTTCGCCGACCAGCCCGCGAAGACGGGCACCGACGCCGTTGTGCTCGGCTTTCCCGGCGGCGGCGACTTCGTCGCCACCCCGGCCAGGGTTCGGGAGATCATCGAACTCAGCGGCCCTGACATCTATAAGACGAAGACCGTGAACCGAGAGGTCTACACCATCAGAGGGACTGTCCGCCAAGGTAATTCCGGTGGCCCCATGATCAACAGGTCCGGTCAGGTGATCGGCGTGGTCTTCGGTGCGGGAGTCGACGACAACGACACCGGATTCGTGATGACCACCGACGAGGTGTCCCGGCAGTTGGCCAAGATCGGCAACACCGCCAAGGTGCCGACCGGTGCCTGTGTCACCGGTTGAGCCCGGTCGCATCCAGGAAACGCTGGAGGTGTCCGTTGACCTCCGCGGGCGCCTCCTCGTGGGCGTAGTGCCCGACGCCGGGAAGTTCCACGAATCGCCCGCGCGGTGCGTAGCGACGGCTGCGCTGGACCGGATCCTTCAGGACGTAGGGGTCCTCGCCGCCGTGTAGATGCAGCAGTGGCAGGTCGATTGAACGGTTCATCAGCGTCATGAACCTACGGCCCTCGCTGCGCGTCTGGCTGCGCACAGCCCAGCGCTGGTACTCCAGCGCCGAATGTGCTGCTGACGGGATCTGGATGGCCTCCCGCAGGTGCGCGATGGTCTCCGAGAAGTCCGCGGAGGCAATCCATTTCCCGGAGGAGCGGGCCCGGATCAGTGTCTCCAACTCCTCGGCGTTGTTGCGGGTGAGCAGGCGTTCGGGCCGCCGCGGAACCTGGTAGCGCAGCAGGCTGGGAAGCAGTGCACGCCGCTGGTCACGATTGGTCATTACCGAACGGCGCAGAGCGGCCGGGTGCGGCGAACTGATCAGGGCGACGGCGTCGACCACCCGGGAGTGCAGAACCGCGGTCGCCCATCCCACCAGGCCGCCATCGGCGTGACCCACCAGGGTGGCGGAGGTGTGTCCGAGTGCGCGGACCAGGCCGGCGGTGTCGCCGGCCAGAGTCCAGCCGTCGTATCCGCGTGGGGGCTTGTCGCTCCCGCCGTACCCGCGCAGGTCTACGGCGACCACCCGGGCGCCGCTCAGTCCACGTAACTGATGGCGCCACGACCACCAGAACGAGGCAAATCCATGCAGCAGGAGGATCAGTGGCCTGGCGGTGGGCGGGGTGTCGTCGTCGTCGATGTTCAGAGCTTCGACGCACTGGAACCGGATGCCGTTGGCGTGGACGTCATGGTGACGCCACGGGCCCGCGATGCGGGTGACCGAAGGATCCGGGCTAGTCATCACCAGCCAGACGGATCGCCTGGTAACCGATCCGGCGGTGTGACCGGCAGGCCGGTGTCGGCGTACACCGCGGCGGTCGGATCATGGCCCGGCGGGTACCCGGTGGGTTCGACATATTCGACATATTCGGTGTACTCCGTCGACTCCACGTACTCGGTCGGCTCGTACTCGGCGTATCCGGTGTACTCGGCGTCCTCGTACACGGTCCCCTCATACACGGTCCCCTCGTACGCGGTCTCCCCGTACGCGGTCTCCCCGTACTCGGTCTCCCCATACTCCACGGTCTCCGCCGGGTACACGGTCTCCTCGTACACCACGGTCTCGGTGGGGTAGGCGGTCTGCCCGTACTCCACGGTCTCGGTGGGGTATGCGTCCCGCTGATAGGGGGCGGCGGCAACGGCAGGACGCTGCGAAGCCGGCGATTGAATGCGCGGCGGGACCGGTGCGGGAGCAGAAGTGGGGGACGACGAGGTCCCGCCGGCGAACTTCGACAGCCCCGGGCTGAGCGCGGCAGTGGTCTCCTTGACCGACTTGATGGTCTGCTGGGGTCCGCGGATCCGTCGCACCTTGAGGTAGCCGAGCAGTGCGAAAACAGCGGTGACGACGAGCATGAGGACGAAGACGATCAGGAACGCCGCCCAGCGCCACAACCAGGTGTCCAGGAGTTCGGCCAGGAAGAAGAACATGAAGAAGGTGGAGTAGAGCAGTACAACCAGGGCAATGATGAAGAAGATGCTGCCGGTCAGGCCCTTCTTCACGTCTCGGGTGATTTCCGCCTTGGCCAGTTCGACCTCGGCCCGCACCAGTGTTGAGACCTGGGCGCTGGCGTCCTTGACCAGGTCGCCGATCGATGGATTCGGCGGCATCGCATGCGGGTCTACCAGCGGAATCGAGGTAGCCGTGTTGGGCACCCCGTTCTTGCGATCCCGTTTGCTCACGGCAGTCCTCCAGAGTCGTGTGGTCGCGGTTCATGTTGCCACGTCGAACACGCGACGGGGGTACCCCGGGCGTTGTTACAGAAGTTACTAGAGTGACTAAGTTAGGCTTGTGGTGCAAGGGGGTCGGCAATGGAGGTGGCGGTGACCAGGGCAACCGGTAAGCGGCGAGCAGCGGCGGCGGCACTGCGGGCCTTGGGGGTCTTGGGGGCCGTAGCCCTGTCCTGTGCCGCGCTTCTGCCGACATCGCCGACCGCTGCGGCTGAGGATCCCGTGCCCCTCGGCGGCGGTGCAGGCCTGGTCATCGACGGTGAGGCGTTCTGCACGCTCACCGCCATCGGTACCGACCGCACCGGGGCTCTCGTCGGTTTCACCTCCGCGCACTGCGGCGGTCCCGGCGCCCAGGTTGCCGCCGAGGGTGCGCAGGACCGCGGCACCCTCGGCACCATGGTGGCCGGAAACGACGGACTGGATTACGCCGTCATCCGGTTCGATCCGGCCAAGGTGGCACCCGTCTCGAACTGGAACGGGTTCATCATCAACGGTCTCGGACCGGATCCGGCCTTCGGCCAGGTGGCGTGCAAGCTGGGCCGCACCACTGGCTACTCCTGCGGGGTGACGTGGGGTCCCGGCCAGGACCCGGGCACCATCGTCAACCAGGTGTGCGGGCGGCCCGGTGATTCCGGGGCCCCGGTCACGGTCAATAACAAACTCGTCGGCATGATCCACGGAGCCTTCACCGAAGGGCTGCCCACCTGTGTCATCAAGTACATACCGCTGCACACACCGGCGATCACCATGTCGATGAACTCGATCCTGGCCGACCTGGCCACCAAGGATCGGCCCGGCGCAGGTTTCGTCCCGACCGTCGACGTGGCCCCCGGTCCGGCCTGAGCAGCGGCAGGCTAGTTGGCCTTGCTGGCCCGGATCGCCTGGAAGACGGTCGGATCGACCAGCGTCGAGGTATCGCCCAGTTCACGGCCCTCGGCGACATCGCGCAGCAACCGGCGCATGATCTTGCCGCTGCGGGTCTTGGGAAGTTCAGGAACCACGTGGATTTCGCGCGGCTTGGCAATCGGTGAAATCTCTCGGGCGACCTCGGCGCGCAGTACGTCCACCATGTCTTTGGTGGACATCTCGGCGTGGTGCTCCTTGAGGATGACGAAGGCGCAGATCGCCTGGCCGGTGTACTCGTCGGATGCGCCAACCACGGCCGCCTCGGCGACACCGGCGTGGCCGACCAGTGCTGACTCCACCTCCGCGGTGGAGATCCGGTGACCGGAGATGTTCATCACGTCGTCGATGCGCCCGAGCACCCACACCTCGCCGTCGCTGCCGTAGCGCGCTCCGTCGCCGGCAAAGTACCAACCCTGCTCGGCGAACCGAGACCAGTAGGTCTCGACGAACCGTTCTTCGTCGCGCCAGATTCCGCGGAGCATTGCCGGCCAGGGCTCGTCCAGGACGAGGTATCCGGTGACGTGTTCGCCGTCCTCGGTCGCCGGTTCGAGTTCCACCCCGTTGTCGTCGACGATCTTGGCCGAGATACCGGGCAGCGGTCGCATCGCTGAACCGGGTTTGCAGGTGGTCACCCCGGGCAGTGGCGAAATCATCACCGCGCCGGTCTCGGTCTGCCACCAGGTGTCCACGATCGGGGCCGCGTCCCCACCGAACACCAGCCGGTACCAGCGCCACGCCTCCGGGTTGATCGGCTCGCCGACCGATCCCAACAGCCGCAGGCTGGACAGATCATGCTCGAACGCCAACTCGCGGCCCCAGCGCATGAAGGTCCGGACCAGAGTCGGTGCGGTGTAATAGATTGTGACACCGTACTTTTCGATGATCTGAAAATGGCGGTGCTCATCCGGCGAAGCCGGCGTGCCCTCATAGACCACTTGGGTTGCACCGTTGGACAACGGCCCGTAGACGATGTAGCTGTGACCGGTCACCCAGCCGATATCGGCTGTGCACCAGTAGACGTCGGTCTCCGGCTTGATGTCGAAGACGTAGTAGTGGGTGAAGGACGCCTGGGTGAGATAGCCACCCGAGGTGTGCATGATTCCCTTGGGCTTGCCGGTGGTGCCCGAGGTGTAGAGCAAAAACAGCAACTGCTCGGAATCGAACGCCTCCGGGGTGTGCTGATCCGATGCGGTGTCGACGGTCTCGTGCCACCAGAGGTCTCGCCCATCGGTCCAGTCGACGTCGATCCCGGTGCGCCGCACGACCAAGACGTGCCGTACCGAGGGCTGACCGGCGACCGCCTCGTCGACGGCTGCCTTCAGTGAGACGGCACTGCCGCGGCGGTATTGGCCATCGGTGGTGATGACCAGTTTGGCCTCGGCGTCCTCAACGCGGGCCCGCAATGCCGAAGCCGAGAAACCACCGAAGACCACCGAATGCATGATTCCCAACCGAGCGCAGGCGAGCATCGCGACGATCGCCTCAGGAACCATCGGCATGTAGATCGCCACCCGGTCACCGGCCACCAGGCCGAGTTCGGTCAGCGCGTTGGCCGCCTTGCACACCTCGTCTTTGAGTTGGGCGTAAGTGATGGTGCGCGCATCGCCGACCGGTTCGCCCTCCCAGTGGATGGCCACCCGGTCGCCGTTGCCGGCCTCCACGTGGCGGTCCACGCAGTTGTAGGCGACGTTGAGCTTGCCGCCGCCGAACCACTTGGCGAACGGCGCATCCGACCAGTCCAGAACCTCGGTGAAGGGGGTGTGCCAATGCAACCGGTTGGCCTGCTCGGCCCAGAATGCGAGGCGGTCAGCCTCGGCTCGTTCATAGAGCGTGGCCGTTGCGTTGGCGGACTTGGCGAAGCTTTCCGGCGGAGGGTAATGGGTCGGAACGTCGGTTCGCGCCTCGGTCATAGCTGTGAGCGTAATCATCCAACAGGCCTCCCAACAGGCCTCCGCGCAGAGTCTTACTTCCCGGCTTCACACCCCCTCTACACCCCGGCGACACCCCTGACGACCTCCGGACAGGCCGACCACTAGCGTGACGGTTCGTGACTACCGGGCACCCGCAGCGGCGGGGCGGACCAGACCTGCTGGCGCCGCTGCTGGATCTGCCCGGGGTGGCTGATGCCGCCGAAGCGGCACGCACGGCCCTGGGCAAGGCGCACCGGCACCGCACCAACCTCCGTAACTGGCCGGTGACGGCAGCTGAATCCGCGGTCCGCGGTGCGCGGTGTTCCTCGGCCCTGGACGGCGGCGGCGTCCAGTTGCAGAGTGAGGCCGCCGGATCCGACGATCCGGTGCTGGCCGGGGCGCTGCGAGTCGGCCAGGCACTCGAGGGCGGGGCGACCAACCTGGTCGGGGTATGGCAGCACGCGCCACTGCAGGCCTTGGCGCGGCTGCACGCGTTGGCTGCCGCCGACCTGGCGGCTGACACCGACCTAGGCCGGCCGCGGTCGGTGCCGGAGGTGGTGGCCCGGCTGGACCTGATGACGCGGTTGGTGTCGGGGGGAAGTTCGGGCGGAAGCGCGGTCCCGGCCGCTGTGCTGGCTGCCGTCGCTCACGGCGAGTTGATGACCCTGGCGGCTTTCGGCAGTGCCGACGGTGTCGTCGCGCGCGCCGTCTCGCGACTGGTGACGATCGCCTCCGGCCTCGATCCGCACGGCCTGGGAGTGCCCGAGGTCTATTGGATGCGACGCGCCGAGGAGTACCGGGCCTGCGCCGCGGCGTTCGCGACAGGGGAGCCCGACGGAGTCGCAGCGTGGATAATCACGTGCTGCCTCGCGCTGGAAGACGGTGCGCGTGAAGCCATTTCGATCGCGGAGGCGGCGGCGACCTGAGCGAAGTTCGTGACGTCGCCAGAACGTGAAGCGGGCGGCGTTCCGAATCGAGTTCGGCGCGCCGCCCGCTAACACGGTTCCGAGCTACCAAGCGTGCTGTATGGGTTGCGTTGGTGGCCTCGGCGTCTTGCATTGCGCTTCAAGGGACTGGAAAACCAGTTCTTCATCCGCTTTATGCAATTACGCAGGCCCGCAACACTTCTGCCAACATAGCGGCGTGCTCCGCGTGGGTACTCGTGAACCATGCTGGGTCGCTCGGCTCGGGAGGTGAAACCTTCTCTTCCGGTGCCATCTTGGCCTTGCCAAGCTTCCGTGCTTCCTTTGTACTACGTGACCGCCGTCACAGCAAGGGCAAAGCATGTTTATTCTCGGCGTGTCAAAAATTGAAGCGGCGCAACGCCGCTGAGGTCATCGAATAGGCCGGCGCTCCGCCTGCCTGAGCACTGATGACCAATGCCGCGCTGTCGCCACGGCCACCCGGGGCGGCGCCGGTATTCGTGCCCGCAGAGGGGACGGGGCCGGGAAGAACTCAGCACCGGCCAGTCCCGTAATGCGGCTAGCCTGCCGCAGGCGGCGATCACCGTCTTGTCGAGATCGGAAACGCTGCGGTTCGCGGCGGGGCGTGACCGCCCGGGAAGATCGTGACCGCTCACCATCCCAGGATGACTCCGCCCTACCGATGCGCCGGATTTTGACAGTTGGTGCCAGCTGTCGGAGGGCGCAGATTCACAGGAAACACCTCGGTTTCAATTTGGTTTTCTGCTTGCGCTGCGCCCCTGGATCGTGTGTATAGTTGGCATCGCTCGGCTTAGGTCGAGAGTGCATCAGCCCGACCCCCCGGGGCTGATACACGACGACCCTCGCCTCCTCCCCCCCTGGCGAGGGTCGTCCTTTTTGGGCGGACCGTTGGTTCGCCGGTGATCCCCAGATCCGTTGTCATCCACAGTTGTTGGGTGGCCGACTGGTGCGACCCTGATGCGCCCGACATTGTGGGCGTCGTGACGTATGCCACAGGCGCCAGTGCGCCGAACGCAACACCCACGGTCTTGACCGTGATCGGTGATGCCGAACTATCCGCCAACGTCGACCGCGTCGTGGCTGCCGTCGGCGCCCGGGCGGTGGCCGCCGCGGCGCCGGGTCGCCGGAACTGGCTGTCCGCTGCCGCAGTCATCCTCGACGACCAGGGAGCGCGGCGATGCGTCGCGGCCGCGGTGCCCAGGCGTGACGGCGTGCTGCTGGTCGCCACCGGCGAGCCCTCACCGCCGGTGTGGACCGCGGCCGTCGACGTCGGCGCTGGACATGTCTGCGTGTTGCCGGCCCAGGAGGCCGTGCTCGTCCGGCGTCTTGCCGAGGCCGTCGATTCCGGTGCGGCGGCCGGCCGCTGCGGGCCGGTGGTCGGTGTGGTCGGCGGGCGCGGTGGTGCGGGCGCATCGGTGTTCGCGGCGGCCCTGGCGGCGTGCGCCGACAATGCACTACTGATCGACACCGACCCGTGCGGTGGGGGGATAGATCTGTTGTTGGGGGGCGAGGCGGCGCCGGGACTGCGGTGGCCTGATCTGCAGCTGCATAACGGGCGGCTGGCGTGGTCGGCGCTGCGCGAGGTACTGCCACGGCGAGGTGGGGTGAGCATCCTGTCCGGGACCCGCTCCTTCCATGAGATTGATCCCGGCGCACTGGCGGCGGTGCTGGATGCGGGGCGCCGTGGCGGTGTGGCGGTGATCTGCGATCTTCCTCGGCACTTGAGCCCCGCGGCGCTGTGCGCGGTTCAGTGCGCCGATCTGGTGGCGGTGCTGACCAGTTGCGATGTGCGGAGTGCTGCAGCGGCCTCCGGTTTGGTGACCGCGCTGTCCCGGGTCAACCCCAACGTTGGCCTGGTGGTGCGGGGCCCGTCGCCGGGCGGGTTGCGCGCCGTGGAAGTGGCCGCTGCTGCCGCCGCGCCGCTACTGGCTTCGATGCGTGCGGAACACCAACTGGCACAACAGCTTGAGCATGGTGGGCTGCGGCTCGGGCGGCGCTCGCCACTAGCCGGAGCAGCCCGCCGGGTCCTCGATGTGGTGCACCGGCACACTTCGGGACGCGCGGCATGAACGGATCATTGATCGACCGTGTCCGGGAGCGCCTGGCCGCTGAATCAGCACCACTGCGCCCAGCCGTCGTAGCGGCCGCCATCCGGGCTGAGTCGGGCGGGGTGTTGGGCGACACCGAAGTGCTCAGCAGCCTGCGGATGGTCGAGACGGAGTTGACCGGAGCCGGGATTCTGGAACCCCTACTACGCTCGGACGGCACCACCGACGTGCTCGTCACCGCGCCCGACCAGGTGTGGATCGACGACGGAAACGGCCTGCGCCGCAGTGATATCCGATTTCCCGACGAAGCCGCGGTTCGCAGGCTGGCGCAGCGACTCGCTGCCACGGCCGGACGACGCCTCGATGACGCGCAGCCGTGGGTGGATGCGCAGCTCAGCGGTGTCGTCGGATCCGGACGGTTCAGCGTTCGGCTCCACGCGGTGCTGCCCCCGGTCGCTGCCGCCGGGACCTGTCTGTCGCTGCGGGTGCTGCGCCCGGCCACCCAGGATCTGGCGGCGTTGGCGGCGGCCGGGGCGATCGACCCCGACGCGGGGCGGTTGCTGCTGGACATCATCGCCTCCCGGCTGGCATTCCTGGTCTCCGGCGGCACCGGGGCGGGCAAGACCACCATGCTGGCTGCAGCGCTCGGCGCAGTACCCGGCCACGAGCGGATCGTGTGCGTCGAGGATGCAGCGGAACTCGCACCGCAACACCCGCATTTGGTCCGCCTGGTCGCCCGCGCCGCCAATGTGGAAGGGGCCGGGGAGGTCACCTTGCGCCAGTTGGTGCGTCAGGCGCTGCGGATGCGACCGGACCGCATCGTCGTCGGCGAGGTGCGCGGTGCGGAGGTGGTCGATCTGCTGGCCGCGCTGAACACCGGCCACGACGGCGGCTGCGGCACCGTGCACGCCAACAGCCCGGCGGAGGTGCCGGCCAGGCTGGAAGCGCTGGCGTCGCTGGGGGGATTGGACCGCGGTGCGCTGCACAGCCAACTGGCAGCTGCGGTCCAGGTGGTCATTCACGTCAGCCGCGGTGCGCGCGGGCGCAGGCTCAGCGAGATCGCGGTGCTCCGCCGCGATGAAGCAGGCTTCTGCCAGGCGGTCCCGGCCTGGCAGGCCGGCCGCGGCCGGTGCGGGGGAGCCGAGTTGCTGGGCCGGTTGATCGATGAACGGGCCGGCCGGTGACCACACCTCAGATCGCCGCAGTACTGCTGGCCGCCGCCGTGCTCGCCGCTCCGGCGCCACCGATTCGCCGCTTAAGGCTCCCCCGCCGCCCGGCCGATCGGTCGGGCCCGGCGATAGCGACCGCGGCCGTTGTCGCAGCGCTGGCCGTGCTGGCTCCCCTGCCGCTGCTGGTGCTCTGCGTCGTCATTGGTGTGCTGTTCGTCGCGCGGATCCGCAGGCAGCGCCGGAACCGCCGGAGCCTTCGGGAAGGACAGGAGATGGCCGCCGCCCTCGAGGTGGTAGTCAATGAGCTGCGGGTCGGCGCACATCCGCTGGCCGCCTTCTCCGTCGCCGCCGCGGAGTCGCGCGGTGACACCGCCCGCGTGTTGCATGCGGTGGCCAGCCGGGCCCAGTTGGGTGCTGATGTCGCCGAGGGCATGCGGGTGGCCGCCCGCACCTCACCGGTGCCGAACCACTGGAACCGGCTGGCCGTGTTCTGGGACCTGTCTGCCCAGCATGGTCTGGCGCTGTCGACCCTGATGCGGGCGGCCCACCGTGACATCGTGGAACGGCAGCGATTTGCAGACCGCATGCACGCCGCCCTGGCCGGGGCTCGAGCGACCGCGGCGATCCTGGCCGCACTCCCGGCACTCGGGGTGCTGCTCGGCCAGTTGATCGGGGCGGATCCGGTTCGGTTCCTGCTCGCCGGCGGACTGGGCGGCGCGCTGCTCGCCATCGGAGTCTGCCTGATCTGCGCCGGGGTCTTCTGGGCTGATTTCATCGTCGACAGACTGGTGACATGAGCGCGGCGGCGATGCTGCTGGCGGCCGCGCTGCTGCTCTGCGCGGGTCCAGCAGAGGCGCGCCGGCGTGCCGGGGCGGTGTCGCGACGTCGGATCGGCCGTCGCGAAAAGTCAACTCAACCAGACCCTTTCGCAGAAGCCTCGGCGCTGGACGTGTTGTCGGTGTGCTTGTCCGCCGGGATGACGGTTTCGGCGGCGGCCACAGCGACGGCACCCTTCGCGCCGGCGGCACTGGGAGCACTGTTGCGGCGTGCAGCGGATCTGGTGGCGCTGGGAGCCGATCCGGAGACCGCCTGGCAGGTCGGCGCGGCTGATGCCGACGACGCTTGTGTGGCTCTGGCTCGACTTGCCCGCCGGTCGGCGGCCTCCGGCACAGCACTGGCCGATGGCGCCGCTGAACTGGCCGAGCAGGTGCGTCAAGGTGTCACCCACCGCGCGGCGGCGGCCGCTGAGCGGGCCGGCGTCCTGATCGCCGGACCCTTGGGGCTGTGTTTCCTGCCCGCATTCGTCTGCCTGGGCATCGTGCCGGTAGTGGCGGGACTGGCCGGGGAGATCTTCGGGGCGGGGCTGCTGTGACCATAGGGCCCGGAGTCTTACCGAAAGTTCACATCAGAGAAGGGAAAAAAATTGAGGGACAACATGATTCGAGTCACGCAGGCGCGCATCATCAACGCGATGGTCGACGAGTCCGGCATGTCTACGGTCGAATACGCCATCGGCACGATCGCGGCCGCGGCGTTCGGAGCCATCCTCTACAGCGTGGTGACCGGCGACTCGATCGTCGGAGCGCTGACCAACATCATCAACCGGGCACTGTCCACCCGGGTCTGAACGATGGCGGCTTCGGCACGGTGGAGGCCGCACTGGCCATCGCCGGCATGGTGGCGGTACTGGTGCTGTGTGCCGCCGGAGTCAGCGCGGTCGGACTACAGGTGCGGTGTGTGGACGCAGCCCGTGAGGCGGCCAGGCTCGCCGCCCGCGGAGACAAGTCCGCCGCGGCCGCCGCCGGGCAACTTGCTGCGCCCGGGGCTGCGCTTGAACTCCGGCGCGACGGTGACCGAATCGTGGCCAGGGTCAGCGGACGGTCGCCGATTCTGCCGGGGGTCGTCATCGTCGGACAGGCAGTCGCGGCCGTCGAGCCGGGTCGGTGACGAACGCGGGGCTGCATCGGTGTTCGCCGCCGTCGTGATGGCGGCGATATCAGCGGTCGCCGTCTGCGGCATCGCGGTCGGTTCGGCTGTGGTGGCCCGGCATCGCGCGCAGTCGGCGGCCGATCTGGCGGCTCTGGCAGCGGCGGCACGGGTGCCGGTCGGCGCCCAGGCCGCCTGCCGGCAGGCGCACGCCATCGCCGCGGCGATGCGGGTCACCGTTGAGGACTGCCAATTGGTGAACCTCGACGTCTTGGTGACCGTCTCGGCCGAGACCGGTCTGCGAATCGGCGGGCAGGCCGTCGCCGTGGCCAGGGCCGGACCTACGTTGCGGGAGTAGCTGTTTCGATTTGCTCGAGGTCGGCCTTATCCAGGCCGGCGTCGGCAAGTTCGGCATCGGTCGGTAGCCGCAGGGTGACCAGGCCGCCGTATACGCCGCCTTCCAATTCCACCTTGCTGACCGTGACGTGTAGCGCAACCCATCCGCCGTCGTGGCCGGGCAGACGTAATACACCGCTGGTGTTGCCGGTCTCCAGTTCGGCGGCCATGCGGGCCGAGAAGCGTTTGTGGTCCTCCGGATGCATCTGAGTCCGGCCGCGCCAGTTGAAGTAGGGACACGGGTCGTCGATCCATTTCAACAACGTCCAGTTGTTGAGATTGACCACGAGCCGGTACATACCGGGCTGTGCCAGACCCTCGATGATGCGCTGGGCCAGTTGATCGGGTGGCTGCGATGACTCCCGGACTTCTTCGACGAGGTTCATGGCCCGGGCGATGAGGTGCTCTCCGCCGTCCTCCATGGCTTCCATCGCCGTCCGGGCGGTGAAACCCACCCTGCGGAAATTGCCCTGTTTATCGGTGAATTCCCAACTGGAGCAGTAGGTCCGGCCTGGTGCGGGATCAATGGCCAACGCCAGAACTTTGGCCTCGTCCCGATTCAGACTCCGGCTGGGAATGTCCTCCACGAAGGCCCGGCCGGTGATCGCTTCCGCTGCCGGGTCCATGCCGGCGTTGATCAGATACTCCACCGTCCCGTTGGCCTCCCCGGTGGTGAAATCCCACACCAGCGGTCCGGGGATCGGCCGCTCGGGCGGTTCCTCGTCGGGGGGGCCGTACCAGACATGCACCGCGTGGATGTGGCCGTCGGACATCTGAACCGGTTCGGTCCGAATCACCCGCTTGGCTTTGGGGGTGATACTCGACAACGGTTGGCCGGTGCTGACCGTCTCGGTGATCGCTGTCTGGATCGCGGTCAGGCTGGGGTTGCGCCGCAGGAACGCGGTGAGTGGAACGAAGTTTTTCATCTGGCGGCCCTGAGCCACGACTACCGGTTGGTCGCCGAGTGTCTCCACCAGCAGCCATTCCTGGGTCATGGTCCTAGCTTAGTAGCGTTAACGTGGCTGCCGCGCGCCGGGTGAGGCAAATCCGCAGGTGAAGGCACTCGGAATTTGCCACACACGACAACTGCAGCGTATATTCAGCTACGTCCGGTTTCGGATTGTCGAACGTCACGAGTTGTCCGGTCGTTCGTGCTGCTGTCTAACGGCTCTGCCGTACTGCCTCAAGAAGCGGGGCGTCTGATCGGTCTGCCGCGGGGTGCGAACTTCGCCGGAACGCGACTGTCGACCGTTTTCGAGGGGTCGGTCGGCGGTCGCGGGATCCGGCTATCCCGCAAGGCCTGCCAAAACGACTTGCAGTACCCGCACGGCCCCCGGCTTGTCCAGAGGTTCGTTGCCGTTTCCGCACTTCGGCGACTGAACGCAGGAGGGGCAGCCGTGCGGGCACTCGCAGGCCTGGATCGCCTCCAGGGTCGCGGTCAGCCACGTGCCGGCCAGCAAGAATCCGCGTTCGGCGAAGCCGGCGCCGCCAGGGTGGCCGTCGTAGACGAAAACCGTGGGCAGACCCTCTTCCCCGAGGGCAGTGGACAAACCGCCGATGTCACCGCGGTCGCAGCTTGCCACCAGCGGCAGCAACCCGATTGCGGCGTGTTCGGCGGCGTGCAGTGAACCGGGGATTTGGGAGAGTTCAATTCCGTTGCGGCGCAGGGCTTCCGGGGTAATGGTGTACATCACGGCGGTGGTCGCCAGGGTGCGCTCCGGGCTGTCCAGTTCGATGAAATCGATCACCTCCCCGGACGGGGTGCGGCGTAGGTAGCCGACTACCCGACGGGTCACCGATACCGGAACCAGGCCGAGTGTCACCGCGCCGTAAACGCACCGCTCGCCGGTCCCGGTGACGGTGATGTCGGTGACCTCTCTGGCGAACGTCGAATATCCGGGGTCCTCGGCGTGGACGAAGGCGACGCGGTCGTCGAGATTGAGTGAATCCACCACGTAGGTCTCGCCCTGATGCAGATACACCGCGCCGGGATGCACGGCGGCCGGCGCCTGGCCGGCTTCGGTGTTGCCGAGTAGCCGTCCGGTCCCGGACTCGACGATGGCGACCTGTCCGCCTGCGCCGCCGCGGATGTCGACCTGGTGGTGCGGTTCCAGCCCGGCAGCGGGGAAGTACCGCCCGGCGCGCAGTCGCAGCAGGCCGTCCTCGACCAGTGTCCGGGCCACCGACGCGGCCTTCCAGTCATCCAGTTCGGCCTCGGTCAGTGCCATCTCGGTGGCCGCGCACAGCAGTTGCGGACCCATCACGTAAGGGTTCGTCGGATCGATGACCACCCGCTCCACCGGCTTGCCCAGCAGGGCATCGGGATGGTGCACCAGGTAGGTGTCCAACGGGTCGTCGCGGGCGACCAGGACCACCAGTGCGCCCTGGCCGCGCCGCCCGCAGCGGCCGGCCTGCTGCCAGAACGACGCGACGGTGCCCGGAAAGCCGGCCAGAACCACGGCATCCAGCCCGGAGATGTCGATGCCCAGTTCCAGCGCGTTGGTGGCGGCCAGGCCGCGGAGTTCGCCATCCGCCAGCGCCCGTTCCAGCTTGCGCCGGTCCTCGGCCAGATAGCCCGCCCGATAGGACGCGACGGTCTCACGCAGGTGGGGGGCGATCTCACTCAGCCGCGACTGGGCGCCCAGTGCGGTCAACTCCGCGCTTCGGCGGGACCGGACGAAGGTCAGCGTCCGTGCCCCCTCGGCCACCAGATCGGCCATCATCCGGGCGGCATCAGCCCCGGCTGAACGCCGGACCGGGGCCCCGTTCTCGCCGTGCACGTCGTAGCGCAGTTCCGGTTCCCACAACGCGATGGTTCGGGCGCCCTGCGGCGAGTCGTCCCGGGTCACCTCGGCGACGGGACGCCCGATCAGTTCCGCTGCGGTCTGCCCCGGGGCGGCGGTGGTGGCGCTGGCCAGGATCACCGTCGGCGGCGGTGACCCGGTTTCACCGTAACGTTGGCACAACCGGATCAGCCGCCGCAGCACCATCGCCACGTTGGAGCCGAAAATACCTCGATAGTAATGACATTCGTCCAGGACGATGTATCGCAGACCGCGCAGGAACACCGCCCAGCGGGCGTGGTTGCGTAGCAGCGACAGGTGGACCATGTCGGGGTTGGAGAACAGCCACCGGGAACGTTCACGGGCGAACCGGCGCACCTCGGCGGCGGTGTCGCCGTCATAGGACGTCGGTGCGACGTCGCCCAATCCCGGCACCGCCGCCGTCAGCGAGTGCGCGGTCCGCAACTGGTCGTGGCCCAACGCCTTGGTGGGCGACAGGTAGAGCGCCCGGGCCCGCGGTTGGCGCAGCAGGGTATCCATGATCGGCAACTGGAACGCCAGCGATTTACCCGAAGCGGTGCCTGTGCTGATGACCACGTCCACCCCGCGGTGTGCCAGATCGGCCGCCTCTATCTGATGCGACCAGGGGGCGGTGATGTGGTGGGCCCGCACCGCGCTGACCACGTCCGGGTGCAGCCAACCCGGCCAGTCGGTGGTCCGGCCCTCGCGGGCGGGAATGTCAGTGACGTGCAGCAGCGACGGTGGCCGGTCCGGTCCGCAGACGGCGGTGAGCAGTTCACTACCGAAACTGCCCATACCTGCGCGCCTCAAGTTCGTCTGACGTTCATTGACTGCTAACTGCAGATAATTGTCGCTGAGACTGTCCTTACTGCATCGAACGTGGTTGGATGGTTGGTGGTCGCAGCTTCTGTGTTCGTGTCTCCACAATCGCAGGATCGACGTTGCGGTCGCGGTTCCTGCGAGGGTGTGAGCCCCAGAAGGTATGCGGTCTCAACCGGCCCGGTCTACATGAACATCGGTAGACCGCTCCCGGAAAGAAGTTAGGAAAGAAATGCCACAGGGAACTGTGAAGTGGTTCAACGCGGAGAAAGGCTTCGGCTTTATCGCCCCGGAGGACGGCTCCGCCGATGTGTTCGTCCACTACACGGAGATTCAGGGGTCGGGGTTCCGCACCTTGGAGGAAAACCAGCGAGTTGAGTTCGAGGTGGGTCAGAGCCCCAAGGGCCCGCAGGCCACCGGCGTCCGCGCCGTCTGACCGACCACCAGCAACACAGCACCCCCGCGGGCCCGTGCCGGGCGTCGCGGGGGAGCTTTGGTTTTCCCCGACGGCTAGGCGCCGCGGCACCGGTGAGGCACTGCCTTACTGTCGAAGTGTGAGCCAGCTGTCGTTCTTCTCGGCTGAGTCGGTGCCGCCAGCGGTCGCCGACCTCACCGGGGTGCTCGCCGCGGCCGGCCAATTGGTCAGCATCGGCGATGGCGCTCGGCTGTCGGTGGTGGTTGACGCGGTATGGCGGGCTGCCGCGCTGGCCGACATGATGGTGGCGGCCGGGCTGACGGCCGAGATCACCCGCACCGAGGAAGACACCCCGCTGGTGCGCACCGCGGTGGACGGCCGGCTCCTGGGCCTGGCCGCCGCCTGGACCCGGGGCGCGGTCAAGACGGTGCCGCCGGCATGGCTGCCGGGCCCCCGCGAGCTGCGGGCCTGGACTTTGGCCGGCGGAACACCTGATGCCGACCGTTACCTGCTGAGCCTGGACCCGCACGCTCCCGACACCCACTCCCCGCTGGCATCGGCGTTGATGAGGATCGGCATCGCACCTACTCTCATCGGCACTCGGGGCGCTCGGCCGGCTTTGCGAATCAGTGGCCGACGGCGACTGTCCCGGCTGGTAGAGACGGTTGGCGATCCTCCGGAAGGCGCCGAGGCCGCGGCGGCCTGGCCACGTGTCTGAAACGCCGCCAACGGGGGGCCGGTTTGCATCGGCTGGTGCGAGGGTGCGAAATTGTCAACAACCCCGGGGGTCATCTGTGGCAGTGGACCAACCCGATAGTCAAGAAGTGGAGCTAGGCGCAGTTGGCTGACGACGATGGGCCCGATGCAGGCAGCACCGGGAACCGTAACAACGGCAGCGTCCGGCGGCTCGTCATCGTCGAGTCGCCCACTAAAGCACGCAAAATAGCGGGTTACCTGGGACGCAACTACATCGTCGAGTCCTCCCGCGGCCACATTCGGGACCTGCCCAAGGGCGCCGCTGACGTTCCTGCCAAGTTCAAGTCGGAGAAGTGGGCCCGGTTGGGCGTCAACGTCGACCACGACTTCGAGCCGCTGTACGTGGTCAGCCCGGACAAGAAGGGCACCGTCACCGAACTCAAGAGCCTGCTGAAGGACGTCGACGAGCTGTACCTGGCCACCGACGGTGACCGCGAGGGCGAGGCGATCGCCTGGCATCTGCTGGAAACCCTCAAGCCGCGCGTCCCGGTTCGTCGGATGGTCTTCCACGAGATCACCGAGTCGGCCATTCGGGCGGCCGCCGAGAATCCCCGTGACCTCGACACCGATCTGGTCGACGCCCAGGAGACCCGGCGCATCCTGGACCGGCTCTACGGCTACGAGGTCAGCCCGGTGCTGTGGAAGAAGGTGGCCCCGAAGCTGTCCGCGGGCCGGGTTCAGTCAGTCGCCACCCGCATCATCGTGCAGCGCGAGCGGGAGCGGATGGCCTTCCGCAGCGCCGCCTACTGGGACATCCTGGCCGAGTTGGACGCCAGCGTGTCCGACCCGAACGCCAGCCCCCCCAAGTTCAACGCCCGGCTGGTCGCCGTGGACGGCAAGCGGGTGGCCACCGGCCGCGACTTCGACTCCCTCGGGGCGGTCCGCAAGCCCGCCGAGATCCTGGTCCTCGACGAGGCCGCCGCCGGCGCGCTGGCCACCGGCCTGCAGGGTGCGGCGCTGACGGTCGCCTCGGTAGAGGAGAAGCCCTATACCCGTCGGCCCTACCCGCCGTTCATGACCTCGACGCTGCAGCAGGAAGCCGGCCGCAAACTGCGGTTCACCTCCGAGCGCACCATGAGTGTGGCCCAGAAGCTTTATGAGAACGGCTACATCACCTACATGCGGACCGACTCGACGACCTTGTCGTCGAGCGCCATCGATGCAGCCCGCAATCAGGCCCGCCAGCTGTACGGCGACGAGTACGTGCACCCGTCACCGCGCCAGTACACCCGCAAGGTCAAGAACGCCCAGGAGGCCCACGAGGCGATCCGGCCGGCCGGTGAAACCTTCGCCACTCCAGGCGCGTTGCACGCCGAACTCGATGCCGACGGTTTCCGCCTCTACGAGTTGATCTGGCAGCGCACCGTCGCCTCCCAGATGGCTGACGCCCGCGGCACCACCTTGAGCCTGCGCATCAGCGGCACCGCCGCCGACGGGCGCGAGGCCACGCTGGCCGCCAGTGGCCGCACGATCACCTTCCCCGGCTTCCTGAAGGCCTACGTGGAGACCGTCGACGAACTCGCCGGCGGCGAGGCCGACGACGCCGAGAGCCGGCTGCCTCAGCTCAAGCAGGGACAGCGTGTCGACGCCGTTCGATTGACCGCCGACGGTCACTCCACCAATCCGCCCGCCCGCTACACCGAGGCCTCTTTGGTCAAAGCTCTTGAGGAGCTCGGAATAGGCCGTCCCTCAACGTATTCCTCGATCATCAAGACCATCCAAGGTCGCGGTTATGTGCACAAGAAGGGCAGTGCCCTGGTGCCGTCGTGGGTGGCCTTCGCGGTGACGGGTCTGCTCGAGCAGCACTTCAGTCGACTTGTGGACTACGACTTCACCGCGGCCATGGAGGATGAACTCGACGAGATCGCCGCGGGTCACGAGCAGCGCACCAACTGGCTGCGGAACTTCTATTTCGGGGGCGAGCACGGCGTCCCGCATTCGATCGCGCGGGCCGGCGGCCTGAAGAAACTCGTCGGCGACAACGTCGAGGGCATCGACGCCCGCGGGATCAACTCCATCGCTCTGTTCGACGACGAGCACGGCCGCCCGGTCTACGTCAGGGTCGGCCGGAACGGCCCCTATCTGGAGCGCATGATCGTCGGCGAGGACGGCGAGCCCACGCCGCAACGCGCCAACCTCAGCGACGAAATCACCCCCGACGAGTTGACCCTGGAGTTGGTCGAAACCCTTTTCGCCACACCGCAAGAAGGCCGGGTTCTCGGCGTCGACCCGGAGACCGGGCATGAGATCATCGCCCGCGACGGCCGGTACGGACCCTATGTGACCGAGGTGTTGCCGCCGCCGCCTGACGACGATCCGGGCGTAACCGCCAAGAAGGGCAAGAAGCCCACCGGGCCCAAGCCGCGGACCGGTTCGCTGCTGCGGTCCATGGATCTGCAGACGGTGGCACTCGAGGATGCGCTCAAGCTCCTGTCGCTGCCGAGGCTGGTCGGTCTCGACCCGGACAACGGCGAGGAGATCACCGCGCAGAACGGGCGCTACGGCCCATATCTCAAGCGCGGCACCGACTCCCGCTCACTGGCTTCGGAGGATCAGATCTTCGAGGTCAGCCTCGACGAGGCGCTGAAGATCTACGCCGAGCCCAAGCGCCGGGGTGGGCAGGGTGTCGCCGCCCCGCCGCTGCGCGAACTCGGCAGCGATCCGGCCACGGGTAAGCCGATGGTGATCAAGGACGGCCGGTTCGGGCCTTATGTGACCGACGGCGAGACCAACGCGAGCCTGCGCAAGGGTGATGACGTGCTGAGCATCACCGACGACCGGGCTGCTGAGTTGCTCGCCGACCGCCGCGCCCGCGGACCGGTCAAGAAGGTCGCGAAGAAGGCCGTCCGCAAGGCGCCGGCCCGCAAAGCGGTGAAGAAGGCCGCCAAGAAGTCCTGACGGCGGCCGGGGTTGTTGTCCCGGTGCTAAACCCGCAGCCCCACACCTGCCAGAGCGACCACGCCGATGCCGGCGATGAACGCCGCCATCACGGCTGCGATCGAATACGGCATGGCGCCGAACTCGGCGCGCAGCGCTCGCATCGCCTGACGGTGCTGAAGCCAGGCCAGGGCCAACGCGGTCAGGCCGGCAACGATCAGCAGAACGGCGAAAACCTGCGGGCTGATCACCGGTTGGCGCAAGGACTCCTTGGTCTGCAGATACTGCAGGAACTGATAGATCCCGAAGCCGAAGGCGATCATGGACGTGCAGGTGCGGACCCAGGCCATCAGGGTCCGCTCGAGGGCGAGCCGGGTGCGATCGGCCGCGAGCCGGGTGGATGCGTCGGGCGGTTCCGGTGGCATGGGAGTCAGCGTGACATCTCAGGCACGTCGCTGGGCACCGCCAGGTTCAGGGGGCGGGCCAGTTGTGTGGGTGCGGTCCGGCCGCGCAGGTTGACGATCTCCCCGACGTTCCAGCACAGTGCCTCGGCGTCCATCGCCCCGCTGACCGTGACTGCCGAGGCCAGCACGTGGCCCTCTTCCAGTTTGGCCAGTTCGGTCAGCCGGGCGGCTTCGTTGACCGGGTCGCCGATCACGGTGTATTCGAAGCGGGAGTGCGCCCCGATGTGGCCGGCGAT
>Ga0164292_10000412_pt1 | contig 33184 bp, 28 predicted proteins | sample GEODES117metaG_FD_111486 | JGI IMG/M metagenome (GOLD analysis project Ga0164292, IMG submission 111486) | Eutrophic lake water microbial communities from Lake Mendota, Wisconsin, USA - GEODES117 metaG | ecosystem: Environmental > Aquatic > Freshwater > Lake | place: USA: Lake Mendota...
GGCGGACAGTGCAAGTTAAGGAAAGTGGCAGTGGGGCTTACAGCGGAAAAATTGCGCGATGATCTGGACGCGCTGGCAGCACGCGAGCCGCAGCTGGCAAGCGGGCTGACCCGCGTCGGCTATCCCGATGTGCGCATCCGCGATCCCGGCTACAAGACGCTGCTGCGCACCATCGTCGGCCAGCAGGTCTCGGTCGCGGCGGCTGCCTCGGTGTGGACCAAGCTGGAGGCCGAACTCGGGCCGGACTTCACCCCCGCCTGTCTGCTCGAGCGCGATTTCGATGCCTTGCGCGCCTGCGGGCTCTCGCGCCAGAAACAGGGCTATGCCCGGTCCCTGTGCGAGCTGATGCAAGCGGGCGAGCTCGATTTTCACAGCCTGCCCGCCGATGACGAAGAGGCGATCGAACTGCTCACCCGGATCAAGGGGATCGGGCGCTGGTCAGCGGAGATCTATCTGCTGTTCGCCGAAGGCCGCCCCGATATCTGGCCTGCAGGCGATCTGGCGGTGCAGGAAGGCGTCAAGCGCCTGCTCGATCTCGAAGAGCGCCCGTCCGAAAAGGCCACCCGCCGGCTCGCCGAAGACTGGTCGCCGCAGCGCGGCAGCATGGCGATCTTCACCTGGCATTTCTACGCCAACCCGGCGCTGTAAAGACCACATGGCTTGAAGCCTCCTGCATGGTGTCTTAACTGGGCAATACAGGAGAGACCATGACCCAAGCATCCCAAGCCGCCCCCCTGATTCCGCGCGCCGCCCTGTTCGGCAACCCGACCCGCGCGCAAGGCCTGATCAGCCCCGACGGCCAGTGGCTCAGCTGGATCGCGCCCTTGGACGGGGTGCTCAATATCTGGATCGCACCTGCCGCTGAGCCCGAGGCCGCACGCGCCATGACGAGCGCCACGACACGCCCGATCCGCCAGCACTTCTGGTCGCCCGATGCGCGCGCGGTGATGTATATTCAGGACAAGGGCGGCGACGAGAACTTCCTGCTCTACCGCGTCGATATCGCCACGGGTGCGGAGACCACGATGACCCCGTTTGCGGATACCCGTGTCGATCTGGTTGGCGCGTCGAGCACGATCAAGGACAAGCTGTTGCTCGGCCTCAACAACCGCGATCCGCAGTGGCACGATGTCCACCTGCTCGATCTGGCTACCGGCGAACTCTCGCTGATGCTGGAAAACAACGCCTATGCCGGCTTCATGGCTGACGACAATCTCGTGCTGCGCATGGCCATGCAACAGAACGCGGCTGGCGGAACGGATTACTTTCGGGTGATCGGAAACGTGGTCGAGCAGACCCCGTTCGAAACCTCGGCGATGGAAGATGCGCTGACCACCGCGCCGGCGGGATACACCTCCGACGGCGCCACGCTCTACTGGATCGACAGCCGCGGGCGGAACACTGCCGCGCTGTTCGCGCAGGATACCGCCACCGGCGCGCGGCGCTTGATCGCCGGGGACGAGCAAGCCGATATCACCGCCACCCTGCGCCATCCGGTCACCGGCGAGGTGGAGGCCTATGCGGTCAATTACCTCACCAAGCAGTGGCACGCGACCGATCCCGGCATCGCCGCCGCGCTGGCATGGCTGGGCGAGCGACTGGACGGCGATTTCGGCGTCAACAGCCGCACCGATGACGATACTGTCTGGATCGTCTGGAACGACCCGCTGACCAAGCCGATCCGCACCTTCATCTATGACCGGGTGACCCAGACGCTGATCCCGTTCTACACCTCGCGGCCCGAGCTGGAGGGCATGCCGCTCCAGCCGATGCACCCGGTGGAGGTCGCCAGCCGCGATGGCCTCACCCTGCCCTGCTATCTCACCCTGCCGCCGGGCAGCGACATGGCGGGCACGGGCAAGCCCCAAGCACCGGTGCCGATGGTGCTACTGGTGCATGGCGGGCCGTGGGCGCGCGACACTTATGGCTTCAATTCCGCGCACCAGCTGCTCGCCAACCGCGGCTACGCCGTGCTCAGCGTCAACTTCCGCGGCTCGACCGGCTTCGGCAAGGCCTTCCTCAATGCTGCCAACAAGCAGTGGGGCCTGGCCATGCATGACGATCTGATCGACGCGGTGGACTGGGCCGTGGCCGAGGGCATCGCGCAGGCTGACAGGGTCGCGATCATGGGCGGCTCCTACGGCGGCTATGCGACGCTGGCGGGCCTGACCTTCACGCCCGAGGTGTTCGCCTGCGGGGTCGACATTGTCGGCCCGTCGAACCTTGAAACCCTGCTCTCGACCATCCCGCCCTACTGGGCGCCGCTGGTGAAGATCTTCCATGAGCGCATGGGCGATCCGAGCACCGAGGAAGGCCTCGCGCTGCTGTGCGCCGCCAGCCCGCTCCACAAGGCGGACAAGATCGCGCGCCCGCTGCTTATCGCGCAAGGGGCAAATGATCCGCGCGTCAAGCAGTCCGAAAGCGACCAGATCGTGTCTGCGATGCAGGCGGCGGGCATCCCCGTTACCTATGTGCTCTACCCCGATGAAGGCCACGGCTTTGCCCGGCCGGAAAACAACATCGCCTTCTATGCCATCGCCGAGAACTTCCTCGCCGAATGTCTGGGCGGGCGGGCCGAGCCGCTGGGCGATGCGCTGAGGCCGGCCAGCGCCGAGATCGTCGAGGGCGCAGCCCATGTGCGGGGGTTGGAGGATGCGCTTGCCGGCTGAATTGGCCTGCTGACAAGCGCTGTTTCCCGCTCTAGACAGGTTGCAAATAGCAATCAGAATACGAGGGGATCACATGGCAGAACGGCGCAGCATCTTCATCACCGGCGGCGCATCGGGCATCGGGCGCGCCATCGCCCGCCACTTCGGCGCACGCGGCTGGTTCATCGGCATTGCGGACGTCAATGTTGCGGGCATGGAGGACACGCTCGGTCTGATCGAGGGCGGGTTCAAATATATGCACCGCCTCGACGTGCGCGACCGTGCGGCGTGGGACGAGGCGCTCGCCGCGTTCAACACCGCGGCGGGATCGCGGATTGATGTGGTGGTCAACAATGCCGGGATCGGCACCGGCGGCCCGCTCGCCGAGCTTGAGGTCGAGGAGATCGACCGCTGTCTCGACATCAATCTGCGCGGGGTGCTTTACGGCGCACAAGCGGCCTATCCCTACCTCAAGGCAAGCGCGCCGGGTTCCGCGCTGGTCAATATCGCGAGCGCGGCAGGGCTCACCGGCGGCAGCGGGATGAGCGTCTATTCCGCCACCAAGTTCGGGGTGCGCGGGATCGCGGAAAGCCTCGATGCCGAATGGGCACCGGACGGGATCAAGGTCTCCTCGATCTGCCCCAGCTTCATCGACACCCCGCTGCTCGATGGCACCGGCAACCGCAACACCAACGAGAATATCCGCACCCGCGTGACCGCCGCCGGGCTGGAGATCACGCCGGTGGAAGAGGTCGCGCAGGCGGTGTGGAACGCGGTTCACGGGGACCAGCTGCACTATCTGGTCGGCAAGACCGCGCGTAGCCTCGCCTTTGCCAAGCGCTGGATGCCGGGCAAGGTGCGCAAGCAGCAGCGCGCCGCCGGGCGGCAGGGCTTATTGGGGAAATGAGTTAAGCCGCAATTCCGTCAATCGTCCGCGCCAGCTTGGCGTCGCGCTGCGAGAGGCCGCCATTATCGCCGGCGTCATGCGTGGTCAGCGTCACTTCGACCTTGGCGTAGACGTTGAACCATTCGGGATGGTGATCCTGCGCCTCGGCCAGCAGCGCGACACGGCTCATGAAGCCCCAGGCTTCGGAGAAATCCTTGAACTGGAAGCTCCGGGAGATCGCCTTGCCCTCTCGCGCAAGGCTCCATTGGGGATGATCGGCGAGCAGCTGGACGATTTCGGCGGCGTCGAGTTCGGGGACGGACATGGGATCGGTTCCTACAAAGGGGTCGCTTGTTTGCGCGGGCCCTTTTCCCTAACGCTTGGCTCCAATGCAAGCCTCACCCCCTTCCCTGACCGCACATGATCTGGCCTGCCGCCGCGGCGAGCGGTTGCTGTTCCGGCGGCTCTCGTTCCGGCTGGAAGCGGGCGCGGCGTGCCATGTGACAGGCGCGAATGGCGCGGGCAAAACGACGCTGATCCGCGCTGTTGCAGGCTTGTGCACGCCTTATGCGGGCCTTGTGGAGCGGGTTGGCGCGCTCGCACTGCTCGACGAACGCCCCGGGCTCGATCCCGACCTGCCGCTGGGCCGCGCGCTCGCCTTCTGGTTCGGGCTGGACGGCGCTGCTGCCAGCACGGCGATCATGCCGCGGCTCAGGCTCGACGCGCTCGCCGAAGTGCCGGTGCGCTATCTCTCCACCGGCCAGAAAAAGCGTGCCGCCCTCGCCCGGGTGGTGGGGCAGGCGGCGCCGATCTGGTTGCTGGACGAGCCGCTCTCGGGCCTTGATGTCGCCAGCCAAGGCCTCGTCAGCGAGTTGGTGCACGAACATTGCCAAGGCGGCGGGATCGCGCTGATCGCGTCGCACCAGCCGCTCGACGTGCCGGGGATGACGAGCTTTGCGATCGAGGACTTCGCGCCCACGGAGCAGGACGCATGATCACCGCGCTGCTCCGCCGTGATCTGGCGCAGTTCTTCCCGTTTACGGGGAGTGGTGCCGCACTTCCCGTGGTGTTCTTCGTCGCGGTCGCCATGCTGTTCCCCTTCGCTGTCGGGCCGGACGCCAACCTCATGGCCAAGACCGGCGGCGGCGTGGTGTGGATCGCGGCGCTGCTGGCGGCGATCCTGCCGCTCGAAAAGCTGGTGGCGCGTGACATCGAACTCGGGTTTTTCGACCAGCTCAAGCTGCGCGGGGTCACCGAGGAAGCGATGATGGCGGTGCGGCTGATCGCGCACTGGCTCAGCTTCGGCCCGCCGCTGGTGCTGGCGACCTTCCCTGCGGCCGCGCTGCTCAAGATCGAGGGCGAAACTTTCCAGATCCTGCTGCTCGGACTGCTGGCGGGCACGCCGGGCCTCGCCGCCATCGGGCTGATGATCGCCGCACTCACTGCCTCGCTGCGGGCAGGAGCGGCACTGTCAGGGCTGCTGCTGATCCCGCTTGCCCTCCCCATCCTGATTTTCGGTGCCGGCGCGCTCGCCCGTCAGGATCAAGTGAGCCTCGGCTTCGTTGCAGCCATAAGCCTCGCGCTGGTGGCACTCGCTCCGTTTGCCGCCGGAGCCGCGATCCGGGCGGCAAGGGAGAATTGATGCGCGCACCTGAAAGTCACGTTCGGGCGAATGAGTTGATGGGCAGGATCGCGCTGGGGCTGTTGGGCTTCACGCTGTTTGCCTTTGCGCTGAAGGCCTTCGCGCATCCGCAGGTGCAGGCGCGCTACACCCCGATTGTAGCGTTCCATGCGGTGAGCATGATCGCGTGGCTCGGGCTGCTGGCGAGCCAGGCTTTCGCCGCCGCGCGCTTCCGGCTCTCCGCCCACCGCGCCACGGGCCGCGCCTCGATTGCGCTGGTGGGCGCGATGCTGGTGAGCGGGGCGGTGATCTCGTGGCGGATCGGGCAGGAACTCGGCCGCCCCGAGGTGACGGTGGTGAACCTGGCCGCCTTCGTGACCTTCATCCCGCTCTATTTCCTCGCGCTGCACTTCGCGAGGCAGCGCGACATCGCCGCGCACCGCCAGGCGATGCTGATCGCGACGCTGGCGCTGATGACGCCTGCCTATGCCCGCGTGGTGCAGGTGCTGGGCCTGCCCGATCCGGTCGCCATTGGCGTGCAGCCGCCGATCACGATTGCGATTGCGGTAGGGTATGACTGGGTGCTGCATGGGCGCGTGACCCGGCCAACGCTGGCGATGCTGGGGTTCTCGGTTGGGTTGGTGCTGGTGATGGTTGCAGTGCTGGCGGCGCTGTTTCTTTAGCTCCACGCGTCATTGCGAGCCGCAGGGGAAGCAATCCATGGTCTATGCTCGCAACCAATCGCAACAGCAGTCCATGGATTGCCGCGTCACCTTAGGCTCCTCGCAATGACGAGAGTTAAACGTAAGGCGGGCAATCCCGACCCGTCGGGCTCTTGGTGAAGATCTCGTTGCCCGTTTCGGTGATTGCGATCGAATGCTCGAACTGCGCGCTCAGCGATTTGTCGCGCGTTACTGCCGTCCAGCCATCGCCCAGCACCTTGGCCCACGGCTTGCCGAGGTTGATCATCGGTTCGATGGTAAAGAACATCCCCGGCTTCAGCTCCGGCCCGGTCCCGGCCTTGGCGGCGTGGATCACTTCGGGCGCGTCGTGGAACAACCGGCCAAGGCCATGCCCGCAAAACTCGCGCACCACGCCGTAGCGGAAACTGCTGGCATGGGCCTCGATCGCAGCACCGATATCGCCCAGCCGCGCGCCGGGCTGCGCTGCCGCAATCCCGAGCATCAGGCATTCATAGGTCACTTCGACCAGCTTCTTCGCCTTCAAGGGCGGCTCGCCCGCGTAGAACATCCGGCTCGTATCGCCGTGCCAGCCATCGACCAGCGGGGTGACATCGATGTTGAGAATGTCGCCATCCTTCAGCACCTTGTCGCCCGGAATACCGTGGCAGATCACGTGGTTGATCGAGATGCACGAGCTATGCGCATAGCCGCGATAGCCGAGCGTTGCGGGCACCGCGCCGGCATCCAGCATCATCCCCCGCACCGCATCATCGATGCTGCCGGTGGTCACGCCGGGCTTCACAAGATCGGCGCAGGCATCGAGGATTTGGGCGGCCAGCGCCCCTGCCTTGCGCATGGCGGCAAAGCCTTCGGGCCCATGCAGCTTGATGGTGCCGTCGCGGTAGACGGTCTGATCGCCGTCAACGAGTTGGTATTCGTGCATGGCGATCACATAGCGATGCCGCGCGCAAAAAGCTACTTCGCCAGTGCAAACGCCGCTGTGTATTCGGGTTTGACCGCGGCGAGCACCTTCGGCGACACCGGCAGGGCCACTTCATAAGTCCCTTCGACATATGAGCCTGCGACATAGGGCGCCGCCAGAAGCCCGATGCGATCGAAGCTCTGCTTGTTCGACGAGCCGGGGAGCAGCGTGAGATCGGCAATCGGCGGGCAGGTGAAGATCCCGTCCTCGCTGTAGTTTTCGCCCAGCCGCTTCATGCGTTCGGCCTTCAAATCCTTGCACCACGCCTCGCCCAGCGCCTCCTGCAACGCGGCTTCGGAACGAAACAGCGCCTTGGGATCGAGCGCCGCCTTGGCCTCGCGGTCCCATAGCAGCGCGTCATAGGCCGTGTTGCCATGCGCTCCGCCGGAATAGACGTAGAATTTGGCCGAGAGTGAAAGGAAGCGCGGCGTATCGATAACGACCGCCCAGGCCTTCTCGAACGACCGGTTGACGCAGCCGCCGCAGTCATCCGCCGCGAATTCGACGAGCGATTGCTCCCATTCGGTCTTCTGCTCGGCGAGCAGCTTGTCACGCTCGGCGGTGAAGCGTTGGGTCAGCGCAGGGACCGCCGAAATCTCGGCCGGCCAGCTGTAAGCGAACTCGCGGACGGCAGTGCCCTTGCGGGAATTGTCCGCGAAAGCGACCGGTCCGCCGGTAGCAGCAGCGGTGGCCGTGGAAGCGGTGGCAGTAGCCGTTGCCAAACCGGCCTTGGCGCCCTCCTCGGGCGAGGAGCACCCTGCCAGCACAGCGGCCAACCCCGCGCTCAACATCCCCGCTTGTAGCGCGCGCTTGATCATCCTGCCCCCTATCCTGCTTGCCTGACCGAATCTGCTGGCGACAAGCGCCCTGAGGCGATTATGGAGCAGACATGAGCGAACCCAAAGCCCTGATCCAGCCCGACCGCGGCACTGACGCGATTGCCATCCATCTTGTGAACAGGGACGGTTTCGAAGCCTTCGCCAAGGGGCTTTCCGCAGGCCAGCGCGCGGCTCTTGCGGCGCAGAAGTTCGAGGGCGGCGGCTACCAGATCGGGATTGTGACCGAGGGCGACAGCTGGTTTGCGGTCGGCGGCGTGGCCAACCCCGAAAGCCTGTCGAGCTGGTGCCTCGCCAAGCTCGCCGAGGACCTGCCCGAGGGCACCTATCGCCTCGCCACCGGCGAGCCGGGCGCGGCGATGTTCGGCTGGATCACCGGGCAATACCGCTTCAATCGCTACCGCAGCGAGGACAAGGCACAAGGCCCGCGGGTGCTGCTGACCACGCAGGTCGGTCCGATCGACGCGATCACCGCCGAAGCGGATGCCGAATGTCTGGTGCGCGATCTCGTCAATATGCCGCCCGAGGACTTGGGCCCCGCCGCGCTTGAGGCGGAATGCGAAAAGCTCGCCAAGGCGCATAAGGCCGAGCTCACCGTGGTGCGCGGCGATGCGCTGGAGCAAGGCTATCCGATGGTTCATGCCGTGGGCCGCGCAGCCGCGCGCCATCACGCGCCGCGCCTGATGCACCTTACCTGGGGCGATCCCAAGCATCCGGTGCTGGCGGTGGTCGGCAAGGGCGTGTGCTTTGATAGCGGCGGGCTCGATATCAAGCCGTCCACCGGTATGCGGCTGATGAAGAAGGACATGGGCGGCGCGGCCCACGCGCTGGCGCTGGGGGGCCTGATCATGGCCTCGCGGATGAAGGTGCGGCTGCACCTGCTGATCCCGGCGGTCGAGAACGCGATTTCGGGCGGTGCCTTCCGTCCGGGCGATGTGCTGAGGAGCCGCAAGGGTCTGACGGTCGAGATCCACAACACCGATGCCGAAGGGCGGCTGATCCTCGGCGATGCGCTGACCCGCGCGAGCGAGGAAAACCCCGATCTGATCGTCGATTTCGCCACGCTCACCGGCGCGGCGCGGGTCGCGCTCGGGCCCGATCTGCCGGCGATGATGGCGCGGCGCGACGAGACCGCGGACGCCTTTCTCGCCGCAGGCAAGGCCACTGACGATGCCACATGGCGCCTGCCCCTGCCCGAGGCCTACCGCGAATATCTCGCTTCGGATGTAGCGGACATGACCAATGCCTCGCAGAACCCGTTTGCGGGCGCGAGCGTCGCCGGGCTGTTTCTCGACCGGTTTGTGGGCGAGGGGCTGGACTGGGTCCATTTCGATACCTTCGCGTGGAACCCGAACCCCCGCCCGGGCCGTGCGCGCGGCGGGCGCGGGCTTGGGCTGCGCGCCGCATGGCACGCCATTCGCGCCCGTTATGGGGCCTAAGCTTGCCCCGCGGGCCGCTTGCCGCTAACGGGCCTGCCACGCCATCGCAGGGGAGAGCGCAGGCGGACAGACGAGAGTGACCAAACGCAGATGAGCGGCGCCCAGCGCGACGAACCGATTTATGCCGTGCCGGCGGGCGTGCTGGGTCTGAAAGGCCCGGTCGAAAAGCCTGCGCCCGGCACGCTGCCACTGCGCGGCGATCTGGCGCATATCGCGCTCGCCGGAACGCACCTCGCCGCGCATTATGTGATCCCGCATGGGCACATCGTCGGCGAGGCTGGCGCGCAGTTGCGGCTTAATCCGCGCAGCGACAGCGAAGCCTTCACCACGCTTGCACCGGGGAGTCGGTTCGAACTGCTCGATGTCGCGGGCGATTGGGTGTGGGGCTGCCCCGGCCCGCAAGGCCCGTCGGGCTGGTGCCGGGCGAGCGAACTCGCTCCCGCCAGCGCCTAGGCCATGGCGATCCGCCTGTTCATTGACGGCGCGGCAGGCACCACCGGCCTCGAAATCCGCGAACGCCTGGCTGGGCGCGGTGAGTTTGAATTGCTGTTGCTCGATGACGCCCAGCGCAAGGACGAGAGCGCGCGGCGCGACGCGCTCCACGCCGCCGATATCGCAATCCTGTGCCTGCCGGACGAGGCCGCCAAGGATGCGGTCAAGCTCGCCGAGGGCTCGGGCACCCGCATCATCGACGCCTCCAGCGCGCACCGCGTCGCAGAGAGCTGGACTTACGGTTTCCCCGAACTGATCGGGCATGCGGCGATCGCCAATGCGCAGCTGGTGAGCAACCCGGGATGCTACCCCACCGGCTTCCTCGCGCTGGTAGCGCCGCTGGTGCGCGCTGGGTTGCTGCCTGCCGACTGGCCCTACAGTCTCAACGCGGTGAGCGGCTATTCGGGCGGCGGCAATGCACTGATCGCGCGGTTCGAGGCCGAGGGCGCTCCGGCCTTCCGCGCCTATGGCTATGACATGGCGCACAAGCACCGCCCCGAGATGAAAGCGCATGCAGGCCTCGTCCATGGCGTGATCTTCGCACCCTCGGTGGTGCCAGCCTATCGCGGCATGGTGGTCGAAGTACCGCTGCATCTGGGGGCGATGGCAGGCGATCCCACCACTGACGCCCTGCGCGCTGCCTTGCACGAATTCTATGCGGGCTCGCAGGTGATTTCTGTCGCCGATGACGGCCCTGTGGCCGAATTGCTCCTCGATCGCAGCGCCCCGCCGTCCGACGCGATGGGCCTCCACGTGTTCGGCAACGAGGGCGGTTGGCACGGGCGGCTTGTCGCGGTGCTCGACAACCTCGGCAAGGGCGCAAGCGGGGCCGCGATCCAGAACCTCAACATCATGTGCGGCCTGCCCGAGACTACGGGATTGCGGCTATAGCTGCGGCAAGGCTTGCCTAAAATTTAGGCAACCCGCGTCCACACGCTGTGCACCATTGCGCAGTGCACCATAATCTTGCTACCCGCGCTGTCATGGCGAAAGACATCCCCTGTCGGGAATCCCCCGACAGCAAGGTTTGTTCAACCGTCAACGGGCGCGCTTGGCACGATTCTTGTTAGGATTTTGTCAGGAATCCGGCCAGTCGCGGATAGGAATGACGTGAAAAAGATCGAAGCGATCATCAAACCCTTCAAGCTCGACGAGGTGAAGGAAGCCCTGCACGAGATCGGCGTGTCGGGTATTACGGTCACCGAGGCCAAGGGCTTCGGCCGCCAGAAGGGCCATACCGAACTCTATCGCGGCGCCGAATATGTCGTCGATTTCCTGCCCAAGGTGAAGCTCGAAGTCGTGGTCGCCGATGATCAGGCCGCGCGCGTGGTTGAGGCGATTGCCGCCGCCGCGCAGACCGGGCGCATCGGCGATGGCAAGATCTTCGTCACCGCGATCGAAAGCGCGCTCCGCATCCGCACCGGCGAGACCGACGAAGACGCAATCTGATCCCTCAACCTCTCGCGCCTGCCACGGTGGCGGGCCGCCCAGATAAAACCCGGAGGCACCAAGAAATGTCGAAAGTGAAAGACGTCCTCAAGCAGATCAAGGACGAGGAAATCGAGTGGGTGGACCTGCGCTTCACCGATCCCAAGGGCAAGTGGCAGCACCTCACCATGGTCGCCAGCGTGATGGGCGAGGACGAGCTTGAAGACGGGTTGATGTTTGACGGTTCGTCGATCGCCGGCTGGAAGGCGATCAACGAGAGCGACATGATCCTCAAGCCCGATCTGACCGAAACCTGGGTCGATCCCTTCAGCGCCTCGCCGATGATGATCATCAATTGCGACATCGTCGAGCCTTCGACTGGTGACTGGTATGCGCGCGACCCGCGCACCACCGCCAAGCGCGCCGAAGCCTATCTCAAGTCGACCGGCCTCGGCGACACGGTCTATGTCGGCCCCGAAGCCGAGTTCTTCATGTTCGACGACGTTCGCTTCGAAGACGGCTATGCCGGTTCGGGCTTCTCGATCGACGATATCGAACTGCCGACCAACACCGCAAAAGAATATGACAACGGCAACATGGGCCACCGCCCGCGTGCCAAGGGCGGCTACTTCCCCGTCGCGCCGGTCGACTCCGCCGTCGACATCCGCGGCGAGATGGTCTCGACCATGCTCGAGATGGGCCTGCCCTGCGACAAGCACCACCACGAAGTCGCTGCCGCCCAGCACGAGCTCGGCCTGACCTTCGGCACGCTGGTTCAGACCGCCGACCGGATGCAGATCTACAAGTATGTCGTGCACCAGGTCGCCCATGCCTATGGCAAGACCGCGACCTTCATGCCCAAGCCGATCAAGGCCGATAACGGCTCAGGGATGCACACCCACATGTCGATCTGGAAGGACGGCAAGCCGCTGTTCGCGGGCAACGAGTATGCCGGCCTGTCGGAAATGTGCCTCTACTACATCGGCGGCGTCATCAAGCACGCCAAGGCGCTCAACGCCTTCACCAACCCGACCACCAACAGCTACAAGCGGCTGGTGCCGGGCTTCGAGGCGCCGGTGCTGCTGGCCTATTCGGCGCGCAACCGTTCGGCCTCGTGCCGCATCCCCTATGGTGCGGGCGAGAAAGCCAAGCGCGTCGAGTTCCGTTTCCCCGATGCACTTGCCAATCCCTACCTCGCCTATTCGGCGCTGCTGATGGCCGGGCTCGACGGGATCGAGAACAAGATCCACCCGGGCGAGGCGATGGACAAGAACCTCTACGATCTGCCGCCGGCCGAACTCGCCGAAGTGCCGACCGTGTGCGGTTCCTTGCGCGAGGCGCTGGATTCGCTGGCCGCTGACCACGAGTTCCTGCTCAAGGGCGACGTGTTCACCAAGGACCAGATCGAAGCCTATGCCGAATTGAAGTGGGAAGAGGTGATCCGCACCGAAACCACGCCGTGCCCGGTCGAATATGACATGTATTACTCGATGTAATCCGGATCCCTCCGGACGCCTGAAGTGTTCGGCCAGCCGTTTCGGCGACAAGCAAAAGGCCCGGGGATCACCCCCGGGCCTTCTTGCGTGAATGCAGCACGGCGCGCCTGACGCCGGATCAAACATCAGGCATCTGCTTTTTTCGATTTGTCTTGGCACAGCTGGAGGTTAGGACGCTCTATCTGGCGGCTGATGGCCGATCACGAAAACAACAAAAAGGGGTCACCATGAAGCTTACCCTTAACTGTCGCCGCGACCTGCTGGCCGGCTCGGCCACGCTGGCGCTGGCGGTTGCCGCCGCGTCTGTACCCGCCAATGCGGTGGTGCCGAACGAGATCACCACGCCGGGCGAGATCGTCGATACCGACGACGATTTTCGCGGCGTCGGCATGTTCTTCCGCGCCGATGGCTTCGTGTGCACCGGCACGCTGATCAATCCGCGCACGGTGCTGTTCGCCGCGCACTGCGTCAATGATGTGCCCGCAACCGACTTCAACGCCGACAACATCCCGGCCGCGTTCTCGTTCAACGTCAACGCCCTGCCCGGCTTCCAGAACTGGATCGCCAACAACTTTGCCAGCAATCCCTCGCTGGCGGTGTTCAACATCAGCCGCATCTTCTACGATCCGCGGTCGCTGCAGAACCCGCAGGCAGCAAGCTTCATCGAGGCCGACATCGCGCTTGCCAGCCTCGATACCCCCGCCGCCGGCATCCCGACCTGGGCGCTGCTGTTCACCACCCTGCCCGCACCTAACCGCATCGATCCGGTCACCGGCACCGGCTATCACGTCAACATCGTCGGCTATGGCGCCACCGGCAACGCGGCGCAGGGCGCGGTGGGCGGCATCGATTTCCGGCGCCGCGCGGCCGAGAACATGCTTGGCGGGTTCATATCATTGAATGATCGCAACGCGGTGCTGTTCGGCTCGGGCACCGGCTTGCCGCAGAACCTCTACCACTTGGATTTCGATTCGCAGAACCGCGTGCCGGTGTTCGATATCAACGTCCACCGCGATAATGCCCTGCCCAACGAAGGGATCACCGCCGGCGGGGATTCGGGCGGGCCGCTGATCCTTGATGCGGCCAATAACACGCTGTCGGACGAGGACCTGGTGATCGGGGTGCTGTCGGGCGGTTCGCGCTTCTTCGGGTCGCAGCGCTTCAGTTCGCTCGGCACCACCAGCTTCTACCAGCCGCTGTCGCTCTACTGGCAGTATATCGCGGCGACCAATCCCTATCGCTATGTCGGCGCCCGTGCAGGCAACGGCAATTGGGAGGACCCGAGCCGCTGGGTCACGCTGCTCGACCCAGCCTACCGCGTGATCGACGCCAGCCGCAATGTGGTGAACGGATTGCCGACCACGCCCAATCTGGGCCTCAATGGCACCGGCGGCGATTTCGGATCGGTCTGCGTCGAGTTCGAGCAGCCGAGCGATGCTTGCGTCAATCTTGCGAGCACACCCCAGCCGGCCAGCACCGCCACGCTTCCGGCCCCGACGCTCGCCAACGGCCTGCCGGGCGCGACCGGGTTTGTGCCAAACAACATCGATCCGGTGATCGGTGCTACCCCTGCGGGCAATGTCGATCCGCGCTACTTCGACGTCACCCTGAGCCAGACCGGCACCACCACGCTCTCGAGCGATGTCACCATCGACCGGCTGACCGTGCGCGGTAACGCCGGGCTGACGGTGGCGGCGGCAGGCAGCCTCACCTCGCTGATCGACATCAACCAGTTCGGCGGGCGGGTGAACGTCAATGGCGATATCGCCTCGGTTGGCGACTACACGCTGTTTGCCGGGATGCTCGAAGGCACCGGCACGGTCACCGCGCCGTTCCTGACCAGCGTCACCGGCGTCTTCTCGCCCGGCACGATGGGCACCACCGGCACGCTGACGGTCGACGGCAATCTGGTGATGGCCTCGGGCAGCACCTTCCTTGCCGACATCACCGCGAGCGGCCAGTCTGACCGGATCGCGGTGACCGGCGCGGCCAATGTCGGCGGCATCGTCGGGATTGGCAGCTGGATCAACGAGCAGGTCAACGGCAATGGCCGCCAGTTCACCATCCTCACCGCCCAGAACGGGATCACCGGCACCTTCCGCGCCACCACCATCTCGGCGATCCTCAGCCAGGCCTTCATCTACCGCCCCAATGCTGTCCTGATGGAAATCCGCGCTGCCAGCTACGGCTCGGTGATTGATCGCAACGACACGGTGCAGGATGCCTATGCCCAGCTGCTCGACCAGAACCGCGCTAATGCGGCGGTGGCAGGGCTCTACGGTCTCGACTTCGCCAGCACCGACACCATCCGCTCGACCTTGCGCGGCCTCGCGCCGGTGACCGAGCAGGCGGTGCGCTCGATGGCGGCACAGAACGTCAATCTGCTGCAGAACTTCAACGACACCCGCCTGCGCGAGGCGGACCGCAGCACGGCGGGCGGCAAGATCGCGGTGACCGGTTCGCCGCTCAATGCCTTGCAGGCCGGGCTTGCCCCGGTCGGCCAGCCGCTCGGGATGGGCACCATGGCGCTCCAGAGCGACGCGGACGAGACCGAGCTGCGCGATGCCAATCTCCCCGAGGATGTCGGCCTGTTCATCTCCGGCGGCTATATCAGCGGCGACGTGGACTCGTTGCCGGGCTTCACCGATGAGACCGATATCAACGGCCTGTTCGTCTCGGGCGGGATCGAGTTCTACCCGGGCGAGAACACCATGCTCGGGCTGGCGGGCTATTTCAGCTCGCTCGAAGCCGATGTGCCGCTGGACCAGACCGCCGACAGCGACACCTATGCCGTCTCGCTCTATATGCGCCACAAGTTCACCGAGGGCCCGGTGATAGACGGCCAGTTCGCGATGGCCAACATGGGCTTCGATACCGAGCGGCAGGTGCAGTTCCTTGGCGGCAGCCAGAACCTCACCTCCTCGTCGGACGACCTGATGGTCTCGGGCGCGCTCGGGCTGTCCTATGATCTCGACACCGGGATCGGCACGATCTCGCCCGGAATCGAAGCCCGCTATGCCAGCGTCGATCTCGGCGTGGTGCGCGAGACCGGCGGGTTGACCGCGCTCGAAATCGACCGCGAGCGCTTCAAGAGCACGCAGGCGCGGTTCGGCTTCGATTACGAGAAGCAGACCAAGGCCGTGCAGATCAACGCCAACGCGCAGCTGGTGTGGGAGTTCGAGGACGGCCCGCAGCTGCTCGGCGCCAACTTCGCGGGCGGCACCGGCCCCAATGCAAACTTCGTGCTTGATACGGCCGATCACACCTGGGTCGAGCTCGGGGTCTCGGCCAGTATCGGCGAAGGCCCGTTCCGGATGACCTTCGGCGCCGACACCACCGTGGGCCGCGACAGCGCCGATGCGCAGGTGGTCCGCGCGTCTGCCACCTATCGCTTCTGAGCAAAGGCACAGGCTGGCAAAATGGGGGCGCCTGCCATGTGCGGGCGCCCCCTTTTGTTGTCGGTTACGGCGTTGTCAGCATCCCGCGCCGGCCAACCGCGATGAAGCTCGCGACCAGCGCCAGCACATAGAACAGCGTCAGCAGATCGAGCGGCGCAGGCGCGGCCGCATAACCGAGATGCGCCAGCATCGCCCACAGGCCGACCACCAGCGACGTGATGCCATAGCTCAGCGCGCCGGCTTCGAGATTGACCGCGGCCATCAGCTCGTCCGAAGCGCGATAGACCAGCACCGACAAGGCGATGCCGATCACCAGCCCGCCGCCGCCCACCGCGAGCACGGCGGCTTGCGGCACTGGGCCATCCGGGGCCGCCAGCGCCAGCGCCAGCAGCGACACGCCCCACAGCAGCATCGACGCGCCGGACCAGACCAGCATTGTCTTCTGTTCGCGCAGCTCGTCGGCATCCTCGACATTGAGGAACTTCGCGCCGAGCCCCGGGCTGGCCGTGCCGAACACGATCCCGATGCCGATCACGCAGTAGAGCACGCCCACCAGCGCCGCGAGGGTGGCCGACAGGCCCAGCCCGCCGACCGCAGGGCTATCGATGTAGCGCATCATCGCGGCGCTCGCGGCAAAGCCGGCGACCCCGCCGATCAGCGCCGGGATCAGCAGCTTGCGCACCCAGCGGGGCGCGGCAGATGTGTGGTTCTCGCTCGTCATGCTTCGGGCTCCCAGTGATCGATAAACAGCTCCGGCACGCCGACACCGAACAATCGTGCCATGCGCAGTGCCAGCGGCAGCGAGGGATCGTACTTGTCGGTCTCGACCGCGTTGATCGTCTGGCGCGAAACGCCGAGCCGCCGGGCCAGTTCGCCCTGGCTCCAGCCTTGCGCTTCGCGATAGTGCTTCAGACGATTTTCCACCTTTGTCCCTGCCGGTTATGCTGCAACAAAATGCCGCGTCCGGCCCGAGACCGCCGCGCGATCCTTGCGGATCGGCGATTCGAGTCTGACAAGAACTCTTTACAGACAAGAACTCTTGTCAGTCAAGTATTCTTGTCAGACGCGATTTCACGCCGACATTGTCTCCTGCGCATCTTCCCGTTTTCCTACCGGGCATCTTTGTGTCTAATCCTTCGGCCTCGTTGTTCCCCTGTCCTTCACGAGGTGTCCCATCATGCACAAGCAATCCCCGTCCCCGCTGCTTACCTTGCTCCGCCGCCTGCTCGATCTGGGCGGCACGGGCCGGTCTCACCCGCCTGTGATCGAGGCGTCTGCGTCCGCGCCGGATTTTCCTTCACTGGACAGTGTCTCATCTGTCTCCAACACGCCGACGCCGCGCATGATCGGCGAGGCAGGGACCGCGCTGATCAAGCGCTTCGAAGGCTGTGCGCGGCTGCGGCTCGACGGGCTGGCCGAGGCCTATCCCGATCCCGGACCGGCGGCGAGCCGTGGACGATCGGCTGGGGCGCGACGGGGCGCGATCACGTCCTTGGCGGGCAAATCGGGCCCGGGACCGTGTGGACGCAAGGCCAGTGCGACGCGCGGCTGGAGGATGATCTGGCGCGCTATGCCGCCGATGTCGCCGCCGCGCTGGGCGATGCGCCGACGTCGCAAGCGCAGTTCGATGCGCTGGTGAGCTTCCATTACAACACCGGCGCGATTGCGCGCGCCGCCCTGACCAAAAAGCACATCGCCGGTGATTACGACGGCGCCGCAAGCGAATTCGCCCGCTGGAACCGCGCTGGCGGCCGGGTGCTCAAGGGCCTGGTCCGCCGCCGCGCAGCCGAGGCGGAGCTGTATCAGAGCCGTCCCTCACATTAGGCGCTGAAACGGCAGCGCAAGCCGCCGCAAACGCGACCGCGCGCGCGAAGCGCCGGAGGCGCGAGGATATCGCACGTCCGAGCGCGTGCGGACAAAAAGCCTCAATAATCCCGGCTGATTTCCGCCAGAATGCTATCGCGCCGAATGGTCGAAACCGTGCCGAGTAGCGAGAGCCAGCTGGTGATCCGGTACTCGACCAGCGTGGCGTTGTAGCCGCGTCCATCGGTCACCAGTTCGACATAGATGTCGCGGGAGATGTTCTTGCCGACCGCGATCCCTGTGCTGCGCCCGATCAGCGGGTCGGCGCTGATGATCCGCAGCTGATCGAGCCCGATCGAGCGGCGCAGTTCGCCGATCGGGTCGAGCCCGCCGGCCCCGCCCCCGCCCTGCAGGGCGGCGATTGCGGCGGCAAGCTGCAACGCGTCGGTCGCCGAAAGCGACGTGACCGATCCGTTGAACAGCAGCCGCGCGAGGATCTCCTCCTCCGGGAGCGCCGGATCGCTGGAGAAGGTGATTGCCGGCGACATGGCATTGCCGGTGATCGCGATGTCGACATTGGTGCCGCTGCGCGAGGTCTCGGCCAGCACATCGAGCCGCGGGTTGATCGGCTCGCCCACGTCGAACATGATGCGCCCGCGGGTCAGTTCGAAGCGCGTATCGGCAAAGGAGTATTCGCCGCGCACCAGCTTCGCACTGCCGCCGATGCGCGGGTCATCCACCGTGCCGCGCAGGGCGATGTCGATCCCCCATTCGCTGTCGAGCCCCATCCCCGCGACTGCGATCCGGTTGGGAGCGGTCGCGTTGACCAGATAGCGCCAGGCCGTATCGCGGGACGAGACCTGCGCGCGCGCGCGGCCGTCCTCGCCATTGATCTCGCGCGTGGCGATCCGGGGCAGCGCGACATCCTCGGCCGCCACCCCCAACGCCCAGCGCGCGCGGTCGATCGTCACCCGCCCCGCAATCGTCCCGCCCAGCCCGTTCGAGACAATCCGCAGTGGTCCGGTGATGGTCGCCTCGAGCCCGTTGGCATCAAGCAGCCGCGCGTTCTTCGCCGCCGCGCGCAGATCGATCCCGGGGCCGCGCGATGCGCTGATCCGGCCGAGATCGACTGTGCCGCTGCCGCTGATCGTGCCGCCGCCCGCGGTCGCCCCGGAAAAGCGCACCAGTTCGAGCCGCGATCCGACAAAGCGCCCGCGCGCCACACCCTTCTCGACGCGCGTGCCGGTCAGCCCGCTGGTGAGGGTGAGATTGTCGCTCACCATCGTGCCGGTGATGCGCGGGTCGGCGAGCGTGCCGGTGGCGCGCGCATTGATAGCGACCGGGCCGCTGAAATCGAAGGCCTCGATCGCGGCAAGCCGCCACAGCGTCTCGGCTGCGCCCTCGAACATCAAGCGGCCCTGCAGCTGTCCCTGCATCAGCCGGTCGGCAATGTCGCGCCCTTCCGGCAGATCGGTGATCCGCAGGGCAATGTCGCCAAGCCGCTGGCCGCCCTCGGTCAGACGCCCCGCCGCTGTCAGCCGCTCGCCATTGAGATCGATCACGCCGAGCACGCCGACCGGCTTCGAGGACAGCACCAACCCGGCGCGGCTGAAGCGGTCGATCCGCACCCGCGCTGTCGCTGTTGGTGCCGCCTCGCCAACCTGGCGATAATCGATCACACCTGACAGCCGCCCGCCAAGGCCAAGCTCGGCCCCGGCCAGATCGAGCAGCCGCAGCGGCATCCGCGCAAACTTCACCTCGAGCGCGGTTTCATCCCCGCCAAACACGCCTTCGAGCAGGGAATAGCCCCCCGCAAAGCCGATCTGCGATTGCGCCAGCCGCCAGCCGCCATCCTCCTCGGCGGTGAGCACCGCGCGGCGCGGCATTGTGATCGCCTCGCCGGCAAATTGCCCGCGGGCCACAGCGGCAATCTGGTCGGGCGCGACATCGGCATCGAAGTTGAGCGCGAACCGCTCGGCCCGGCGACCGGCAACCCCGCCGGTGACCTTGCCGCGGCCGTTGACAATGTCCGCCTTGGCCTGGAGGTTTGCGAGATAGAGGGCGCCATATTCGAAGCCCGCCGCACTGATATCGGCATCGATGCGCGTGTCGCCCTCGGCGTAGCGCCCGGTCGCGATGATGCTGGCGCGGTCGATGCTGATCGGGGTTGCCCCGCCGAACGCGGCGTTGCGCGCGGTGAGATCGACCGCAAAGCCGATCGCATCGCCGCCTTGCGGGCGGAACGCTACCGTTCCATCAAGCCCGCCGCCCGCCAGCACGAGATCGCCCGACACGCCGGCATCGCCGAGCACCAGCCCGCCGGTCACCTTGGTGCGATAGATATCGAGCCGATCGATCGCGATCCGCGTCGGGCCATTGGCGGGAATCACCAGCCCGAGCAGCCCATCGAACGGGCCGAGCAGCGATCCGCCCGCGACATCGAGCGCGAAACCCTCGCCCGATGGCGCGAGCGCGATGCGGACATTCTCGAGACCTGCGGCAGGATAGGGATCGGCGAGCACCAGTACGGCGCGCGGCCCGTCGGAGGCGATCTCGGCATCGAAGGTGAAGGGGCCATACTCCGCCTGCCGTCCGCTGCCCGCGAGCGTGGTGCGCAAGCCCCCGCTGCCCGGCACCACCTTGCTATCGAGCCTGGCATTGATCCGCGCGCTCGCAATCGTCACATCGCGCAGCACCAGCGGCTGGCCCGCGCCGATGCCGAGCGCGCCCTTGAAGCGGATCTGCTCGCCCGCGAGGTTGACGATCGTGTCATTGCCGATCCGGCTCAGCACGCCCGCCAGATTGGCGCGCAGGCTCCACGGCACGGCGGGGCCGAACTTGGCGAGGATCTTGGCACTGGCGGTCACTTCGCCCGCGCCTTCGACCTTGAGCCCGCGCGCGGTTACCGGCCCGGCGATCGCGTAGGCACCGGCCGGAATGTCACCGCGCAAGGACAGCGTTGCATCAAGCCCGGGGAACACCACCCGCGCGGCATCGGCGGCGAGCTTTTGTGCTTTGAAATCATAGGTCAGCGCGCCTGTCACCCGGCCCTTGACCAGCCGCGGATCGGCATAGGCGTTGCCGGTCGTGATCCGTTCGGCGGTGAGCGCCATCGGCACCTTGAGCACAGTGCCATCGAACTGGGCCAGGCCTTCCTGCACCAGCCCCTTGGCCTCGACCCCGCTCGCCAGCAGCCGCCCGACTGTCAGGCGATGCTTGATCGCCAGATCGCGGAAGGGTCCTTCGAGATCGGCCGCCAGCCGCGTCTCCTCGAAACGCCAGCCATCGCCCAGCAGATCGGGATCGCGCAAGACCGCGCTGGTGCGCGCGCCTTCGACGGCATTGTCGGCGAGATCGACCACGCCTGCACCGCGCAGGTCGAGCGCGCGCGCAATCACCGCAGCGCGGCCTTCGAGAATGCTGTCGGCAAGCGTGAAGCTGGCCGCCACCGCAACCTCCGGCCCGACCGCGCGCGCCAGCAGATCCTTGCCGCCAAGATCAGGGCGCACCTGCCCGAGCACGCCGATTGCGCCCGCATCATTGCTGATCTTCAGCGCCGCCACCACCCGGTCAGGCGCGCGCTTGGCGCCCGCCTTGGGGAGCCGCCGCGCCAGCGCCGTTCCGCGCCAGCGCTGCCACGTGCCATCGCCAACAACCCGTGCATCATAGCCGTTCTTCAGCCCGGCCAGCCCGGCCAGCACGCCGCCCGCAGGCGCGAGATAATCGGCTTCGAGATCGAAGCGGTCGCCATCGGGCTCGGCATCGAGCAGCAGCGCGATCCGGTCACCCGCGCCCAGCTGCGCCTTGGCGTCCACCAGTGCGCGGCCTTCGCGGATGTCGACCTTGGCGAGCGCATTGACCCGCTCGGCGCGCGCAGTCGCCACCCCTTCGGCGATCACCAGCTGCTCGATGGCCAGCCGGTCGACCCGGATATCGAAATCGGGCAGCAAGGGCGCGTCGGGATCGCCCGGGAGCAGTTCGGGCAACCGCGTCAGCCGCCCGCGCCGCGCGGTCACCTCGCGGATATCCAGCCCGCTCCACAGCCAGTTCAATGGCCGCCAGTCGACCGCGACTTCGGGGATGGTCAGGAATACGCCCTTGGGATCGCTCACCCGCACATCGCGCATTAGCGCCTTGCGGTAGATATCGCCCTCGATCCGCCCGACCGTGAAGCGCAGGCCCGAGGCCGGCGCGACCGCCGCGATCTGATCGGCGATGAAACGCTTGCCGATCGGCGAGCTGAAAAACGTTGCCGTCAGCACCAGCGGCACAAGCAGCAGCGCCAGTAGCCAGCCGAGCCACCTGCCCCAGCGCAGCTTGCCGCGTGCGGCAGGGGTATCGGCGGCCTCGGCGGGCACCAGTTCCTCGGGCGTATCCATCAAAACGCCTGCCCGAGACCGACGTAGACCACCACCGAACTATCGAACTGGCTCGGGTTAAGCGGGGTCGCAACATCGATGCGGATCGGGCCGAAGCTGGTCTTGTAACGCAGGCCAATCCCTGCACCGTAGCGCACAAAATCGAAATCCGGCGTGCTCTCCTGCCCGACCGTTCCGGCATCGAAGAACGGCACCAGCTCAATCGCGCCGCCCATCAGCGGAGTCTTGATCCGCGCTTCGAGCGAGAACTCGACCAGCGAGGCGCCGCCGGTGGCTTCGCCGCGATCATTGCGCGGGCCGACGCCCTGGAAGCCGTAGCCGCGCACCGAACCGCCGCCGCCCGCGTATAGCCGGCGCGATGGCGCGATCGCATCGAGCGGCGCGCCCACGATCGTCGCCGCGCGCACGCGCCCGGCCAGCACCGCAGGGCCAACCGACTTGTAGGTGCTCGCATCGGCCTGGGTCCGAAGGTAGTAACTTTCGCTTCCTTCGGAACGCGAAGCCTCGGGCGCAAGGAACAGAGTCGCGCGGTAGCCTTTGGTCGGATCGAGCAGGTCATCGCTTTCATCGAGCGTGACGCTGCCGAACAGGCCGCCGATCAGGAATTTGCGGCGGGGAAGCTCAATCCCGAAGCCGCGCAAGGTCCGGTTGCGTTCGTCGGTGTAGACCAGTTCGCCGCCGAGCTGCCAGCTCAGCGGCTTTTGGAACAGCAGGTTCGACACCTTCTCGAAGGTGCCGCGCAGGCCGAACCCGCGCGAATCCACCGCCTCGGTGGTGATGTCGCTGGCGTACAGATCGACGTTGAGCACCTGATCGCGCCCGCGGAAATTGTTGCGGCGCACGCCGATGCTGGCCAACGCCTCGCGCGTTCCGAGAATGCCGCGCAGTCGCAGCGTGCCTTCGGGCGGGAACAGGTTGCGGTGCTCCCACCGACCTTCGACCTTGATGCCGTCCTCGGTGCCGTAACCGATCGCGGCGGCGATGGTCCTGAGCGGCGCGCGTTCGAGAGCGACATCGAGCGCGACCTCGCCCGGCTCATCGCCCACAGGCGCACGGGCCTCGCGCGGGGTGATGGTGACGCTCGAGACCAGCCCGGTGGCGATCACCGCGCGGCGCAGGTCCGTCTGGAGGCTTTGCTGGAACAAGTCGCCCTCATCGAACCGGGCCATGCGCGCAAGGTGCCGGCTCGAAAGGAACTCGGGATCGCTGCTGATCACGCCCCCGAACACATATTTGCCGCCCGGCTGGACCGCGAGCGTCAGATCGCCCTCGGCCCGCGCGTGGTCGATCAGCAATTCGGGATCGGCGACTTCGGCAAAGGGATAACCGCTCTCGCCGAGTGCAACGCGCAGTTCGAGCTCGCGCTCGACGATCCGGTCGGCATAGAGCGGATCGCCGGAGGCAATCGCGAAAACTTCCCGCAGGCGCCCGCCATCGGGCGCGGGCAGCAGCGCGAGCGCACCCAGATCGATTGTGCCGAACCGGTAGCGCGTGCCCGGCAACAGATCAAACCGGACGCTCGGCTTGACCGCGGCCTCGGCATCTGCCTCGTCGCGGTTTGCGCGCGCGCGACGGCCGCCCGAAAGCTGCCGCACCACCTCGCCCGAATAATAGCCATAGGTGCGCAGCATATCGGCCAGCAGCTCCTCATCGGCACGGGCGCGGGCGGAAACCTGCAGGATGGTGTCGGTCTTCCCGTCGAGCTGGCGCAGGGCCGAAAGTTCGCGGAACCGGGCGATGAATTGGGATTGCTCGGGGAATGCTCCTGCGGCGGCAGGAACGCCGAGCGCCAGCGTATCATTGATCCGCACATCGGCCAGTTCGGGCAATTCGCCGGTTATCGGCGTGGCGATGCTGGCGAGCGCTTCCAGCTCGGGATCGGGCGTGAGCGGCGCGGGCACCTCGACCGCGAAATCGGCAAAAGCGGCATCGAGCGCGGGCTGCAAGCCGGGCGCGGGCGGCGGGAGGAAGACGTCGAGCTGCGCCGAGAGCGCATTATCGGCCGCCGCTTGCCCGGGATCGGCGGGGGCTTCCGCCGCAGCCGCGTCTGCCCCGCCAACCACACCGCGGGTGGCCCAGTTCTCGGGATCGTCCACCGCTTCAGGCGGGATCAGCTCGTCGAGCGAGCTCGGCACTGGCACGGGTTCGGGCAGCGGCTCAACAGACTGGGGGACGGCGGCCTCGGTTGGCGGTGAGGCTGGCGGCTCGTCCTGCACGTCCTGCGCGAAGGCGGGCTGGGCCGCGAGACCCAATCCAGCCGCCAAAACGAATCCGCGCTCAAGAAACCGGCGCGCTTCAGCTTTCCGGAAACTTGACGGGCTGGCCATCCTTGCCTCGGGCGCCGGCCAGCGACGCTTCCTGCGGCTGTCGCGGCGCTGTTGCCGCGGCAATCAGCCGGTGCTGCTCATCGGCGTCCATCACCTGCCAGCCTTCGCGCGTAAGACGCTCGAGCGGACGGTAGCGGACCTTGTACTGCATCCGCGGGCTGCCTTCGACCCAATAGCCGAGATAGACATAGGGCAGCCCCTCTGCCGCGGCGCGGCGGATGTGATCGAGGATGATGAAGCTGCCGAGCCCGGCACGCGCCGGCATATCGGGATCATAGAAGGAATAGATCATCGACAGTCCATCGCTCTGCCGGTCGGTCAGGCAGGCGCCGACCAGGCGGCCCGGCTTGCCACTGGGAAGGCGCTCGCGATATTCGGTCACCACGCTGTTGACCGGGGTGTGCTCGATCATGTCGGCATAATCGAGCTCGTCCATCGCCGCCATGCCGCCATCGGGGTGGCGCTGGCCGAGATATTTCGCCAGCAACGCGAACTGCTCGTCGGTCGCCCAGGGGCGGCATTCGGTGACGATCAGATCGTCATTGCGCTTGAAATCGCGCTTCTGCGTCGCCGAGGGCCGGAATTGTCCCGCCACCACCCGCACCGAAACGCAGGCATGGCAATCGAGGCAGGACGGGCGGTAGGCCACCGTCTGGCTGCGCCGGAACCCGATGCGCCCGAGTGCATCGTTGAGCTGATCGGCGTGCGCGCCCTTCAATTCGGTGAACACCTTGCGCTCGCTCCGCCCCGGCAGATAGGGGCACGGCGCCGGGCTGGTCACAAAAAACCTCGGGAAGCGGATCGGTGCCGTCACGGGTGGGCTCTGTCCTTCTGGAAGGAATCAAACTGCGGATCGCGTGGCAACTTTATGAATGAACAAGGCCCACGGTAAAAGTCTCTTAACCATGAAAGAGCGTGAAATATCCAGCGATCTGCGAAATCACCCGTGCATGATGCTGCGGAAATGGTGCAAACTGGGTCCCCGCACGCGCAAATCCGCTTGGCGGGGCGGTTCAGCCCAGTTCGACCAGCTGCACCGAATAGCCGTTGGCGCGCAGACCTTCGACCAGCCGGTCGACCTGCTCGGCATCGCGCGCCTCGCATTCGATGTCGGTGATCAGGCCCTTGGCCGGCAGCGTGGTGAAGATCCGCTGGTGATAGATCTCGATTATGTTGACGTTGTGCTCGTCAAACAGACGCATCACCCGGAACAGCGCGCCGGGGCGATCCTGGAGTGTGATGCGCAGGCGCGCGAGGCGGCCTTGGCGGGCGAGATCGCGCAGCAGCACATTGGCCAGCAGACGGGTATCGATATTGCCGCCGCACAGCACGAGGCCAATGGTCTTGCCCGCAAACCGCGCAGGATTGCTCAGCACCGCCGCGAGCCCGGCCGCGCCCGCGCCTTCAACCACGGTCTTTTCGATCTGGAGCAGCAGCGCCACCGCCTTTTCGAGCGCGGGTTCATCGACCAGCAGGATATCGTCGACCCGCTCGGCAATCACCTTTGACGTGAAATCACCCGGCACCTTGACCGCGATGCCTTCTGCCAAAGTATCCCCGCCGCACGGCAGGCTCGCGCCCTTGATCCGGTCGAACATCGAAGGGAACAGCGCGGCCTGCACGCCGACCACTTCGATCGAAGGATCATGCGCCTTGGCGACGGTCGCCATGCCCGAAATCAGCCCGCCCCCGCCGATCGGGGTGACGATGCAATCGAGATCGGACATAACCTCGAGCATCTCGAGCGCGACCGTGCCCGCGCCGGCCGCCACATGCGGATCATCGAAGGGGTGGACGAAGGTCAGCCCGAGTTCGACTTCGAGCTTGCGGGCAAAAGCATAGGCTTCATCGAAGGTTTCGCCTTCGAGCAGCACCTTGCCGCCGACGCTTTCGGTCTGCATCACCTTCACCGTCGGCGTAGGCTTCGGCATGACGATGGTGACCGGCACGCCCAGACGGGTGCCGTGATAGCTGAGACCTTGCGAGTGATTGCCCGCCGAAGCCGCGATCACGCCGCGCGAACGCTGCTCGTCGGTCAGTTGCAGCAGCGCATTGAGCGCCCCGCGCTCCTTATAGGCGGCGGTGAACTGCAGATTTTCGAACTTCAGCCAGATATCCGCGCCGGTGATTTCCGACAGGGTAATCGAATGCATCATCGGGGTATTGACCACCGCGCCGCCAATCCGGGCAGCAGCGGCGCGCACGTCGTCGATGGTCAGGTCGGCCGGCGAAGCGGCGGCACCCTTGGGGCTGAATGATGCAGGCTGCGTTGACATAGTGCGGCGGCGATTAGAGGCTCACGCGCACAAGGGCAATCGCTGGCTTGCGGATTTCGCATCGGCGCAGGCGTTGGCAAGCGCGCAGCAACGCGATAGGCACCGCGGCCATGAGTGAACAACCGACAATCGCCTTTATCGGTCTGGGCGTGATGGGCGGGCCGATGGCGGGCCACCTTGCCCGCGCCGGATATGCCGTGACCGCCTATAACCGCTCGCCCGAGCGCGCCGCGAAATGGCGCGAGGCCTGGGCCACCGAGGGGCTGGCCGTCACCTTTGCCACCACGCTCGCCGAGGCGGCGCGCGGGCGCGATATCGTCTTCACCTGCGTCGGCAATCACGAGGATCTGGCGCAAGTCACCTTGGGCGCGGACGGCGTGCTGGGCGCGATGGCAGCAGGCGCGCTGCTGGTCGATCACACCACCACCTCGGCCGATATGGCACGCGCACTGGCCGAGGCTTGCGGCGCCAAGGCAATCGGCTTTGTCGATGCGCCGGTCAGCGGCGGCGAGGCGGGCGCGGTCAATGGCAAGCTCGCGATCATGTGCGGCGGCACCGCCGCTGATCTCGCCCGTGCGCAGCCCGTCATGCAGGCCTACGCCAAGGCCATCGTTCATGTCGGCCCGGCCGGCGCCGGGCAGACCGCCAAGATGGCCAACCAGATGTGCATCGCGGGCGTGCTTGCAGGCCTGTCCGAAGCAGTGCGGCTGGCCGAGGCAGCGGGGCTTGATCTTGCCAAGACCTACGAGGCGATCTCGGGCGGCGCGGCGCAAAGCTGGCAAATGGACAATCGCTGGCCGACCATGACGGCGGACCAGTTCGATTTCGGCTTCGCGATCGACTGGATGCGCAAGGATCTGGGCTATGCGCTCGCCGAAGCGCGCCGCCTTGGTCTTGCCGCGCCGGTGACGGCGCTGGTCGATCAATTCTATGCCGATGTTCAGGCCGCAGGCGGCGGGCGCAAGGATACCTCCGCGCTCATCACCCGCCTGCCGCGCCGTGTTCCCGAAGAAGGATGAGAAAATTGCGTTTTGCTGTCACGGCGCTCGCCGCCACCTCGCTCCTTGCGCTGGCTGTCCCTGCCCTGGCCGATACGCTGGTCGATAATGTCGACGGCGTGACGATTGGCGAGGACGGCAAGGTCAAGCGCTTCACCGGCCTCGTGTTCGATGAGGACGGCAAGGTTGTGGCCGTGCTCGCGCGCGGCGAGGCGCGTCCGAAGGTCGATTACCGGCTCGACGGCAAGGGCCGCGTGCTGATCCCCGGGATGATCGACGCCCATGTCCACGTGATGGATATCGGCTTTGGCGCGCTCACGCTCGACCTGTCGGACACCACTTCGCTCGAGGACGCGCTGGCGAAGATCAAGACCTTTGCGCAAGACAATCAGGGCCGTCCGTGGATTCTCGGGCGCGGATGGAATCAGGAAAAGTGGGGCCTTGGCCGCTTCCCCACCGCCGCCGAGCTTGACGCCGTGGTGGCCGATCGCCCGGTGTGGCTCGAACGTGCGGATAATCACGCCAACTGGGGCAACACGCTGGCCATCACCACCGCAGGCGTCACCGCCAAGACGCCCGATCCGTCGGGCGGCAAGATCATCCGCGATGCCAAGGGCGCGCCTGCGGGCGTGTTTGTCGACAATGCGAAAGCCCTGGTGGGCAAGGTCGTTCCCCCGCCCCGCCCCGAGGACCGCGATCTCGCGTTCGCCAAGGCGCAGGATATGCTGCTGGCCAAGGGCGTGACCGCGGTCGCCGACATGGGCACCAGCATGGCCGACTGGGGCGCCTTCCGCCGCGCCGGCGATAGCGGGCGGCTGCAGGTCCGGATCATGGCCTATGCCAACAGCTTCGAAACGCTTGAACTGGTTGCCGGGCCGGAGCCGACCGGCTGGCTCTATGACGACCGCCTGCGGATGGGCGGGATCAAGCTTTTTCTCGACGGCGCGCTCGGTTCGCGCGGGGCGGTGCTCAAGGCACCCTATCACGACGATCCGGGCGCGAAGGGTCTGCCGTTGCTCACGCCGGCGCAGCTGCGCAATCTGATGAGCCGCGCCAGCATGGACAATTTCCAGAGTGCCGTGCACGCCATCGGTGACGCCGCCAATGCCGAAGTTCTGGCTGCGATCGAAGAGCTTTCGGAAAGCTACAAGGGTGACCGGCGCTGGCGGATCGAGCACGCGCAGATCATCGATCCTGGCGATCTGTCGCGGCTGGGCAAGCATGGCATCATCGCCTCGATGCAGCCGCTCCACCAGACCTCTGACCGGCTGATGGCCGAGGCGCGGCTGGGGCCGGACCGGCTCGATGGCGCCTATCCGTGGCGGTCGGTGATGACAGTCGGCGGGCGGCTGGCCTTCGGCTCGGACGCGCCGGTGGAGCCGGCTGATCCCTTCGCCGGGATCGCCGCCGCGATCAGCCGCACCGACGCCAAGGGCGAACCCTTCGGCGGCTGGTTCCCGCAGGAAACGGTCAGCCGCGAGACGGCGCTGGCCGGATTCACCTCGGACGCCGCCTTCGCCGGATTTGCCGAGGGCCGTTTCGGGCGGCTGGTGCCGGGTGAGCGCGCTGATTTCCTGCTGGTCGATCGCGACCCGCTGCTCGCTTCGCCCGACGAGATCCGCAGCACGCAGGTCATTCAGGTGTGGATCGGTGGTGTGAAGGTGCGCGGAGAGTAGTTACTCCGCCGCCGCCGCCTGCTCCGCTTCGCGCGCCGCCTTGTCGGCCGCGACCGCGCCTTCCTGCATCCGCATCAGCACCAGCGAGGCTTCGAACAGGAGCCACAGCGGGATCGCCAGAATGATCTGCGAGCCGGGATCGGGCGGGGTCACAATCGCGGCGATGATGAAGATACCGACGATCACATAGCGCCGCGCCGCCACCATCTGCGCGCGGGTGATGATCCCGGCACGGTGCAGCAGCAGCAGCAGCACCGGCAGCAGGAAGGTGATCCCGAAGGCGAGGATGAACTGCATCACGAGGCCCAGATATTCCCCTGCGCTCGGCAAGGCCTGCACCTTCAACCCGCCCGCCTCCCCGCCAAAGCCGAGGAAGAATTTGAACGCGGTCGGCATGACGATGAAATAGGCCAGCGCCGCGCCGGCACCGAACAATACCGGGGTGGCGAACAGGAACGGCAGAAACGCCTTCTTCTCGCGCGCATAGAGCCCCGGCGCGACAAACGCCCAGAGCTGGTTGGCGATCACCGGAAAGCTCACCATGAAGCCGGCAAACAGCGCGACTTTCAGTTCGACGAAGAACACCTCGGGCAGCTTGGTGAAGATCAGCTGGCCCTCGCCTTCCGGGAAGGCCTGCTTGAGCGGAAAGATCAGTAGACCGAGGATCTCGTCGGCAAAATAGAGGCAGATCCCAAAGCCCACCCCCAGCGCCAGCAGCGCGCGGATAACGCGCGTGCGCAATTCGATCAGGTGATCGAGCAGCGGTGCGCGGGTCTCGTCGAGATCCTTGACGTCAAACATCGTCTTCGCCTGTGTGCGGCCTTGCGGGAAGCATCGGCTCGCGCAGCGGTTCGGCCTCGGGCGCAATCGCCTCGCTGCCGACCTTGACGCTGGCGGCTTTCAGAGGCTGGGCCAGGAATGAAGACATAGGCTCCGGCGGCGGCAGTGGCGGCGTGTCGGTCGCGGCGATCGGCGCCTCGACCGGCGCCGTATTGATCGGGGGAGGCCCGGTCATCACCGGCGCGCCGGCTTCGGCTTCGGTAAGCGAGGCAGAGCGGCGCATGATTTCCTCGTTCTGCGCCTTCCACTTCTTCTCCATGTCCTCCAGCTCGGCCTCGCGCACCATCGCGTCGATGCCGGAGCGGAAATGGGCGGAGACACGGCGCAACTTGCCGATCCAGCGCCCCGCGGTGCGCATCGCCAGCGGCAAATCCTTCGGTCCGATCACAATGACCGCGACGATCAGGATGACCAGCAGTTCTCCAACGCCGATATCGAACATGTCAGGTGCGGCCGCGCCGCCTCCTCAAGCGAGCGACGGATCAGGCGCCGGTGGTGTCGGTCTTGTCGGCCGGAGCAGGCTGGGCTGCGGGGGTCTCGGCCGGAGCAGCCGGCGGATCGAGCCGCACGGCCTTGTTGACCGTATCCTCGGTCTCGTTGAGGCCCTTCTTGAAGCTCGAAATGCCCTTGCCGAAATCGCCCATCATCTCCGAGATGCGGCCGCGTCCGAACAGCACCAGCACGATCACAAGCACGATGATCCAGTGCCAAAGCGAACCAAAACCCATTGTCTCAACTCCTGATCTGCGGCGGCGAGGGCGAGGGGATGCCGCATGGCCGGGGCCGTGCCCAGCGCCGAATAGCGCCATGTTTAAGACAAGCCCGCGTCAATTGCGAGTCAGTCCGCCAAATTTGCGTCCTGATCGTCGTCTTCGTCAGACTCGAACCTCATCGCGGCTTCCATCGCCTCGTCGACCGGATCGAGCAGGCCGGCGGCGCGCAATTCGTCGATGCCGGGCAGATCCTTGCGCGATTCGAGCCCGAAATGGTCGAGGAACTCGGGCGTGGTGGCATAGATCACCGGACGCCCCGGCACCTCGCGCCGGCCAGCGAGACGGACCCAGCCCGCCTCCATCAGCACGTCGAGCGTCCCCGCACTGGTCTGCACACCGCGGATCGATTCGATCTCGGCGCGGCTGACCGGCTCGTGATAGGCGATGATCGCCAGCACCTCGGTGGCGGCACGGCTGAGGCGGCGGACCTGCTCCTTCTCGCGGCGCAGCAGGTGCGCAAGATCGGGCGCGGTTTCGAAATGCCAGCGACTGCCCCGCTCGACCAGATGCACCCCGCGCTGGGCATAGAGCGCCTCCAGCGCGGCGAGCGCCGCGCGCACGTCGCCCGGCTCAAGCCCGCCGAGATGGGCAGCGAGCGCCTCCACGCTCAGCGGCTCATCAGCAGCAAACAGTGTCGCCTCCACCGCCCGTTCGAGCGTGCCGGGCCCCGCGCCTTCGTTCACGCCGCCCTCGTTCACGCAATGAGTCCTTGGGCGGCGCCCGCTTTGAACCGCCGGATGCGCAAGGGGGCAAACGCCGCCGCCTGATCAATCTCCGCCGTGCCGCGCTTCGCCAGTTCGAGCGCGGCGACAAAGGACGAGGCCAGCGCCGAGCGCTTGAGTTCGGGCGAGGCGTGGGGCGGGAGAAAATCGCGGATTTCCATCCATTCGAGCGTCACCCCGAGCATCGCCGAAACCCGCTCGAGCGCCGAATCCAAGGTCATCACCGGGCGATTGGCGACGTGATAGATGCGCGGGGCCGTGCGCGCTTTCACCTGCCCATAGGCCTGGATCAGCGCGAACATATCGCTGCGCCACAGGGTCTTGCGATCGGTGCGCAGGCCTTCGGGCGCTCCGCGCACAAACACGTCGCGCCCGATCCGGTCGCGCCCCATCAGCCGCGCGGCCGCCTCGCGCATCGCGCCGAGGCGTTGCAAGCGCAGTTGCAGGCGCAGCGCCAAGTCTTCGGGGCTCGGGTCTTCCTGCTCGTCCTTGGGCAGCAGCAGCGCCGATTTGAGATAGGCCAGCCAGGCCGCCATCACGAGGTAATCGGCGGCCAGTTCGAGCTTCATCGCGCCAGCACGCTCGATATAGCCGAGATACTGGTCCACCAGCGCGAGGATCGAGATTTGCCTGAGATCGACCTTTTGCCGCCGCGCCAGATCGAGCAGCAGGTCGAGCGGCCCTTCCCAGCCATCAATCGCGAGATAGAGCGCGTCGGCATCGCGCTTGGCGGATTCGGGCGGGAACATGAAGGGGATGTCAGCGTCGCTCATGCCGCCGTTCCGGCGAGCGCCAGCAAGGCATCGCGCTTGGCGAGAAGTTCGGCCTGCTCGGGCGCGATGGCAGGCGCGATACGGGTGGGCGCCAGCGCGCGGTCGAGCCTTACAGCGGTTGCCTCCGATATGGCCGGGAGCACATTGCAGATGCCCTCCATGTCGGCCATTTTCGCCCAGCAATTCAGGATGATATCGCATCCGGCCGCATGGGCGCGGGCGGCGCGTTCGGGGATGGTGCCGCCGAGCGCTTGCATATCGATGTCGTCGGTCAGCAGCAGACCGTCAAAGCCGATTTCACCGCGGATGATGTCATGGATGATGGTGGGCGAGAGTGTCGCCGGGTTTTCGGCATCCCACGCGGTGAAGACAAGATGCCCGGTCATGCCGATAAGCGCCTGATTAAGAGTGCAGAAGGGGGCGAGGTCGTCCTCCAGCTCGACTGCACTCGCGGTCACTGTTGGCAACGCCTTGTGGGTGTCGACATCGGTGCGGCCATGGCCGGGCATGTGCTTGATGCACCCCGTCACCCCGCCTGCTGCCAGCCCTTCGAGGATCGCTCTGCCCAAAGCCGCCACCTGCACTGGATCGCTGCCGAAGGCGCGGTCGCCGATCACGTCATGCGCGTCAGGCAGCCGGAGATCGAGCGGCGGGTGGTAATCGACTGTAATCCCCATCGCCGACAGCTCCAAAGCCATCGCCGTGGCA
>Ga0164292_10000413_pt1 | contig 33138 bp, 46 predicted proteins | sample GEODES117metaG_FD_111486 | JGI IMG/M metagenome (GOLD analysis project Ga0164292, IMG submission 111486) | Eutrophic lake water microbial communities from Lake Mendota, Wisconsin, USA - GEODES117 metaG | ecosystem: Environmental > Aquatic > Freshwater > Lake | place: USA: Lake Mendota...
GCAGACACCATGTCTGCCAGTTACTTACGCCGAGCCAGTAGCTCGGGCACTTTCATGTTCGCTTTGTCCTCCTTCCTTATGCTTATCCACCTGTCACGCAAAGACTCGACCCCGAACTCGGACACCAAGTCCCACCAGTTTTCTTTAATGCTTTTGTACTTGTGTGGGTCTGCCTCGAAGTCGAGCAGTATGCGTCCCTTCTCTCTTCTAAGTACCGACTCGTACTTCTCCAACAGCCCTTCGTACTCGCCATGCCCCGCTTGGGCGGCGTAGCGTATCTGTGCCTTCACCTTGTGGATTTCGTATGTCATGGGTGCAAGGGTTTCTTTGAGTTGTTTACGCCACTTATCTACCCACGCTTCGTAGCGTGCTCGGCTTTGTAGCAACACCGCCATCCTTAGGCGTTCAGCCAGTATCAGCTTCGCCCTCGCTTCGCTGATGTCGCCACTCACCACCATGTTGTGCAGTTGCTTGGGCGTTTGCTTGCTCGGGGGCTTGCGCTTGGGTTGGCAGTCTTTGCAGTTCTTTGAGGTGATGGTCATGAGCACTTCACCTTTCATGCCACGAGCATGCATTTGTGCACGAGATAAGCGGCGTTTGAATTGGGCAACGGGCTTTTCTGTGCCGCACTTGTTACATTTTTTGTAGTCCTTTTGCATGAGAAAGACCTTTCATTTCACTAGACAATACCCACTTGTTGGTCGAGCATACCCACCATTTTGCTGAGTCGGACAAACTAGTGGGTATCGGGAATGCTCGATGTTTACTGGCAATTCTACTACTTCATCCCTCGATACCTATCTGATTTCCAGAAAGCTTCAACCTTTTTTCTTTTTTTTCTTTTTAAGTGTCCACTTGTATGTATATATATATATATTTATCTTTTTATCTCTTATATATAGATAGGTATTGTGGGCTGGACATTGGTTGAAACCCCGCCAGTATTGAAGATGCCGATACCCACTAGAGTGGCAAGTTGCGCAAAATGGTGGGTATGATACCCACTACTGTATATAAACACAGTAGAAGGATTAGTTACTGTATATTGATGCAGCTTTTTGTTATTTTTTGAACTGGCAGACACCATGTCTGCCAGTTTGCCTGTTGTCAGAGGAGTTTGAGCTGTCTGCATTCGGTCTTTATGGTTTGCCATTCTTCTTTCCACCGCTGTTGGCGTAGGACTTCAGCACGCCTTGGGTCTTTGAGCCTGAGTTGCTCGTCTGCTCTGAGTTGCGCCTTGAGGGCGCTGAGTTTGGCTTTGATTTCGGGTTTCATTGGTGAGTCCTTTCAGACGAACAGATACCAGATGGGCGAGAAGCTACGCTTGCAGGCGACAGCTATGCGGTATTCGTAGTTGAGGATTTGGCGGATTTCTTTCAGTTGTGCTTTGGTCATGATGCTTTCCTAAAGATGTTTGACAGAAAAAAGAATAGCGGCGGGACAAGGCATCCACGCCGCTTTGAAAAAACTCGCAGACAAGTTGTCTGCCAGTCGTTACACAGAAGCCAAGAAGCGGCGCTTCTCAGCCGCAGTCAACTTATTGAAACTTGTTACCAAACGAGCAACCTTGTCACTCTTGCTGTTGGTCTTGGGTTTCTTGAGCTTGGGTGTGTCCTTGTTCACATCCACAAAGATGTTGTCAAGAATCCTGTCGGTGCGTCTCTGCTCGGCAGTACCTCGCCCGAATGTCCAGCCACGCTGACCCTCGTAAGGCTTGCGTGTGACCTTGGGCAGTTGCGTCACATAGAACACGACATAAGGCACTGCATCCTTGCGTGTGCCTACACCATTGCTGAGCAAGGTGTCTAGCAAAGTCGCAGACTCAATGTCTGCGAGTTTCAGAGTAGGCACGATTGCACGATAGGTGCGTGTGTTGATTGCTGTTGCAAGTTTCATAGATAGCTCTCCAAAAGAAAAACCCCGCAACTGGCGGGGCGACAGACCGACTGAGTTCCCCCAATCGATAAATCTATTATAGCACAAACGAGTTTCACAATACCCTTGACATGAAAAATCGTAATACCTTAGACCCCACCATACCCCCACTACCCCTTATGTCAGCAAGGCGTGCGTTGTCCCGTGAACACTATTCCCCACCCGCTCCCAGAACTTCTGTAATACTTAATAGCACGCTAACACCCCACCCCCAAATTTTATAAAAATTCTAAATAACCTTTGTCAAACATTGGACAACTCAGCACATAAAAAAACCCCCGCCATTGCTGGAGGGGGCTGAAAAGACCTTGAAGGTCTAGGAGAAGCAATGGTTGCCCACTACTTGAAAAGTAGTGTACACTGCGACCCAACGCGCAACAACCCTGTGAAAAACCACAGCTATAAAAATGTTGGAGCATTTGGTGCAATTTTCACCAGACGACGCCGGTCTGGAAGACTTCATGTCAATTGATGCTGTAGATACGGCGGGACTTCTGTCGGCGCAAATAGCCACGGCGCAGTGGCTAGAAGAATTGGGCGCTACGCCAGATGAGAAGATAAACACAGAAAACCAAGCGCATTTGGCGCGGGATGCTTTTAAGATGGTGGTATCCGACAATGATACCGAAGACCAAAAAACCAAACTCTTACAACTTAAAACCCCCGCCGCTGTGCGCCATATCACTGGCATGCTCACGGCCTATGACTGGGAATTTGTACAGATGGCCAAAGAACTCCGTGGATACACGGTGGCCAAGCTGTTTGAAGAAACCCAGTCACCCAACGCCAACATCCGCCTCAAAGCCTTGGGCCTGCTGGGTAAAGTCACCGAAGTTGGGCTGTTCACCGACAAGATCGAGGTCAAGAAGCTTGACTTGACCGAAGACGAGATCGACAAGAAGCTCAAAGAGAAGCTGGCCAAGTTCATGAATGTGTCCGACGCTGAGTACACAGACATAGAAATTACCGACCAGACCGACCCCGCGCCAGCCGAAGAAACTCCGGAACCTCAAGATGAGTGAGCGGTTACTTACACCGCAAGAAGCTACAGCTCTGTATGCCAAGCTGCCGATGATGAGTCCCAGAGAGAAGCTTGAGACGTTGGACATGCTGGACAAGTCAGAGTCGTTCAAGACTGTCAGGTTAGCGCGCACTAACATGATCGAGTTCGCCAAGTACGTCTACCCCGGATTCAAGGTGGGGCCGCACCACAGGAAGCTGGCCCGCATCTTCGATGCGGTGCTGAAGGGGGAAAAGAAAAGAGTAATCATCAACATTGCTCCTCGTATGGGCAAGTCAGAGTTCTCGTCTTATTTATTTCCTGCTTATTTTTTGGGCAACTACCCTGAGAAGAAGATCATCATGGGAACGCACACGGCGGGCCTGTCAGAAGACTTTGGACGGCGGGTTCGTAACTTACTCGAGGATGAACAGTACCATGAGCTATTTCCTAAAACAGGCGTGGCAGATGACCAGAAGGCTGCTGGAAAATGGAGTACTAGTGCTGGGGGCCAGTATTATGCTGCTGGCGTGGGTGGCGCTCTGGCTGGGCGTGGTGCTGACCTATTTGTTATCGACGACCCTCACTCGGAACAAGACGTAAAAGCCAACAGTCGTCTAGCGTTTGACACGGCGTGGAGCTGGTTCCAAACAGGCCCGTTGCAGCGTCTGATGCCGGGCGGTGCGATTATTGTCATCATGACCCGCTGGGGGCCGTTGGACTTGACCGGACGGCTGATCCAGTATCAGGTGAGCAACCCAGACTCCCCGCGCTGGGAGATCGTTGAACTGCCAGCCATCCTGCACGAGGACACGGACAATGAGAAGTCGCTCTGGCCGGAGCAGTGGCCGCTGGAGGCACTGAAGTCTGCCAAGTCCTCGATGGATCCCCGGTATTGGAACGCGCAGTACATGCAGCAGCCCACATCTGACACGGCAGCGGTCATCTCTAGGAAGCAATGGCGCATCTGGCCAAAGGACGATCCTCCCCAGTGCGAGTACATCATCCAGTCATGGGATACGGCCCATGAGACCAAGAGCACATCTGACTACAGCGCCTGTACAACGTGGGGCGTTTGGTACAACGAGGAAGAGAATGACAAGCCCCAGCTCATCTTGCTGGATGCTTTCAAGGACAGGATGCCCTTTCCTGAACTCAAACAGATTGCGTTCAAGCACTGGAAGGAATGGCAACCCGATGCGTTCATCGTGGAGAAGAAAGCCGCTGGTGGGCCACTGATCCAAGAGCTACGCAACATGGGCATCCCCGTCCAAGAATTTACACCCAGCCGTGGAAACGATAAGATGGTGCGTGTCAATGCTGTAGCCGACATGTTTGCGTCAGGCTTGGTATGGGCTCCCGACACTCGCTGGGCGCGTGAGGTAATTGAAGAGGTCGCGGCTTTCCCAGTGGGCGAGCACGATGACTTTGTGGACACAACCACGCAGGCACTCCTGCGATTCAGACAAGGCGGATTCATCCAGCTCGACACAGACGAGAAAGATGAGCCACTGTATTTCAAGCGCCGAGCGGCGTACTATTAAAGGCACAAAATGGCAACAAACATCGACAAGGCCCTGTACCAGAACCCCGTGGGGATCGACGACGCAGCTCTTAACGAGGAGGCTATCGAGATTGAGATCATTGATCCCGAGCAGGTAAACATCCACGCAGGCGACCTTGACATCAGCATCATCCCCGGTGAAGACGAGGATGAGTTTGACATGAACTTGGCCGAGGACATGGACGAGGGTGAACTCCAGACACTGGCTGGCGACTTGGACGGTGATATTGAGAACGACAAGAACTCCCGCAAGGACTGGGAGAAAGCCTACGTCGAGGGTATCAAGCTGTTGGGCCTCCAGTACGAGGAGCGCACAGAGCCTTGGAACGGAGCCTGTGGCGTGTTCCACCCTATGATTACCGAGGCCGTGGTGCGCTTCCAGTCTGAGGCGATCATGGAGGCGTTTCCAGCCCAAGGGCCGGTGCGTACAAAAATCTTGGGTAAGCAGACCCCTGAGAAGCAGTCAGCGTCTTTGCGGGTTGAGAACGACTTGAACTACGAGCTGACAGAAGTCATGCGCGAGTTCCGCCCCGAGCATGAGCGCATGCTGTGGAGCTTGCCAGCTACCGGTTCAGCGTTCAAGAAGGTGTACTTCGACCCGAGCTTGGACAGACAAGTGTCGATGTTCATCCCAGCAGAAGACATCATCCTGCCCTACGGCGCGACAGACTTGGACACCTGCTACCGCGTGACCCACGTCATGCGTAAGACCAAGAACGAGATTGTCAAGTTGCAGCAAGCGGGCTTTTACCGCGACATCGAGCTGCCAGACACCGACAAGACGCAGACAAACATCCAGAAGGCCAAGGACAAAGAGACCGGCTTCAGTGACATGAACGACGACCGGTACACACTGTATGAGTGCCACGCCGACTTAAACCTGCCCGGATACGAAGACAAAGACGATGACGACGAAGAAACCGGCATTGCGTTGCCATACGTAGTTACCCTGATTAAAGGTACAAACGAGATTCTGGCCATTCGCCGCAACTGGAAAGAAGACGACGTCCTGCGCCTCAAGCGTCAGCACTTTGTGCACTACCAGTACATCCCCGGCTTCGGAGCCTATGGCTTTGGTCTCTTCCACCTGATCGGTGGATACGCCAAGTCGGCCACCAGCATCATCCGCCAGTTGGTTGATGCGGGAACATTGTCAAACCTGCCCGGTGGCCTGAAGTCCCGTGGCCTGCGCATCAAGGGAGACGACACACCCATCGCCCCCGGCGAGTGGCGAGATGCAGACGTAGGCTCTGGCAACATCCGCGACAGCATCCTGCCCCTGCCATATAAAGAGCCGTCAATGGTTCTGTCTGGCCTGCTGGACAAGATCGTGGACGAAGGCCGTCGCTTTGCAGCAACAGCCGATATGAAGGTCAGCGACATGTCTGCGCAGGCTCCGGTGGGCACAACACTGGCTCTGCTCGAGCGCCAGCTCAAGATCATGTCTGCCGTGCAGGCACGGATGCACTACAGCTTCAAACAAGAGCTGAACCTGCTGGCCGACATCATCAAGGACTACACAGACCCTGACTACGATTACGACCCAGACAGCGATGCCCCACGCAAAGCCAAACGGGAAGACTACGCACACATCGACATCATCCCTGTGAGCGACCCCAACGCGGCCACCATGAGCCAACGCGTTGTCCAGTACCAAGCCGTGATCCAGATGGCGCAGATGGCTCCGGAGATTTACGACCTGCCCAAACTACACCGTGGGATGCTCGAGGTGCTGGGTATCAAGGATGCCGACAAGCTCGTGCCCCTGCCTGACGACCAGAAGCCCCGCGACCCAGTGGCCGAGAACATGGCAGTGCTCAAAGGCGAGCCGGTCAAAGCGTTCTTCTACCAAGACCACGAGTCACACATCAAGGTGCACATGAGCGCCATGCAAGACCCCATCGTGATGCAGTTGATCGGCCAAAACCCCAAGGCTCCGATGATTCAGGCAGCCATGATGGCCCACGTTGCTGAGCACGTTGGCTACGCGTACAAGCTGAAGATCGAGCAACAGTTGGGTATGCCCCTGCCTCCCGAAGACGAGAAGATGCCACCTGAGATCGAGATTCAGTTGTCGGCCATGATGGCCCAAGCTGCACAGCAGGTTCTTCAACAGAGCCAAGCGCAAGCGGCTCAACAGCAAGCGCAGCAGCAACAGCAAGACCCGATGGTTCAGATGCAGCAGCAAGAGTTGCAGCTCAAGCAACAAGAGTTGCAGCTTCGTCAGCAAGAAGTCCAAGGCAAATTGCAACTTGAGCAACAACGCTTGCAGATGGACGGCATGGCCAAGATGGAACAAGCAAAACAAGCCGACAAGAAGATGCAGCTTGATGCGTTGGCCAAAGCAGGTCAACTCAAGAACGACAAAGCTCGCCAAGAGTTTGAGAACAAGAAGTTGCAAGTGGATGCCCTGAACAAAGCAGGTCAACACAAGATGCAAAAAGCCCAGCTTGCAAACCAAGCTGCACAAAACCCAAAGGAGACGCCTAAACAATGATTTCAGAATTCGCACGCGTATTGCGCGAACAAATACGCACCGACATGAACAACTACGCCGATGACTTGGCTGGTGGGATGTGTCGCAACTTTGACGAGTACCAAAAACTTTGCGGAGTCATTCAGGGTCTGGCCACCGCAGAGCGCTATCTAATCGACCTTGCTGAGAAAGTGGAAAAAGCAAATGAGTGAACTCGTTCTAGAACCGGGGCAGTTCGCCCTGCCTGAAGCCATCCAACCCATCGACGCTCCCGAGCAAGATGCAGACGATGTAACCAAAGCCACGATGCTGCCAGCCCCTACGGGTTGGAAGTTGTTGTGTGCTGTACCAGAGGTCGATGAAAAGATCGCTGGCACAAGTCTCGATTTGGTTCGAGATGCCACAACCATGCGACAAGAAGAAAGCGCCACAACCGTTTTGTTTGTGTTGAAGGTTGGCCCAGACGCGTACAAAGACCAGACCAAGTTCCCCGGTGGCCCGTGGTGCAAGGAAGGCGACTTCGTGCTCGTGCGTACATATTCCGGTACGCGCTTCAAGATTTTCGGAAAAGAGTTTCGACTGATTAACGACGATCAGATTGACGCTGTTGTGCAAGACCCTCGCGGCTTGACCCGCGCATAAGGAGTAGGAATGTCAGAACCATATAAGTTCCCCGACGAAACCGAAGTTGATGTCAATGGCAAAAATGTCAATGTGACAGAACAAGAGGATGACGTTGAAATTGAAGTCATCGACGATACCCCCGTCCAAGACCGTGGTCGTAGACCATTGGACAGAGAGGTTGAAGACCCAACCGACGATGAGATCGAAACCTACACCAGAGGTGCGCAGGATCGAATCAAGGAGTTGACCCATGCCCGTCACGACGAGCGTCGGGCTAAAGAGTCCTTGGCTCGTGAGAAGCAAGAGCTGGAGCGTCTTGCACAGCAAGTGTTAGAGGAAAACCAACGCCTCAAACAATACGTCAATACAGGGACAGCGCAGTACACCCAGATGGCTCAGACCGCAGCAGGTGCGGAGTTGGAGAAAGCTCGGCGGGAGTACAAGGCTGCACAGGAAGCGTTTGACACGGACGCTATTCTGGCCGCGCAAGAAGCGTTGCTGGAAGCAAAGATGAAAGTGGAGCAAACAAAAAATTTCCGACCACCCCCTTTACAAACGCAAGAAGTTGATGTACAACCCCGTTACCAAGAACCCCAACAGGTTCGAGCCGACGAAAAAACCTTGCGCTGGCAAGCCAAAAACCAGTGGTTCGGCTCAAACGGGTTTGAAGAAGTTACCAGCTTTGCACTAGGGCTGCATCAAAAACTAGTCAACTCAGGAGTCGATCCTCGCACCGATGAGTACTTCGAGCAGATTGATGCTCGCGTGAAGTCAACGTTCCCCGAAATGTTCGGTGGTTCGGAAGACAGGCCAAGGAACGGCAATGCTCCAAGAAAGCCTGCGGCAGTGGCAGCGCCAGCGACACGTTCGTCTGGAGCTAAAAAGATCCAATTAACTCAGACTCAGATAGCTCTGGCTAAGAAATTTGGATTAACCCCGCAGCAGTATGCTGCTCAAGTAGCAAAATTGGAGAATTGAAATGGCTGAAAACCGTACCCCTCGTGACAACGTCTCACGCGATAAGCAAGCTCGTGCTGTATACGTACCGCCGACTGCACTGCCCGATCCGACACCTGAACCCGGATATGTCTACCGTTGGGTAGCCACACATGTCTTGGGTCAGCACGAACCAACCAACGTGTCACGTAAGTTTCGCGATGGCTGGGAGCCGGTGAAAGCAGCAGACCATCCTGAGTTGATGATTACTGGTAGTGAAAAGACAGGAAACGTCGAAATTGGTGGACTCATGCTTTGCAAGATGTCTGCCGAAAAAGCGCGTTCTCGGGACGACTACTACGACCAGCAAGCTCAGAACCAGATGGAATCAGTGGATAACCACTTCATGCGAAACAATGATTCGCGTATGCCTTTGTTTGCTGACCGCAAGTCAACAACCAGTCGCGGCGCGGGTTTTGGTTCAGGTTCAAAGTAAACAAGGAGTCTCTAAATGGCATCTACAGCTACCCCCTACGGGCTAATCCCCGTAAATCGTAATGACGGCATGCCCTATGCTGGCGCTACGAGTCAGTTCTTGATTGACCCCGCTGGTGAAGGCACAAACCTGTTTTACGGGCAAGTCGTCATCATTGGCGCTGATGGTTACATCGCTTTGTCTACCGCTACTGGCGCAGACTTAACTACCAACAACCTCGGTGGCAACAACTTGGGTGCTTGGGGTGTGTTCGTTGGTTGCTCCTACGTTAACGCGCAGGGCCAAGTAATCTACGGTCAATACTACCCATCTGGCACAACTGGTGTGGTGACTGCATACGTTATCACCGACCCCAATGTGACTTTCCAAGCACAATTGGACGGCGTTGCTGACCAGTCAGACCTCGGTGCAAACACTTTCTTTGCTGCTGTGCAGTCCACTTCTACAGGTAATACCCGTACAGGTAACTCAACCAGCGCATTGGAGTCTACCACTCAAACCGCCGCTGCCGCGTTCAAGATCATTGGTTTTGCTTCCCCAATTACCGATGCCTTCCCAGACGTGTTGGTTAAGTTCAACCCCGGCGCACACGCCTACACCAACGCCGTTGGCATCTAAGGAGCACATAAATGGCTATTTCACGCGCACAACTACTCAAAGAACTGCTCCCCGGCCTGAACGCTTTGTTCGGCATGGAATATGCACGTTACGGCGAACAGCACAAAGAGATCTACGAAACAGAGAAATCTGAGCGTAGCTTTGAAGAAGAAACCAAGTTGGCTGGCTTCGGTGCAGCACCTGTCAAGAACGAAGGCTCTGCCATCGCTTACGACAATGCGCAAGAAGCATTCACCGCCCGCTACAACCACGAAACCATTGCTTTGGGTTTCTCAATCACTGAAGAAGCGGTTGAAGATAACTTGTACGACAGCTTGTCTGCTCGCTACACCAAAGCCTTGGCCCGTGCAATGGCCTTCACCAAACAAGTTAAGTCCGCTTCCGTCATCAACAACGGTTTTAACGGTTCTTACTTGGGCGGTGACGGTGTCACATTGTTCGGTAACAACAGCTCCAGCACTCGTGTTGGCCACCCACTGGTTAACGGTGGTGTGAACTTCAACAGCCCCTCCGTTGGTGTGGACTTGAACGAAACCTCTTTGGAAAATGCCGTGATTCAAATCGCAGCATGGACTGATGAGCGTGGTCTGTTGATTGCCGCCAAGCCTCGCAAGATGGTTATTCCTCCTTCACTGATGTTCGTTGCCAAGCGTTTGCTTGACACTGAACTGCGCGTCTCTACTGCTGACAACGACATCAACGCGTTGAAGCAAATGGGCGTAGTGCCAGAAGGCTATACCGTCAACAACTTCTTGACCGATACAAACGGCTGGTATTTGATTACCGACGTTCCAAACGGCATGAAGCATTTCGAGCGTATGCCTTTGGCTAACTCGATGGACGGCGACTTTGATACCGGCAACGTCCGTTACAAAGCTCGTGAGCGTTACAGCTTCGGCTGGTCTGATCCTCTCGGTATGTGGGGTTCAGCAGGCGCGTAAGCGACTTGAGGGAAGGGGGCTAGCGCCCCCTTTTCTTTTGCTGTATATTCAAACCATTCCGGGGTTTTCCGGTGTATCTGACAGTCCCGGCTGACGACATGCAGACAGATACGCCCCACTTGCATGTAAGGAAAAAATCATGGCAAATACCACGTTCTCCGGCCCAGTCATATCACAAAATGGCTTTATCTCCGGAACAGCTTCCAGCCCCGTCGTTGAGACTACTGCGGGCAATATCTCCGAGTCATACGCCACCACTTCAGCTACCACTGGCGATACACGCCTGTCGTACAACCGCTTGGAATTTACTTCCACCGGTTCTGGCGAAACCATTCGCGCATTGACACGAGTCACAGGCGCTGATGCAGCTACTGGCGGTACTGTCAACGGTGCACACGTTAGCTTGAGCATCAACGGTTCCGGCACTATTTCTGGTGCGGGTAACGCTCTTCGCGCTACTTTGGGTGGTACATCCACAAACCCCGGCGGCACAATTGCAGCTATCCAAGCTGATTCTGACTTTGCTTCTGGCGGTACTTGGACAAATGCTTCGTTCATCCGCTTTACAAACAGCGGTACAGGCACTGTTGCAAACTTGTTCAATGTGCCATCAGGCATGGTCACGGCCAACACCCAAGGCGCAGCTACAAACTCGTTGAAGATTGTGGACAGCGCAGGTACTGCGTACTACATCATGTTGACTACGACCAACTCATAATGCAGATTACCAAGGAATTTCTGGAAGCAGAAATTGCTGATTTGAGAAAAGAGGCAGGGAGGGCGGAAGCCTTCCTCCTCAAAGCTCAGGGCACAATTGAGGCGTACCAGATGCTCATAAACAGGCTAGAAGCGCCAGAACCGGAGCAACAAAATGACGATGCAATATGACGTTAAGGCGGCGCATACAGAAGCCACAGGCACAATGGTGTCGGGGCGCAACCGCCTTAAAGGATACCAGTGTATTTCTGGCGGTACAGCTGGAGATATTATTTTCCGTGACGGCGGTGCTTCGGGTACTATCCGGTTGCAGTTTAATATTGGAACTGGTACACAACCAATCGGGTTGCCAATCCCCGGCGAAGGTATTTTGTTCACAACAGATATCCATGTGACATTGCCCGCAACCGCAAAAGCGACTATTTTCTATGGCTAAATCCCCAGCATGGACGCGCAAGGAAGGGAAGTCCGAGAGCGGAGGCTTGAACGCCAAAGGTCGGGCTTCCTACAACAAGGCGAACCCCGGGAAGCCCGGGCTGAAAGCTCCTCAACCAGAGGGCGGCAAACGCCGCGACTCCTTCTGCGCCCGTATGGAAGGGATGAAGAAGAAATTAACGAGCGAAAAAACCGCCAAGGATCCAAATTCGAGGATTAACAAGAGCCTGCGGGCTTGGAAGTGTTGAGGTAAACATGAAAAAAATTGGTAAAAAACCTACTGATGACCAGATGCTTGAAGGTGGCGGTGGGGGCGGAGGCTTTCGTAGCATCCCGTCTTCGACATTAAATCCTCGTCCTACCGGTAGCCGCTCTTCAAAAGACTACAAAGAAAAAGCTGACCGAGAATCAGAGTTTTCTGGTGAAATGAGTTTTGGCTCCCCCAGAGGTAGAAGTTCTGATTCTAGTGACAGATCCCCGCGCACGAGCGATGACTACGCCAAAGGTGGAAAAGTCTCTAGTGCCTCCAAACGTGCTGACGGCTGTGCCGTCAAAGGCAAAACCAAAGGACGGATGGTATGAACAACGACATAAAAACAATGACTGATGGCGCTGCTGTGGTTGTTGGACTTGGCGGTTTCATGGGCTGGATGACCCCTGTTGTAGCACTCATTGGTGGAGTATTGACCATTGTGTGGATGACTATCCGCATCTGGGAAACTGAAACTGTTAAAAACTTGGTGGCTAAGTATGCCAAGCACGAGTAAGAAGCAGCACAATTTCATGGAAGCGGTGGCCCACAACCCATCGTTTGCCAAGAAGGTGGGAGTCCCACAGTCTGTGGGCAAGGATTTTTCAAACGCCGACAAAGGCAAAACTTTTAAAAGAGGTGGTGATATGGCTAAAGCAAACCCTTTCATGGAAATGATTGCCAAGAAAAAAGACATGGCAAAAGGCAAGAAAGAAATGCCAATGAAGAAAATGGCTTCTGGTGGCATGACATCAATGGGCAAAGTTAAAACGGCTGCCCCAAGCAAAGATGGTATTGCTGTAAAAGGCAAAACCAAAGGCAAGATGGTCACCATGAAGTCTGGCGGCAAAGCCTACTGCTGACATGATGTCCAGCCGTGGTATGGGGGACATCAACCCCTCAAAGATGCCCAAAGGCGTGAAGACTCCGCGCCGCGATGACACCGATTTCACCCAATACAAAGAGGGTGGGAAAGTCAACGCGGCGGGGAACTACACCAAGCCGGAACTCAGGAAACGTATAGTCAGCCAAGTGAAAGCAGCGGCAACACACGGCACCGGTGCAGGCCAGTGGTCAGCCCGTAAGGCTCAGTTGGTAGCCAAGAAGTACAAGGCAGCAGGTGGAGGATATCGTGACTGAAAAGAAAAAGACCGGTACAGCTAGGTTTACTACAGAGCCTGAAACGCTTGGCGGGACTGATAGTCAAGGACAAACTAGCGACGATTTTGGCGTCCCAACTGGGAAAAGTTATATTTACCGAACAAAGAACGGCAAAGGCCGTACTATTGGGCCGGGGCTTACACTGCCTGACGCTAAAGCTAAAGAGTATGCTTCCGAATTGCAACGCGAAACTCGTGGCATGAAAAAAGGCGGCACGGTCAAGTCAGCTTCATTTCGTGCAGACGGAATAGCGCAACGCGGTAAGACGCGGGGTATGATGAAGTGAAAGCGCCGCAGGCTTCTCTTAAAAACTGGGGCGACCAGAAATGGCGCACCAAGTCAGGGAAGCCTTCATCTAAAACGGGCGAGCGTTACCTGCCAGAAGCCGCTATCAAGTCCTTGTCGCCAGCCGAATACGCTGCGACAACCAAGGCCAAGCGATCTGGTAAAAAGGCGGGTAGGCAGTTTGTAGCACAACCCAAAGTGATTGCCAAGAAAACGGCAAAATTTAGATAGGAGAACATTATGGCAGGCGGCGGCGGAACAACTGGAGGCGTCGGGGCACAAAGCCCTGCGGTAACCCCTCCCAACCCTATGGGGCAAATTGGCAACGCCGTTGGCGGAGCTTTGGGCGGCATGGGCGGACAACCTCAAAACCCGATGGGTAGCATGGGCGGTGGGTTTGGTGGCAACATGGGTCAACACTCATTTGGCGACTTGAGATCAATGCAAAACCAACCCAACATGGGCGGTGGGTTTGGTGGCAATATGGGCGGACAACTTACACCTCTACCGTCACCTAATATGCCCGGTATTGATTCATACGGTGGACAACCTCAAGTAGGTGGCCCAGCCCAAATGGTGGGCACAGATGATGCGTTTTTCCAATCGCCCGAGTTCAAGGAATATCAAAACGACCCGCGAAACATGATGGCCACTCAAGATATGTATAACTCCCCGTACTTTGGACAGATGGGTTCCGGGTCGGTTGGCAGAGCACAAGATGCTGCCTACAGAAAATACAAAGGTCTTGCCGATCCAAATCAGCTTTACGGTCAGATACCTCAAAATCCCATGCCGCAACCCGGCGGCTCTGGCAACAACAACCAACTAGGCCAGTTGGGTAACCGATTTGGCCAGTTGGGTAATATGGCCAACATTCCGCAACCCGAGATTGGCATGCCCGGAGGACAGGGCGGTCAAACACAGGGTGGTATGCCCGGTTTTGCACAGCCTTATGGGCAACAAATGGGTCAGATGGCCCAACAGGCGGCTCAGCAACAAGCTATGCAACAGGCGGCTCAGCAACAAGCTATGCAGCAAGGTCAAGTGGGTTTAGGACAAGCTCCCCAAGCAGGCTTGGAAAGTTTGGCAGCACTTTTAGGTGGCAAGCCCACCCCTCCAATGACGACTGTACCAACTGCACGTCCTACACCAATGGCAAAACCTTCGGTGTCACGACCCGCCCCTGTGGCACCAAAACCAGTTGCACCACCAATGGCAAAAGCAGCGGCCAAGCCTTCTGTTGTGCCCCCCAAGACTCCTCCGGCTGTGGCCCGCGCCATTCAAAAGCTGGCGGCGAAAAAACAAAATAGACGGTAAAAAATGGCAACAACCTCTGGACAAACAGGCTTTACCTTAGACCTCACCGAACTGGTGGAGGAGGCGTTTGAGCGAGCTGGTTCAGAGTTGCGCACTGGATATGACCTGAAAACGGCTCGCCGGTCGCTGAATTTGCTGTTTGCTGACTGGGCAAATCGCGGTATCAACATGTGGACGTTCGAGCAGGGCACGATTACCCTAACTCAAGGCTTGAACACCTACGCAATCCCCACAGATACTGTCGATTTGCTCGATCACGTCATCCGAACACAGGCAAATGTGGCCGCAACACAGTCGGATTTGACAATCACACGCATCAGCGTCTCGACCTACGCCACCATCCCCAATAAAATCACGCAAGCCAGACCAATTCAGGTCTGGTATCAGCGTTTGGACGGCCAAATTACTCCTACCACGGCGGTTTTGGCCACAAATATCAACGCCACGGACAACACAATCGTCCTGTCCAACGTGGTTGGTTTGCCCGCCATCGGGTACATCAACCTTGACAACGAAACCATCTTCTACAACTACATTGATGGCAACACTTTGGGGGACTGCTTCCGTGGCCAGAACGGCACGACTGCCGCTTCTCATACTGCCAGCGTCAATGCCAAGATTTACATCAATAACACCCCTCGCGTGACCATGTGGCCAACGCCTGACGGCTCCCAGCAGTACCAGTTTGTGTACTGGCGCATGCGCCGGGTGCAGGATGCGGGCAGCGGTGTTAACGTCATGGACGTGCCCTTCCGGTTTGTCCCTTGTATGGTGGCTGGACTGGCCTACTACATCGCTTTGAAAGTGCCCGGTGGCATGGACAGGCTCCAAGTGCTGAAACAACAGTACGACGAGGCTTGGATGACAGCGGCTGATGAAGATCAGGAACGCGCCGCACTGCGGCTCGTGCCTAGACAGATGTTCATTGGTGGTGGCTGATGGGAAATAGGTTTTCCTCTGGCAAAAACTCGATTGCCGAGTGCGACCGCTGTGGATTTCGGTTCAAGCTGACGGTTTTGCAAAAGCTCGTCGTCAAGACCAAGACGTATGACCTGAAGGTGTGCCCCCAGTGCTGGGAGCCTGACCAGCCGCAATTGCAGTTGGGCATGTATCCGGTGGATGACCCCCAAGGTGTGCGTGACCCACGTCCCGACCTGAGCTACCAAGTTTCTGGGCGCACAGGTTTGCAGGTTGTCCTGACCAACAGCCCAAGTGTTGATGCGCAAGGCGTGGTTGGTGGCGGTAGTCGGATATTTCAGTGGGGTTGGGCACCAGTTGGGGGCTCGCGGGCAAATGATGCAGGTTTAACCCCAAATGACTTGGTTTCTGCGGTAGAAATTGGTACAGTTACAGTAGCAACGACATAAGGAGTCGATCATGGACAAGAAAGATTTAGCGCAAGACAAAAAGATGATTAAATCTGCTGTGGGCAAGCATGAAAAAAACATGCACCCCGGCAAAAAACCCACCAAGCTCAAGGCTGGTGGTAAGACCAATAGCGACATGCTGAAGTATGGTCGCAACATGGCCAAGATCATGAACCAGCGTTCTTCTGGTCGCGGAGGCTAAGATGGCTGAATACAACCAACCCAAAACAATCCCAACCGTTGACGTGTACAACCAGCCAAATAAGGAATATCTGCGCGAAGCAAATGTTTCTGTGGCCAATGTACGCAGCGGTGACTACCCGCCCATGAAAACCTCCGGCATTGTTGTGCGCGGCGGTAAAGCGCAGACCAAAGGCAAAATGGCTAGGGGCCCAATGGCATGACCTACACCGAGTTGATTGCCGCTATTCAGTCGTACACCGAGAACACGTTCCCGGCAACGTACCTGTATGACAATTCAACTGTGTCTCCCCAGACGCAGTTGAATACCTTCATTGAGCAGGCTGAGCAGCGCATTTTCAACACGGTTCAGTTCCCCTCGTTGCGCAAAAACGTGACGGGGATAACCTCCAGCGGTAATAAATACTTGTCGTGTCCAGCAGACTTTTTGTCTTCGTATTCGTTGGCAGTCATTGATGCTACAGGCGCGTACGAGTATTTGCTGAACAAGGATGTCAACTTCATCCGCCAAGCCTACCCACAGCCAACCGATACAGCCATCCCCAAGTACTACGCGCTGTTTGGCCCAACGACTACCAACGACCCAAGCCCTGTAATCACAAACGAGTTGAGCTTTATTCTTGGCCCAACTCCTGATGCCGCTTACGACGTTGAGTTGCACTATTACTACTATCCAGAATCCATCACCACTGCGGCATCAGGCCAAACTTGGTTGGGCGACAACTTTGACTCTGTGTTGTTGTACGGCTCCTTGGTTGAGGCTTACACCTTCATGAAGGGTGAGCCAGATGTTATTGCTGGCTACAACCAGAAATACATGGAAGCACTTGGAATGGCCAAACGTCTGGGCGATGGTCTGGAGCGCAGCGACGCGTACCGAAGTGGCCAGTACAGAGAAGCGCCGCTTCCTCAGAATAATGGGGTGCGTTGATGGCTTTTACCGGCAACTACACCTGCAACGTGTTTCGCACTGGCCTGCTGGAAGGCTTGTACGATTTCGGCACAGGCACAACGGACGTTTTTAAAATTGCGCTCTACACCAATGCAGCCACGCTTGATGCGGCTACCGCAGCTTATACGTCTACGGGCGAAGTTGTGGCTTCTGGGTATACAGCAGGTGGCGAGATTCTGGTAATCAATCAAGTCCCCACTACAGGCAATCCCCCTAACACAACCGCATACTTGTCCTTTGCCAATGCCTCATGGACTGGTGCGTTCACAGCTCGTGGCGCACTGATCTACAAGGCAAATGGCACAACCAACCCCGCAGTCTGCGTGTTGGACTTTGGCGCAGACAAGACTTCAGCCAACACATTTGTGGTGCAGTTTCCTGCGGCCACTGATACAACCGCAATCATCCGCATCGCATAAGGAGCGACTATGTTTAACGAAAAAGCAACTTCAACAGACACCGTAAGCGCGGGTCTTGTCGCTCGTACTGGAGCTGACTCTGGCGCTCGTGCAGGCGGCGTATTCCATGTCGAGTGCCTTGACAAAGACGGCAACCTGAAGTGGAAAACTTCCGAGCACAACCTTGTGGTTAACGAGGGCTTGCAAGAAATGAACACCGAGTTTTTTAAAGGCTCTGCCTACACTGCTGCGTTCTTTCTTGGCCTGATTACTGGCCCCGGCTCAGGTACAACCTTTGCCGCCGCTGATACTCTGGCCTCCAAAGCATGGACTGAGTACACCGATTACGCGGGTTCACGCAAGGCCGTGACATTTGGTACAGCTACAACCGCAGACCCGTCCGTCATCAGCAACTCAGCATCCCCTTCCTCTTTCGCCATTTCTGGTGCAGGTGGCGTAATTGCTGGCGCATTCCTGTGTACCGTGTCGAGCGGCACGTCCGGCGTGTTGTTCTCTGAATCGGACTTCCAGTCTCCCGGCGACCGTACCGTTGTGTCTGGCGACACCTTGAATGTGACCTACACGTTCAGCCTCGACGCTGCTTGATGAGTGTTTGGAACATCCGCATTTGCTGAAACCCCCTATGCTGCATTGCCAGCAGGGGGGCAAGTGCTTGATAGTTCTATTAGTGAATCGGCAACAGCCGCTGATCTAGCAGCGGTACTTGCAATATTTCAGTCTGCCCTTGCGGAAACATCGACGGCATCAGAAACGGTACTAGTTGCCCCGTCCATATTTACAACAATAATTGACGAGTTTGCGCAGGGTAGTGAAACTGTATCTTCACTACCGATTTACGCCTGCGATATACAAGAAAGTGCGACTGCTGAAGACGCGGTATCAACCCTCGCGGATTTCTTGGCGGACATCACTGAGACTGCGGTGGCCGTGGATGACACAACAGCACTTGTTGACTTCATAGCAGATGTCCAAGAGCAAGCTGTCGGGGCGGATGCGGTAGCTTCCAGCGCAGACTTCCAAGGCAGTATTTTGGAAACCGCCACTGGGGCCGATAGCGTAGCCGTAGCTGCTTCAAATTTCAACGCAGTAATTGCCGAACAAAGTTCAGGTTCGGAGACGGTTTCCAGTTTGGTTGACTTTGCAGCAGCCCTAGCCGAAGCCGCAACCGCCTCAGATGCCACATCAGCGTTGGTGGATTTTGCCGCCGCCATAGCCGAAGCTGCAACGGCGCGGGATGTTGCGTCTGCCTTGGTTGACTTTGCAGCGGCCATAACCGAGACTGCCCAAGCCTTTGAAACGGTTTTAGGAGGTCTTGTGTACGCGGTGTTTATTGCGGAGATGGCGCAAGGGCTGGACACACCGTCTTCAAACGCAGATTTCAATGCCGCAGTGGCCGAGCTTATTTCTGGTCTGGACACACCCAGCGCAGCCGCCGGGTTTGGTGTTGCGGTTTCTGAGGCTGCGGCTGGCTCCGACAGTACTTTGGTGGCCCCCTCCACCTTTAATGCCTCCGTCAGCGAAACGGCGCAGGTGTTAGATGCGGTCTTTGCAAGTGCGGTCTTTTTTGCTACCATTACTGAAGGTGCGGTGGCCGCAGATCAGATCATTGCACGGCTGCTTTGGGAGATCATCAACGATGCGCAAACAGCAGATTGGGGCAACATTAATGCTTCCCAGACAACGACTTGGGCTACGATTGGAACAGCCCAGACCAACGGCTGGCAAGACATCAATTCTGCCCAGAATGCTGGTTGGACAGTCATCTACGACGGTCAAACTGACACATGGCAAGTAATTAAAACGCAGGGTTGAGCAAATGGCACTCGTAGTCAAAGATAGAGTTCAAGAAACCACCACTACAACTGGCACTGGAACACTGACTCTTAACGGTGCGGTTTTTGGTTTTCAAACTTTTGCAATTATTGGCGACGGCAACGTCACATATTACGCAATTACAGACCCGGGTACGGGGAGTTGGGAAGTAGGTGTTGGTACATACACAGCTTCGGGCACAACATTAAGCCGTACCACTGTTTTTGAGTCTAGCAATTCCGGCAGCTTGGTTGATTTTGCCGCCGGAACAAAAAATGTGTTTTGTACATACCCAGCGGAAAGGGCGGTGTATTTAGATGCAGCAGGGTCTGCTGTAACCCTTTTAGATATTGGCACACTGGGCGCAAGCACTGCAAACATCACGACTGCGAATATCACGTCCGGCACAATTACCACAACCCCGGTAAACAACACCGACATTGTCAACAAAGAATACGCTGACGCCATCGCATCCGGCATTCACTTCCATGAAGCTGTGGGCTACGCAACTACCGCAGCGTTACCTGCCTGTACATACAACAACGGCACATCTGGGGTAGGAGCCACGCTGACTGGAGACGCTAACGGCGCTTTGACGGTTGATGGCCATACGTTTACTTCGCCCACGGATGATGGAACACGGATTCTGATTAAGAATCAAGCAAACGGAGCGCACAACGGCGTTTACACGCTTACTCAAGCGGGCAATTCATCGCCGGGTGCGCCGTTTATTCTGACCCGATCAACAGACATGGATACTGTTGGAACCGGCGTTGACCAGATTGACGAGGGTGACTTTTTCTTAGTGACCAGCGGAACTGCTAACGTCAATACCGCTTGGGTACAGCAGACTGCTCCTCCCATAACGATTGGCACAACACCGATTATTTTCCAGCAGTTTTCCGCCCCTATCACCTATACCGCAGGGACAGGACTGAGTGAGTCCCCGTCCTACACATTCAATATTGCCAACACTGGTACGGCGGGTACGTATGGCTCCGCCTCTAACGTCCCGGTATTCGTCACCAACGCGCAGGGCCAAGTTACATCGGTCACAAATACAGGTATTGCTATTTCTTCGGCGGCAGTTTCAGGCTTGGCAGCTTCAGCAACAACGGACACAACTGATGCTTCAAACATTACTTCTGGTACGTTGGGCACTTCTCGGCTGTCTGGCAGCTACACGGGCGTTACTGGAGTCGGTACTCTTACTGCTGGTACTTGGAACGCTACAGCTATTGGTGCTGTTTATGGTGGTACTGGTCAGTCCTCTTACGCTGTGGGAGATTTGCTATACGCAGATACGACTACATCTCTGGCCAAGCTCGCGGATGTAGCTGTTGGCAACGCTCTGATCTCAGGCGGCGTGGCTGCGGCTCCAAGCTGGGGCAAGATTGGTTTGGCTACGCATGTCAGCGGAACGCTCCCAGTAGCCAATGGCGGCACGGGAAATACAACTGGCAATGCAACGACTGCAACAACAGCAATAGCGGTAACTGCAACAGCGGCCAGCGGTATTCAATCCGCATATCAAGCAGCTTTTAACGTAACAACTCCCGGACTTGGCACTTACGGCATCCATTTCAACGGGCAAACTACGGCAGATTTTGCCTCTGGTATCACATGGAACGGCGGTACAACAAGTACAAACTCACAAGCAGGTATTTATGTTCAAGGTTCTGGTGCTTACGGAACCAAGATGTACATTGCCACAACCGACAGTTATGCAACTGGAGCAAAAACGGCGATCAGCATTGACCACAATGGCGCTGTAAATATTCTTCGCAGTTCATTGACAGTGGCTGGGGCAATCAAGCGCACCGCCGCAGGTCAAGGATATTTGAATGGTGATTACTCCTCCGCAGAAAGCATCTCCACAACGGGCGTAATCTACAGTATTGGTGGAGTCTACGTTCCCACTTCCACAAGCTACAACAACATGTACGGCGTTGCCTATGCTTTCTCTGGCCCGGGAAGGCCAATGGGCAACGTCGCGGGAATTCCTTCAGATCAGTGGGCTTTCGTTGGTCTTGAGGCGGGCACCCCAAAGTGGGCGCTTTGTACTAGCAACGGCAGCGCGTATTTTTCAGGCAGCGTCACTACCACAAACGTTAACGGCTTTACGCCAACGGCATCAATTGTGGGCAATCGGCTCGTTGCTACTGATGCGAACGGCTACATCTTCAACAACTATTTCAACTCAACCGACAACTCGCAAAGTTCTGGTGTCTCCGCTGTTATGGTCAAGGCGGGGGATAACTACTACCGTTCAGGTACAGCAGCGGCAATAGCTACATTTTTGTCCGGGCAAAATTTAGGTGTGGGTGTTGGGCAAACTTGGCAAACCGTGTCACGGGCGGCTGGTACGTGGTATCAAAATACAACAGGTCGAGTAATAGTTGTTATTTGGAACATGCAAGGAAGTCAGAACCGTGTTTACGTTGGAACAAGTACGTCATCCTTCATTACCGTTGCTGCAAACAACGCTGGCGGAGCAGGCCAGTACGAACAATACAACGTAACTCTTGTTGTCCCTGCTAGTCACTACTATCAAGGTACAGGAAGTATTCAATTCGTGTCGGAGTTAAGATAATGGAGTACGGTTTTTATCATCCAGAACAAGGGTACTGGCAAGCAATCAGTGAAGTACCCCAAGAAATATTGGACTCCTATCCAGAAGGGACTATTTCCGTACCTTTGCGGCCAGATGCCAACCATCAGTGGGAAAACGGCGCTTGGGTGTATGTAGCCCCAGAACCTTTAAGCGATACTGAGCTTGCTGAACAGGCGCGGTTTACTCGTGACCGTCTTTTGGCAGAATCAGACTGGTCACAATTAGCAGATGCACAAGCAGCAATGGGTAGTGCCAAAGCGCTTGAGTGGGGCGCATACCGCCAAGCGTTGCGAGATGTGCCTCAACAACTTGGATTTCCTTCAACCATTGAATGGCCCGTAAAGCCGTAACCCAATCAAGGACACGCTATGAGCAGCACATATTCAAACAGCCTTCGGGTAGAGTTAGTTGGTTCAGGAGACCAAGCCGGTGCGTGGGGGGCAACCACAAACGGCAACTTTTCAAACATTTTTGATGTCGCTATTGCCGGGTATCAGACCGTCAGTGTCACAAGTGCCAGCCAAGCTCTGACTTATTTGAACGGCCCGACCACAACTGCGGCATTGAACCAGTCTGTGTACGCCATGCTGCGCTTCACAACAACTACCGGCGCGGCGTTCAACGTCTATGCTCCCCCGGTGCCCAAGCAGTACATCGTGTACAACAACAGCGGTTACTCGATGATCCTCTACAACTCGACTGTGATTGGTAACACCACCGCAGCGGGCACAGGCGTCACGGTGACCAATGGCGCAAAAGTCATGGTGTGGTCTGACGGCACAAACTTTAATGAGCTGCAAGCTCAAAATTTAACTGGAACTTTGGCTATTGCCAACGGCGGCACCGGGCAAACTACAGCCAACACGGCTTTCAATGCTTTGGCCCCGAGCCAAGGAAGCGCCAACGGGAAGTATCTGAAATCCGACGGCACAAACACAAGCTGGGATCAAGTTGACATCAGCACCAGCGACATCACAGGTGTTTTGCCCGGCGCAAACGGCGGTACAGGCGTAGCGAATACCGGTCGGACAATTACGCTTGGCGGAAACGTGTCTACTGCGGGGGCATTGACCACATCGGGTGCGTTTGCGACAACACTGACTTCAACTGCCACTACTTCTATTACATTGCCTACAACCGGCACATTGGCGACCTTGGCGGGTTCGGAAACTTTAACTAACAAGACCTTGACCAGCCCAGTGCTGACAGCTCCTGCGCTCGGTACGCCAGCCTCTGGCAACCTCGCCAACTGCACATTCCCCACGCTGAATCAAAATACAACTGGAACAGCGGCTGGCCTGTCTGCAACTTTGGCAGTGGCTTCAGGCGGTACAGGCGTAACCACTGCTTCGGCAATTGCAACGCTTGTTGGTAATTTGTTGTTTCCTGTTGGGGCAATCTACTCCAGCACATCTGCAACCAACCCCGGCACGTCCCTTGGCTTTGGTACATGGACAGCCTTTGCCGCAGGCAGAACGCTCATTGGTAACGGCGGCGGTTTCTCTGCTGGCGCAACAGGCGGTAGCGCAGATGCAGTTGTTGTTAGCCATACTCACACGGCAAGCACCTCAATTACTGATCCGGGTCACTTCCACACCACTGCTGTTAACTATGCTGGCGGCACGACTGCAAACGGTATGTTCTCAAACTCAAACCCGGGCAACCCCTTCAGCACAAATTCAGCAACCACAGGCATTACCGCATCAACATCGGTCACATCATCTGGCGTGTCAGGAACAAACGCAAACTTGCAGCCATACATTGTTGTTTACATGTGGCAGCGTACCGCCTGACGGAGTAAGACATTGATCCGATCAGCATCCTCTTTGCTGCAAATGCTTGTGTTGCCGCCATCAAGGAAGGGTGCGAGCTTTACAAGCAGGCCAAGACTTCTTTCATGGAGGTCAAGGCTACAGTTGATGAAGCTGTTGGGATCGCCAAGGAAGTTCATGGGTTCTGGGGCAAACTTGCCAAGATGTTTGGCGGAACCCCCGCCCCTGCCACGCCCAAGCCTGTGGCGAAAAAGAAGGAAAAGTACGTTGCTGTTGACGAATCCAAAGTCATGGCGGATGTTGTCAGCCAGCTTACTGAGTTCTTCAAGCTGCAAGAGCAGTTGGCGGCGCACATAAGGCAGGAGGAAGAAAAGAGCCAGACTGTCTACGACCCCAATGCCAACTTGATGGAAGCAGCCCTGAAGAGGGTTATGGCTCAAGACCAGATGGCTGCGTTGGAAGTGACAATCAGGGAAACGATGGTTTATCAGTCCCCACCAGAAATGGGTGCGCTGTATTCCAAAGTGTTTGAGATGCGTGGCGTGATACAGGAGGAGCAGGAAAAGGCAAGGTTGAAGGAAGAGGCGCAGGAGAGGTACAAGCAATGGCAACGACGGGAGGAAAAAAGAAACTTCCAAGCAAAGTCGGCGTATCTCGTAGCGACTATCCTATTCCTCCTTTACCTGTGGTTGTGGCTCCTGTTCGTCAGTCGTTTGGGGAAGACGTGATGGGCTGGATTGCTGCTTGTGTGTTGGTCGCCCTCATGCTCCCAGTGCTCGGGATGTTGTACTTGGACATCTTGGAAGCCAAGCATGAAGTGAAGACGCAAACTGAGAAGCTTGAGCGGTTAAGGCGTGAAATTGAAAGGGAAAAACGTGAAAAGAAGCCTAGCGATACTATTTCTGATAACCCTGTATTTGATCGGGTGCGAAGACCGTTTCCGTTACGCTTGCCAAGACCCGACAAACTGGAATAACCCCGAGTGCAAGCCCCCGATCTGTACTGCCACTGGCACTTGCCCCGAACAACTTGTTAAACCTGAACAGGAGAAAAAGTGATGCCTACTGTTGCCTACAAAACAAACAACCGCCTGACCGCCGAAGAGATTGAGGTGCGTGTCTGGGCTTTCGTGATTGTGGTGCTGGTCAGCATCCTGCTCGGAGCGATGGCCATGTTCCTGTACTCGGTGACCTACGTCACCCAACCCATGTCCGGCATGGCCCCAATCGACAAGATTTACACAAGCCAGATTAGCACCATCATGGTGTTCATCACTGGCGTTCTGGGCGGAGTGGCAGGTCGGTCAGGTATTAAAGCTGTAGCCAATGCGGTAGCCAAGGCCGAAGCTAACGACAACGATGAGCCACCCAAGCCATGAAAGGTTTACTCTCTGGATTGATTGCCTTGCTGCTGACCTTCGGCGGCGGGTATTTCTACGGCAAGTATGTTGAGAGAGAAATTCAACAGGCCGAGGTTGACCGCCTGAACACCGAAGCACGGGCCAAGGAACAGGCTCTAGCCGCTGCCGTAACCACCACTGCTGAAGCATTGAGGAAGACGCATGAAAAAGCCAAACTTGCTACACAGCAGCGCGATGCTGCTATTGATTCTGGCGCTCTCAAGCTGCGCGTCAAAACGACCTGCCCCGTACCAGCCTCCCCAGATCCCGCCACTCCCACAGGAGATAGTGGAGGAGAAGCATCAGCCGAACTTGACCGAGAGACTGCTAAAGCTCTTGTCGCCATAACCGACGAAGGCAACCGAGCCATTGAAAAGCTCAACGCCTGCATCACCCTTTACAACAACGCTAGGAGCGCCCAATGAACCTGACCGCTAACTTTTCCCTCCACGAACTGACCAAATCTGAGACCGCTTTGCGTCTGGACTTGGATAACACCCCCGGCGAAGCCGAGACTGCGAGCCTGCGCCTGTTGTGCGAGAAAGTCCTTCAGCCCGTGCGCGACCACTACGGCAAGGGCGTGAAGGTGAACTCAGGCTACCGCAGTCCCGAGTCAAATGCGGCTGTGGGCGGCTCCAAGACTTCTGACCACTGCAAGGGCCAAGCAGCCGATATTGAGATTCCCGGTGTCGCAAATGCTGACTTGGCGCAGTGGATCATGGATAATCTGGACTACACGCAGTTAATTCTGGAGTTTTACACCCCCGGCATCCCTGATAGCGGGTGGGTTCATGTGTCGTACGACCCGAACAACCTGAAAAAGCAAGAATTGACTGCGACCAAGGTAGCTGGTAAAACACAGTATCTTCCCGGTCTTGTAGCTTAAGCGAGCCAAAAATGCCATTACAGAAACTTGAATTTAGACCCGGCATCAACCGCGAAGGCACGACACTGGCCAACGAGGGCGGATGGTTTGAGTCTGACAAAGTTCGGTTTCGTTCTGGCTACCCCGAAAAAATCGGCGGTTGGGTTTTAGATAACGGCGCAAACGCATCTGCCTTGCAGCCGCCAGCCGGAGACTACTGGGGCGTGTGTCGCGCCATGTGGAATTGGTTAAATCTGGCGGGCTACAACCTGCTGGCGCTGGGCACCAACCTCAAGTACTACATCCAGAACGGCACAGGCGGTAATGTCTATGATGTAACCCCCATCCGAACTACCACGACTGCTGGTGAAGTTACGTTTGCCGCTACCAATGGTTCTCCAGTGATTACAGTCACCGACCCGGGCCACGGCGCTCAGACTGGGGACTTTGTAACCTACAGCGGCGCAGTTTCTTTGGGTGGCAATATTACCGCCACCGTTTTGAACGCCGAGTTTCAGATCACGTACCTGAGTTCCAACACCTACACCATCACCGCTTCGGTTAATGCTGCCGCAGGAGACTCTGGGGATGGCGGGGCATCCGTTGTCGGTACGTATCAGATTACATCCGGCAACGATATATTTACCCAGAACGTAGGCTGGGGCGCGGGTACTTGGGGCGGTTTGATTACGGGCACTGCAACAAACCAGCTTAATGGGGCTATAAATAATGCCGTCACCACAATCACGGTTGATTCAACAGCAGGATTTTCTACGCCGACCGGCACACTGTTGATTGACTCAGAAACAATCACCTATACCGGAACAACCGGCACAACATTTACAGGCTGTACTCGCGGTGTCAGTGGTACACCGGGCTCAGGCGCAGCCGCTTCCCATGCTGATAACGCAGCAGTTGTGCAGGCTACTACCTTCACTGGTTGGGGCTCTCCAGCACCGGCTGGCCAAGGAGTTGGGGTACAACTGCGGCTTTGGAGTCAGGCTAATTTTGGCGAGGACTTGGTGTTCAATCCTCGCGGCGGCGCACTGTATTACTGGGCCAATGCGGCTTCGCCAAACACATTTAACCGTGGGCAGTTGCTTGGCCCAAGCGCCACAGTGGTGACCAAAGCAGGATCACTTTCAATTGATTCTTCCTGCCCGACTATTGCCAGCATTGTGATGGTGTCCGACTCGTCGCGGTTTGTCCTTGCTTTTGGCTGCACGGACTACGGCAGCACTGTGCAAAATCCAATGTTGATTCGTTGGTCTGACCAAGAATCAATTGCCACATGGGCTCCAGCAATCACCAACCAAGCAGGCAGCTACACCCTGAGTGATGGGTCTCAAATAATTACGGCTATACAAACACGACAAGAAATTTTGGTGGTAACGGATTCCGCCATCTATTCCATGCAGTACCTTGGCCCACCGTATGTGTGGGGCTTCCAGTTGATGGGTAACAACATATCTATCGCCGGGCCAAATGCTGTAGCTACAGCCAACAACGTGACCTATTGGATGGGTACAGACAAGTTCTATATGTACTCAGGTCGTGTGGAGACACTGCCCTGCTCATTGCGCCAGTATGTGTACAACGACATCAACCTCACACAGTCTTTCCAGTTCTTTGCCAGCACCAACGAGGGCTACAACGAAATCTGGTGGTTCTACTGCTCTGCCAATTCAACCACTGTGGACAAGTATGTCATCTTCAACCACCTTGAGCGCACTTGGTACTACGGCACTTTGGCGCGGACATACTGGTTGGACTCGCCCTTGCGGGCAACGCCAATTGCGGCGGGTTACAACGGCCAACTGATCTACCATGAGAACGGCACAGATGATGGCACAACAAACCCTCCGACGGCTATTGAGTCTTATGTTCAGTCCTCTGACTTTGACATTGGTGACGGGCACAATTTTGGGTTGGTTACTCGTATCATTCCCGATGTGACGTTTGATGGCTCGACGGTGAACAACCCATCGTTGGATTTCACTGTGCGCCCGCGCCAGTTCCCCGGTACAAACTACGGCACAGCAGACGCTCCAACTGTAACCAGTACACAAAACTACCAGAACCAGCGGTACTTTACCGTGCAGCAGTTTACTGAGCAGGTGTTTGTGCGCATCCGTGGCCGTCAGATGGCGTTCAAAATTGTGTCCAACGACTTGGGTGTAGCTTGGCAGTTGGGCGTCCCCCGAATTGACACACGCCCTGATGGCCGGAGATAAGCATGGGTTTAAAGAACACAACGCAACCCCGCCTACCTGCCGCGCCTGTTGAGTACGACGCTAGGTTTATGGAGCAGTTTGCAAACGTCCTCCGGCTTTATTTCACCCAGTTAAACAACGCATCTCCAGCCATATTTGCGTCTCAAGGTGTCGGCACTACAGGGGTTGTGACGGCAATGACCTTTGCGCAACCTGACCCCGCAACCCCCGGCGGAACAAAAATCAGCCTGCCAACCCAAGCTGATTTTGCCAATCTTCGCCCCGGCGATGTGTACTACGACACCTCTGGCGGCACGGCTACAAGCTACCCCTTGCGCATTAAAGTCTAGTTGTTCACAAGGCGGCAACATGATACGATCAACCACCCCCAGTTCGCGAGGTAAATATGTCTGGATTTGAACCAATGTTCATGGCCGCAGCAGCAGAAACTGTGGCTCCTGCCGCTCTTGCTTCTGTTGGAGCGGAAATCGGCACAGCCACGTTGTTGAGTGAAGTTGCGGGCACTAGCATGATGATGGGCTTGCCCACTCTGGGCGCGGCTATTACCCCCACAGTAATGAACGGTTTGGCAGCTTTGCCACAAGCAGCGAGTTTGGCTGGCACTTTAGCTCCTGCCGTCACGCCTGCATTGACAGGCTTGACCACTGCGCAAGGTACATCATTGTTAAACAGCGCGATGCCGGGCATGCTTAGCGAAGCTCAAATTGCCCAAATGGTCAACCCCGCTACAGATATTGTGGCCAATGCCCAGAATTTAGGACAGGTTGCTCAAGCATCAGCGCCCCCAATCACTGACGCAGGGATGCAACATGCGTTTAACGCATACAAACAAGCCGCGCCAGTAGCCCAAGAGCTGGTGGCGCAAGCGCCTCAACTTGTTCCTGAAGCAACAAGTAGCGCATACGCAGCTTCAGCAGCACCCCCAACCGCTTTCCCTAGCGGCAGTTCTGCATACACAAGTGCAGCAGCCCCGCCCGCCGCCGCAAAGCCCGGCATGCTAGATACGGCACTGGACTACATCAAGAACAACAAAATGCAGTCCCTGTCGATGGGCATGAACGCCATGAATTTGCTGGGCAAGGGCAAAAAAGGCAAAGGCGGCGAAGATGAAGACGAAGAATACGACGGCCCGCTGAGCAAGTTTAAGTACGACCCCAGCCGATATGTGCCCGGCACAGTTACACCGCCGACCCCGTACAAACCCGTATACAAAGACTACCGCATGGCGGGTGGTGGTGTGGTTGAGTTGATGTCAGACCAGAACGCTATCGGAGCCAACACAGGCTACCCAATGGCCGACATCAACAAAGGCGCATACGCCACCCCCTACCAGCAACCTATCTCCCGCAACGTGCTGACCGGCGCATCGGATACTGGTGTTAACCCTATGACTGGCGAGATGCAGTTTGCTGGTGGCGGTATTGCTGATTTGGGCGGCTACTCTGATGGTGGCCGGATGCTCAAAGGCCCGGGCGATGGCATGTCTGACAACATCCCCGCAACAATTGCAAATAAGCAACCCGCCCGCTTGGCCAACGAAGAGTTTGTGATTCCTGCCGACGTGGTTTCCCACCTCGGTAATGGCTCGTCTGAAGCCGGAGCCAAGCAGTTGTACAAGATGATGGACAGAGTGCGCCAAGCCCGCACAGGCAAGAAAGCCCAAGGCAAGCAGATTAACGCGTCCAAACTGATGCCCGCATAACATGCCGCTGTATCAAATCCGCCCAAATGAATTGCCACAAGTGTGGCCTATTGCCGCCCCAATGCTTCAGAAGGCAATTGATTTAGACCCTGATTTGATTACGATAGATCAAGTTGAGTACTCTGTGCGCACGGGGAAAACGTTTCTTTTGGTGTGGGAAGAGCCAGAGGAAGGCATTACTGGCGCGGTTACTGTGGAGTTTATTGACTACCCCCGCGAACGAGTTGCGCATGTGAATCTTATGGGTGGTAAAGGTATTGTCAGGGATTATGTTTTTGACGATGCCAAACAATGGATGCGCCTGCAAGGTGCTACAAAGGCCCAGTGTTGGGCCAAAGGTACGTTGGTACAGATGTATGAAAAGATGGGCATGGAAAACACCCACCAAGTCATGCGCATTGCGCTGTGAGCACCAATATGCCCATAAGTATCCAGCACATCCCCGTCGAGTACGTAGCGCAAACATGGCCGCTGGTAGAGAGTCACGTTGCTTCCGCAGAAAAGTTTGGGGGCGACGACTACACAACTGACCAGATAAAAGTGTATTTGGCCAAGGGCTTGTGGCAATTGTTTGCCGCAGTGAACGAGGAAAATGTAGTGCAGGGTGCGGCCACTGTGCTGTTTCAAAACTACCCCAATGACAGGGTGGCATTTGTCACAACAATGGGTGGAAACATGATGGTCAACGAGGAAGTTTTGTCCGCTTTTAAGCAAGTCCTTAAAGGCTTTGGGGCCACAAAACTTCAAGGAGCAATGCGCCCGTCGATGGTGCGGCTGAGTGAAAAGCTTGGCTTTGTAGAACGATATGCAATCGTAGAGGTAAAAATATGAAGACCCAATATTCACGACGCGAACTGTATGCTTTGGGAGAGCCTCTTGGAGAAGCCGTTACGCGCAAAGAAGCTGGCCGCATTGTTTATGGCGGTGGCGGCGGTGGTGGCCCAACAAAATCAGAAGTTACTCAGACAAACATCCCCGAGTACGCACGTCCGTATGTAGAGACAATGCTTGGCGCTGCCCAGCAACAGCTTTTTAATTACGACACCGATCCAGAAACCGGGGAGATGACACCTACCGGCATCAAGCCGTACACCCCGTTCAGTCAAGACCCCAACGCGTATTTTGCTGGGTTCAGCCCCATGCAAGAGCAGTCTTTCTATGGCGCTGCTAATTTGGGCGTGTCTCCAGAAATGGGACAAGCGGCTACCGCCACCACGGATGCTATGAACCGGGCAATGAACACCCAGTATCAGACAGGGCAGTTTGGTAATCAGTTCCAAGCCCCCGGCGATTATCAAACAGGGCAATTCAACGCCGCGAATGTACAAGGCCCGGCACTGCAAAATTATCAAATGCAAGGCCCGCAGGATGTGCAGTCTCAGCAGTTTGGTCAGCAAGCCGCCGAGCAGTACATGTCTCCGTACATGCAGTCGGTGGTTGGCATCCAGCAACGGGAAGCGCAACGTCAGGCGGATATTGCTGGTACTCAGCGCGGGGCTCAAGCGGTTAAGTCTGGTGCGTTTGGTGGCGCTCGTCAAGCCATTTTGGATGCCGAAGCTGCACGTAATCTGGCACAACAACAGGGCGACATCCAAGCGCAGGGGCTTCAGTCAGCCTACGGCCAAGCCCAACAACAGTACAACGCCGACCAAGCTCAGCGGATGCAGGCAGCTCTTGCCAATCAAGGTATGGGCTACAACGTAGGCTCGCAGAACCTTGCGGCTAACCTCGGCATTCAACAGCTTGGCTCCGGTCAAAACCTCCAAGCGCAGTTGGCCAACCAGCAAATGGGCATGAATGCCCAGCAAATGGCTGAACAATCTCGCCAGTATGGTGCAGGTCAGGGGATGAACGCGGCGCAGTTGAGGGCTCAGTACGGCTTAGCCGGTCAGCAAGCTGCCGAGCAGTCACGCCAATACGGTGCGGGTTTGGGTATGCAAGGGCTACAAACTGCTTTGTCTGGCGCAGGTCAGTTGGGCAATATTGGTCAAAACATTTACGGTCAACGTGTTGGCAACATCCAGTTGCAGAACCAGTTGGGTGGTCAACAGCAAGCGTTGGAACAGGCCAAGATCAACCAGCAAGTTCAAGACTACGGCACTGCCCAGCAGTACCCAATGATGCAGTTGGCCAATATGAACAACTTGTTGCGCGGTTTGCCCATGCAGTCCTCCACCGTACAGACGTACCAAGCCCCTCCGTCGGCACTGTCTCAGTTGGCAGGAGCAGGCACAACTGCGTATGGCGCGTACAAAACATTTGGTTCCCCCGGAGCAAAGGGCGGCTCGGCCAAAGACATCAAGAAGCGCCCAGCCGGACTGGCTGAGTTGGCACTGATGAAGATGCAGTAAGGGAAAACCATGATTAACGTCAACCAGATCACCTCCCGATTGGCCAGCATGCCAGACCAAGCGTTGCAGCAGTATGCGGCTATGCACAAAAACGACCCGTATGTGATGGCACTGGCGCTGTCCGAGTCCAACCGCCGCAAGCAAATTCGCCAAGGCGCACAGATGCAAGCGCCCCAGCAGCCCAAAGTGGTTGACCAAGAGCTTGCCCAGATGTCTCAGCCGATGCCAGAAGATACCGGGATTGGTCAGCTTCCCGCGCCGAACATGCAGAACATGGCCGAGGGCGGCATTGTGGCGTTTGAAGGTGGCGGTGAAGTTCCTCGCATGTTTAATGGTGGTGTCCCCCCTCGCCCAGTTCAACGTATGCCCGGTGACCCTGTTGCGGCTGAGTGGGATCGCATGTACGGCGCAACGTACGCGCCTGACGGTACGCCCAAGGCAAGCAAACAGCAGTACGTTCTTGACCCTGCCTCCAAGAGTTATGTGCTTAACCCGCAGTACGTTGCGCCAACAAAACCAGCACCAGCACCAGCACCAGCACCAGCAGCTTCTGGTGCTGCACCGCCTCCCTTACCCCCTCCACCCCCTCCACCCCCACCTCCTCCGGATAAAAAACCACCACCAGTACCTGCGGCTAAACCCGCTGCTGGCTTACCCGCGCTCAACACAAAGCCAATGTCTGCCGAAGACGCCGC
>Ga0164292_10000415_pt1 | contig 33092 bp, 37 predicted proteins | sample GEODES117metaG_FD_111486 | JGI IMG/M metagenome (GOLD analysis project Ga0164292, IMG submission 111486) | Eutrophic lake water microbial communities from Lake Mendota, Wisconsin, USA - GEODES117 metaG | ecosystem: Environmental > Aquatic > Freshwater > Lake | place: USA: Lake Mendota...
ATCGCTGCCCTCCAGGACCCTACGAGCGCGTATGTCAGGTCGCAAGCTACCTTCAGAAAAACAAGCCTAAATCAAAAGTCTTGGTGTTTGATGCAAACCAAGATGTGACTTCAAAGGGCAAGCTGTTTAAGGAAGCATGGGCCAAGCTCTATCCCGGTATGATTCAATATACCCCCGAGCACAATGTGACAGCTGTTGATGCCAAAACGCGCACGATCAAATTTGAAGTGCAAGAAGACGTCAAGGCGGATGTGTTGAATATCTTGCCACCCATGCGTGCCGGTGACTTGATTGTGAAAGCAGGTCTAGCGGATGCGAATGCCAGATGGTCGAACGTGAACTTCTTGAATTTCGAATCTGTGGTGGCAAAAGACGTTCATATTATTGGTGACTCGATACAAGTCGCTCCTTTAATGCCTAAGTCTGGCCATATGGCGAATCAACATGCGAAGGTCACTGCAGCAGCGATCATCGCTGAGTTGAGTGGTTTTGCGGTGAATCCACAGCCGGTGTTGACCAACACGTGTTACAGCTTTGTCAATGCAACGGACGTCGTTCACGTCGCCAGCGTTCATCAATACGTGCCAGCAGAAAAGACCTTTAAGACAGTTCCCGGATCAGGTGGTTTGTCCCCTGCTCCTACAGCGCTTGAAGGAACATATGCATGGGGTTGGGCAAAAAATATCTGGGCGGATAGTTTGGTTTAAAGCGCATCGCCGCATCAGTAAGAGCCTAAACGAAAAAAGCTGTCAGGGTGACCTGACAGCTTTTTTAATCATGGTGCCGGTTACCCCGAGACTAAATAGTTAGCAGAAACAATACCCGGTACAACAAGTTGGTCCTCCCTGCTCACCACCCGCAGCCAAGTGAGTGTGGGTTTGCTGTAGTTAGAAGCAATAGCTACCTAGCAGTACGGTTTGCTGCCCCCTCTGCACACCACCCGCAGCCATCTCCAGTGCGTCATCAGAAACAGCCATTACAACAACTTCGTCTAGTTCAATGTTCATAGCAGACTCCAAGGTTGTGGGTTACCGGCGCAGCAGAAACTAACACCGGCGGAAGTATTTTAAGATTGCTAACATTTTGTAAAGCCAATGCTTAATAGGTGTCAACCAGTATTTGCAGTATTTGAGAGTGACTGCGAGAGTTGGCTAAGTCCCCTGAGTCATGCCAAGTCCCCAAAAACAAAAGGTCTCAGAGCATTTACGCTTAGAGACCTTTTTTAATCATGGTGCCGGAGAAAGGAATCGAACCCTCGACCTTCTCATTACAAGTGAGCTGCTCTACCAACTGAGCTACTCCGGCAATTGGGCTTTAGACCCGAAACTTCAACAACGGACGGAATTATAAATGATTTGTTAAAAACGTTCTTGAGTCATTCATTATTTGACAATAGAAAGTTTTGGCCGCTTGCTATCATTAGATTTAGGATCATTGGGCTCAGGTAAAAGATCTGTATCTGACATAACTTGACCATCGATGTTCGCAGTGGATTCAGAAGGTATCGTAGGCTCGACTTCAAACCCCATGCCCGCCCCTGTTTCACGGGCAAAGATTGCACTGATTGTTCCGATCGGCACGTATAAATTTTCAGTGATGCCATTGAAACGTGCTTGAAACTCAATGGCTTCGTTACCAATGACAAGTCGATTCGTGGCCAACGCCCCAATATTGAGCGTGATTTGACCATCCCGAACATGCGCGAGTGGTACTAGAGTGTTGGCATCAACCTGCACAACAATCTGTGGTGTGTAGCCATTGTCCGTACACCATTCGTGTAAAGCACGAAGCATGTACGGTTTGGTCGACGTTTCAGCCATCGTAGAGGCGCTTAACGGCGCATGACCTTTTCTGAGGGGGTCAGTGCTTCGATGTAAGCGGGGCGTGAAAAAATACGCTCGCCGTATTTTTGGATAGGTGCAGCAGTTTTGGGTAGCTCGATACCGTAGTGGTCAAGGCGCCAAAGGAGCGGCGCCATCGCGACATCGAGCATTGAAAACTCTTCGCCCAGCATGTACTTATTTTTGAGGAGTAACGGTGCAAGCTGTGACAAACGGTCACGCACTGCGGCTCTTGAAATGTTTAGACGTTTTTCGTCACCGCGGATGGCGCGATCTTCGAGTGCTGCGACATGAATAAACAGTTCTTTTTCGAAGTTATACAAAAACAGACGGGTACGAGCGCGCATCACGGGGTCTGCAGGCATCAATTGTGGATGAGGAAAGCGCTCATCAATGTACTCGTTGATGATGTTTGATTCATACAGAATCAGGTCACGTTCAACCAAGATCGGGACTTGACCATAGGGATTCATGACAGAAATATCTTCGGGCTTGTTGAACAAGTCGATGTCACGGATTTCAAAATCCATGCCCTTTTCGAACAACACAAAGCGGCAGCGATGTGAGAAAGGGCAGGTGGTGCCGGAGTAAAGGACCATCATGATGGATTTCCGTCCTAAAAATTAATGCGGATAATAAAAGCAAAAAGCCAGCGTCTACGTCGAGCAGACGCTGGCCCCAATAAAACTCATTACTTGACGTGCTTCCAAAACGATGCGTTCAGGCGCCAGGCAATCACAAAAAAGATGCCGAGGAACAGCAATACCCAAACACCGATCTGCTTACGCTTTTGCTGAATAGGTTCAGACATCCAAGTCATAAAGCCCGTGAGGTCAGCCATGTCGCGGTCGTAGGCGGCGGCGCGTTGTGGGTCAAGGGACTTGAATTTATGCTCAACTTTAGGCTTTCCGGTGTAATTTGCAAGAGTCTCGACTTTGTTAGATACATAACCCGCAGAGTCATAAGTCGTTGAAATGCGCTCCCAGCCTGCAGGCTTATCAGTATTCGCAGCAGTTTTTTGTGTCGTGATCACCGTCATTTCGCGAGGGCCTTGACGCTCCCACAATACATGGGGCATGCCAGCACTAGGGAACGCGAGATTATCCCAACCCGTGATTTTGCTGGTATCGCGATAAAAAGTGCGCATATAGGTATAAATATAATCAGAGCCCGTGGGACCGGCGTTGATGGATTTGGCGCGTGCCATCAGGGATAGATCTGGCGGGGCGGCACCAAACCATGTTTTACCGTCTTTGACGGAGGTGGTTCCCATCATCAGATCGCCGACTTTTTCGCCCGTGAACAGCAAGCTTTCACGGATTTGTTGGTCGGTCAGACCGATGTCCTTGAGTTTGTTGTAGCGCATCGCGGAAGCGCTATGACAGTTCAGGCAGTAATTCACAAACAACTTCGCACCATTTTGGAGAGAAGCCAGGTCGTTGATGCGATCGGGAGCGCGCTCAAGCGGAAAGTTTCCGCCCGCAGCGTTAGCGCCGGTGCATGTGATCACTAGGGCAAGAGCACAAAGCAGCTTCTTGATCATGGTCATTCCGTAAATAAAGTTAAGCTCAATGTGCGTGAAACGTGACACGGTCAGGGACCGGCTTGAACGTTCCAAGGCGACTCCAGACAGGCATCAACAAGAAGAACGCCAAGTAAATCAGTGTTCCGATTTGCGACATCAGGTTAAAGATGTCAGTCGGCGCCTGCGTACCCAAGTAGCCAAGCACGATAAAGTTGACAAAGAAGATACCGTACAAAACTTTGTGCCAGTCTGGGCGATAACGAATCGACTTTACAGGGCTGTAGTCAAGCCAAGGCAGAAAAAACAACAAGACGACGGAGCCGCCCATCGCGACCACGCCCCAGAACTTTGCGTCGATCGTGCGCAGCAGGACGGCAACAACGATCAATACGACTGGAACGATGAGTTTGGCGAGGCCTTTGGTCTTGAAGAACATGACAATCGCAGCCAATACAGACGCGCCCGCAAGGACCCAGGTGAAGTCGTCGGTTGTTGCACGCAGCATCGAGTAGAACGGCGTGAAATACCAGACAGGGGCTATATGAAGGGGTGTCTTGAGTGGATCGGCTGGCAGGAAGTTATTGAACTCCAGGAAGTACCCACCCATCTCCGGGGCAAAGAAGATAATCGCCATGAAGATAATGAAGAAGCCCGTCACACCCAAAATATCATGAACAGTATAGAAGGGGTGGAAAGGAATGCCATCCAGAGGGCGACCATGCTTGTCTTTTTTAGCTTTTATATCGACCCCGTCGGGGTTGTTTGAGCCAACTTCGTGCAGCGCGATCACATGTGCGGCAACGAGTCCAAGCAATACCAGAGGAATCGCAATCACATGGAAAGCAAAGAATCGATTAAGCGTTGCATCAGACACCACGTAGTCGCCACGAATCCAGATGGACAACTCAGGGCCGATGAAGGGAATCGCGGAAAACAGATTCACGATGACCTGCGCACCCCAGAAAGACATCTGGCCCCAGGGGAGGAGGTAGCCGAAAAAGGCTTCAGCCATCAGACATAAGAAAATGCCGACGCCAAAAATCCAGACGAGTTCGCGTGGTTTGCGGTAGGAGCCGTAAATCAGCGCACGCGTCATGTGAAGATAAACGACTACAAAGAACATCGACGCGCCTGTCGAGTGCATGTAGCGGATGAACCATCCGCCCGGGACTTCGCGCATGATGTACTCGACCGATTGGAACGCATATTGGGCATCGGGCTTGTAGTGCATCACCAGGAAAATGCCGGTCACAATCTGTAGCACGAGTACGAGCAGAGCGAGCGAGCCAAAGAAATACCAAAAATTAAAATTTTTGGGTGCGTAGTACTCGGACAAATGCGCTTTGTAGGTCGACGTCAGCGGAAAGCGACGGTCTATCCATCCTAGCAGTCCGGTCGTTTCGACGGATTTTTCGTCAGCCATGAAACGGCTCCTTTACTTTAATCAGTGTCGCGATGTGCGTTGTTAATCAAAGACCCATTAGGCCTTGTTGTCTTCGTCAACACCGATAATGATTCGGGTGTCGCTCAGGTATTGATATGGAGGGACTTCGAGGTTGTCAGGTGCGGGCTTATTTTTATAAACACGACCGGCCATATCGAATGTCGAGCCATGGCAAGGGCACAAAAACCCGCCATCCCAGTTGTCGGGCAAGCTTGGCTGAGGGCCTGTTTGAAATTTTGGCGTTGGCGCGCAACCCAGGTGCGAGCAGATACCCACAGCCACAAACATGTCAGGCTTGCGCGAGCGCCATTCATTTCTCGCATAGGGCGGCGTAAAGCCAGGACGCGTGGAGTTTGGATCAGCAAGAAACGGGTCGTTTTGCTTGAGGGTCCCGAGTTGTTCTTTGGTGCGGTGGAGCACCCATACCGGTTTGCCACGCCACTCAACCGTGCGCATTTCACCTGGAGGGATGGTGCTGATGTCGATTTCGACAGGCGCACCCGCAGCGCGAGCTTTTTCAGACGGCGCAAATGTACTAACGAAGGGAACAGCTAATGCAGCTCCGGCGACACCCCCCACAGCACAGGTTGTGCCGATCCAGAAGCGGCGCGAAGGGTCGGAGGGCAGGGTTGGGGGAACCGCGCCATCGTCGTCATGCACAATCGAATCCTGACTCATCTTCCTATCCTTATTGCAGCCAACGCGGCTGAGCGCACGCGTTGCAGACTAGTTCACACCAAACTTGTTACAAATTTTCTAACCTCTTATTATAGCCCCACCAACAACACACTTCCATCAGGGGAATCAAGAAATGAGTCAAGCGCGTGGGTTTTTAAAAGAATTTCGGGCATTTGCTGTCCGTGGCAATGTGGTCGACCTCGCTATTGGCGTGATTGTGGGGGCCGCATTCAGCAAAATCGTTGATTCCTTGGTCAAGGATATCGTGATGCCGCTCGTCAATTTCATGGTCGGTGGGGCGATGGATTTCAGTAATAAATTCTTTGTTTTATCTCGCCCGGTTAACTATGTCGGGCCTGAAACCTATGCCGACTTGACAAAGGCGGGCGCGACGGTGTTCGCGTGGGGCAATTTTGTCACCATCGTGATTAACTTTATCTTGTTGGCTTTCGTGATCTTTTGGATGGTCAAGGTGATTAACAAAGCACGTAACAAGATGGAACTTGAGGCTGAGAAAGTCACGCCACCGGTTCCTGAAGATGTATTGCTATTGCGCGAAATTCGCGATTCTTTAAAGAAATAAATCGAAAATTAAGGCGACTTTCCGCGGGATCAGACCGGATTGTCGATGTCGACGAAATCCACGCGGATGCCAAACTCCTTTTCGATCGCAGTACCGAGCGCCTGGACGCCATAGCGCTCGGTGGCGTGATGCCCCGCACAGATAAAGCCAACACCAGCCTCTCGAGCAAGATGGACGGTTTGTTCGGAAATCTCACCGGTGATGAATGCTTGGGCACCTGCGTCAATGGCATGTTCAAGCATGCTTTGAGCGGCGCCCGTGCACCAGGCTAAGCGCTTGGCCGACATGCTAGCGTCACCGATCACTTGAGGCGAACGCCCGAGCGCCTGTTCAACTTTTGCAGCAACTTCACCGAGAGTGGCTTTTCCGGGCATTTCACCCAGCCAGACGAGTCCGTTGGGACCGGTCGTATGTGCGTCATGTGTCAGCCCGAGGACGCGGGCGAGTTGTGCGTTGTTACCGAGATGCGGGTGCGCGTCCAAGGGTAAATGGTAGGCAATAAGATTGATGTCTTTTGCGAGCAAAGTGGCAAGTCTTTTTTTGCGTATGCCGCGGACTCGAGGGTCCTCTCCTTTCCAAAACCATCCGTGATGCACAAGAACCGCGTCGGCGCCGCGCGCGCTGGCGACGTCGACGAGTCCCTGACTCGCTGTCACGCCCGTGATGAGGTACGAGACGGATGACTTGCCTTCAACCTGTAAGCCGTTGGGGCAGTAATCATTGAAAGAAGCTGCGTCAAGCGTAGTGTCAAGCCATGCACACAGGTCATGGGTTGTAATGGTTTTCAATTAGAGGGCGAAGAGTTTTCTGCTGTATCTGACGGCTCTTTGTTCGTGCCAGGTGGGTGGGCAACAAACAGGGTTTCCGCTTGCGAAAGAAGTGGGCGACGCACGACAGGACTCAGGTGGTAAAAAACTTCCTGAAGTCGCGCGAGGTCCTCGTCTTCGGTATAAAACCAGCTAACGGGCATTTTCAGGATTTCGGCGACGCGGCACATGAGCTCATAGTCTGGGGAGTGTTTGCCCCGCTCATATTGATTCATCCGGGCGCTTGCGGACATGGGGTCAATCCCGGCAAGTTTGCCAAGTTTTTCTTGAGACAGGCCGGCACGAAGGCGGGCTTGTTTGAGACGGTGAGCGAGCACAATGGTCCCTTTGGAGTTCTTGCAACTTGAATATAAGAATAAAACGGCGGATGCACAAGAGGCGAAGCGTGAATTAATCACCAAAAAGTTAACTTCTAAAACGCCAAAAGATATACCTTTCCGCAGACAATCACAACTAATTTATTGGAAGGCACCCCACCTTTTGGTCGCACATCGAGGTGGAATTGTTGAGTGATCACAGCAAGATGTATACGCTTTTCGGACTATAAAGTACTTTTTAGCAGAAAAACCGGGTGAGCACCCATTTTCAACTTGTGGAATCGGATGCATCTGTTTTTGGATCCGCAGGGCGCGCTTTGATGCCTCGCGCCAACAAGATGCCGATTTCATAGAGCACGCATAACGGGACGGCGAGTAAAAACTGACTGACGACATCGGGTGGGGTGACTACGGCAGCGATGATAAATGCGCCGACGATGACATAGCCGCGGGCTTGTTGAAGTTGAGCAATCGTGACAATGCTCATACGAACCAAAAGAATCACGGCGACAGGCACTTCGAAAGTAATACCGAAAGCCAAAAACATCGTCATGACGAAACCGAGGTAGGCTTCGATATCAGGAGCGGGCGTAATGGATTGTGGTGCAAAGGTTGCGATAAAACTGAATACAGTTTTGAAGACGACGAAATAACAAAAAGCCATGCCTGCTAAAAATAGCAGCGAACTCGACACAATCAAAGGCAAAGCCAGACGTTGTTCATGTCGGTACAGGCCGGGGGCAACAAAGGCCCAAACCTGATAAAGCACCACTGGCAGAGACACTACAAAAGCCGCCATCATCGTGACCTTGACGGGCACCATAAAAGGTGTGATCACACCGGTGGCAATCATGCGTGTGCCTTCGGGCAGGGAGGCAAGCATTGGTGCCGCAAGCAGGTCATAAATGACAGAGGCACCGGGATAAATGAAGAGCGCAATAAAAACAACAAGCATCGTACCGACCGCACGCAATAGCCGTGTGCGCAGCTCAACAAGGTGAGACATAAAGCTGTCGCCGGTTTGCTCAGCTTCTTGGGGTTTTTCTTCAGTACTCAAGATTTTGATCCGGGCGAAGACGCTGAGGTGGCTGCGACCTGGACAGGCGGCGTTTGTGCAGAAGGTAGCGCAGGCGTTAACGCAGACGCATCAGGCGTAGGCAAGGCCGCAACTGGGCTAGAGGCTGGGGGCGTCACCCCCGCGCTCGCATCGGGGTTGGCGAGGGGAGACTTGAGTTCGTTGAGCGTGGACATGGTCGACTGCTCAAAGGCCTCAAGTGGCTGGCGCATGGCAGTCTCGGTGTTCTGCAAACTTGACTGAACGCTTTGCGCAGCATCTTGCATTTGATCTTTAAGCTTGCGCAACTCATCGAGCTCGACCTCGCGTTGGATGTCGGTTTTAACGTCGCTGACATAGCGCTGGGCACGACCAACAAGGTGGCCAATGGTACGAGCAACTTTAGGTAAGCGCTCGGGGCCAATGACCACCAATGCAATCACACCGATCACGAGTAGTTCTGTAAAGCTGATATCAAACATAGTGATCGTGGGGCGGGGTAAGCTCAGCTAAGACAATGACAAGCAAGGGTAAAAGCAAAGCGCTCAATGTGTGCTTGTCTTTTCTTTGGCTTGGACATCGATCGTTTCATTAGAAGCGACACGCTGAGCGGGAGCGGGAGCAGCTTCGGCAGCTGCTGTCGTGGCATCGGCTTCTTTGGCGTTGGGGTCCTTCATGCCGTCTTTAAAACCTTTGACCGCACCACCAAGATCCGCACCAATGTTGCGAATTTTTTTGGTGCCAAACACCAGTGCCACGATAACTAGGACAATTAACCAATGCCAGATACTAAATGCGCCCATGACGGTTCTCCGAATCAGGCTACGGTGGGTGCTGGCCCTTTCCAGGGACGGCTTCCACCATAAATATGAAAGTGTAGGTGCAACACCTCTTGACCTCCCTCGACACCGGAGTTGGCCATCAGACGAAATCCGCCGGATGGTCCGGGATTGCAACCGTTGTCGAGTGCAATTTGAGGCACCTTGGATAGCATTCTACCTAACCAAACGGCATCTTCGGGATTAATCTCTTGCATTGAGACAATATGTCGCTTGGGAATCATCAATAAATGCACTGGCGCCGCGGGATTGATGTCATGGAAAACCACGCAATCATCGTCTTCGTAGACAATTTTTGCAGGTAATTCGCGGCGTACGATTTTGCAAAATATGCAGCGTTCACTCATGGAATCTTAAGATCCTAAGGGGTTTTCAAACGTGAAGCTTTTTCCTGTAAGCCAGAAACACCTTCACGACGTGCTAATTCTGCCACGACTTGCTCAGGACGAAGCCCGTTCTCCGTGAGAACGACCAAGCAATGAAACCAGAGATCAGCCATTTCGGACACGATACGCTCGGGTTGCTTGTCTTTGGCCGCCATCACAAGTTCGGTAGCCTCTTCACCTACTTTTTTGAGCGCTGCATCAGGGCCTTTGGAAAAAAGTTTGGCGACATAGGAAGCTGCTGGATCGCCGCCCCGGCTAGGTAAACGTGTTTCCAGTAGATCGGCAATCCGCGCTAACACCAACTCGGAGGCGTCTGGCGTGATGTGTTCTTTGTTCATTTGTAGATGAGCTCCGGGTCTTTGAGGACGGGATCAACAATCACCCATTGTGAGCCTGGGTTTGTTTCTTGGTCGGAGTTCTTGTCTAGACGTCGGTAAAAGCAACTCGCACGTCCCGTATGACAGGCGATCGCGCCAAGTTGTTCAACCTTGAGGAGCAAAACGTCGCTATCGCAATCTAGACGCAGCTCAAGAAGGCGTTGCGTGTGTCCTGATTCTTCGCCTTTACGCCACAGACGATTTCGAGAGCGTGACCAAAATACGGCGTGCCCAGTGGCCACGGTCTCGGCCAGCGACTCCGCGTTCATCCAGGCAACCATTAAAATTTGGCCGGTCTGAGCGTCTTGTGAAATCGCGGGGATGAGACCTTGGCCGTCAAAATGCACCTCTTCAAGCCAAGCCGGTCGCTGTGATGTCTTCATGTCAGTAAATCCTGACCGGGATGCCCTGACGCGCCATGAATGCTTTGGCTTGTCCGACGGTGTATTCACCGTAATGGAAAATACTCGCAGCGAGCACCGCACTGGCGCCCCCTAGCGTGACGCCATCCGCAAGATGTTGCAGATTACCTACGCCGCCTGAAGCAATCACTGGGACAGAAACGGCATCCGAAACTTGGCGCGTCAATTCGAGATCAAAGCCTGACTTGGTGCCATCGCGATCCATACTGGTTAATAAAATCTCGCCGGCACCATACTCGGCCATTTGGCGAGCCCAGGCCACCGCGTCGATACCGGTACCGCGACGACCACCATGCGTGAACACTTCCCAGCGAGGCGTTTCGCTATCAGTGACGCGGCGCGCATCGATGGCTACAACAATACATTGTGAGCCGTGATAATCGGACGCTGCACGTACCAGATCAGGATTGGCAACAGCGGCGCTGTTCATGGAAACTTTGTCAGCACCAGCATTTAACAAGCGTTGAATATCACTGACTTGACGCACTCCGCCCCCGACCGTCAGGGGAATAAAAACTTGCGAAGCGACGTGTTCGATGATGGGTAGGATTAAATCGCGGCCATCACTTGTCGCGGTGATGTCCAGAAACGTCAGCTCATCGGCACCTTGCTCGTTGTAACGATGTGCGATCTCGACGGGATCGCCCGCATCCATCAGCTGGACAAAATTGACGCCCTTTACCACGCGACCCGCTGTTACATCGAGGCAAGGAATGATTCGACGTGTCAACTCACTGAGTGTGTTGGGCGCGAGGACGGTTGTCATGGTGCAAGTTCGTCGGCGCGTTTTTGCGCAGCTTCGAAATCGAGCGTGCCTTCGTAGATACTACGACCAAGAATGGCACCTTCGACGCCTTCTTCTTCGACTGCGCAGAGCGCATCGATATCACGCATGTCTGTCACGCCACCTGAAGCGATGACGGGGATACGCACATGTCGGGCCAGGCGAACGGTGGCTTCGATATTGACACCCGAGAGCATGCCGTCGCGACCAATATCGGTATAGATAATGGCTTCGCAGCCATAGTCTTCGAATTTTTTAGCAAGATCGCTAACATCATGCTTGGTGAGTTTGCTCCAACCGTCTGTCGCGACTTTGCCGTCGCGCGCATCCAAGCCAACAATGATATTGCCTGGAAAAGCACCGCACGCATCGTGTAGGAAGCCAGGGTTTTTGACGGCGGCCGTACCGATGATCACGTAGGAAATGCCGAAGTCCAAATAGCGTTCAATGGTGTCGAGATCACGAATACCACCTCCGATTTGAACAGGGATATCGTCACCCACTGCGCCTACGATCGCTTTGATCAGGGCTTCGTTTTTGGGCTTGCCGGCGACAGCGCCATTGAGGTCGACCAAGTGCAAGCGACGTGCGCCTCGATCCAGCCAATGCGTGGCCATGGCGGTAGGGTCTTCGGAAAAGATCGTTGCGTCATCGAGGTCGCCTTGGCGAAGTCTGACACATTGTCCGTCTTTGAGATCAATTGCGGGGATCAGCAGCATATCTTTTGTGATCTGTCACTTTCAGGTTGTTAAGGTTGCCAGTCTACAAAATTCCGATAAAGACGCAAACCATAATCGGCACTTTTCTCTGGATGAAACTGTACGGCAAAGATATTGTCCTGGGCGATTGCGCAAGCAAACGGACCGCCATAGTTGCTTTCGCCGACTGTCAGGGCGTTGTCAGCAGGAACAGCATAATAGCTGTGGACAAAGTAAAAGGGTGTGACATCGGGAATACCCGACCAAAGCGTGTGTGCACGCACCTGATAAACAGGATTCCAGCCCATATGCGGGACTTTAAGTCGATCTGCGTGATCGTTCGCCTCAGGTTTGGGCGCATCAAATGCGGGTCCCTTGAAACGACGCACCTCGCCTTTGAAAAGGCCAAGACTTGGGGTGTTGCCTTCTTCGCTGCGCTCGAACAGCATTTGTTCGCCGACGCATATGCCGAGAAGGGGTTTGGTGGCTGCGGCGCGTAATACGGCCTCGCGTAGGCCCGCTTCGTCGAGGGTGCGAATGCAGTCCGCCATCGCACCTTGCCCAGGGAAAACGACACGATCTGCGGCATCAATGTCAGCTGCGAGCTTGCACAAACGAATATCCGCCTCAGGCGCTGCGTGGCGCAGCGCACGCTCGACTGAGTGATAGTTACCCATGCCGTAATCGACAATGGCAATCGAAGTCATGGCTTAGAGCACGCCTTTGGTGGAGGGCACGACACCCGCGCTGCGTGGATCGAGCTCGAGGGCCATGCGCAATGCACGCCCCGTTGCTTTAAAGATGGTTTCGCACTGGTGGTGCGCATTGACGCCGCGCAAATTGTCAATGTGTAGCGTGAGCAGGGCATGGTTGACCAAACCTTGAAAGAACTCAATGGTCAAGTCGACATCAAAATCACCGACACGCGCACGCGTAAACGGGACGTGGAATTGCAGACCCGGACGTCCTGAAAAGTCCACTACGACACGGGAAAGTGCCTCGTCGAGCGGAACATAAGCATGCCCATAGCGACGAATACCTGCCTTGTCACCCACGGCTTTGGCGATGGCCATGCCGAGCGTGATGCCGACATCTTCGACAGTGTGGTGTGCATCGATGTTTAGATCGCCCTCGGCGTGGATCTCAAGGTCGATCAGGCCATGGCGCGCGATCTGGTCCAGCATGTGGTCCAAAAATGGCACCCCAGTGTTGAGGGCCTGTTTGCCAGTGCCGTCTAGATTGACCGCGACGCGGATGCGCGTTTCATTGGTATTGCGGATAATTTCTGCGGTACGCATGATATGTACTCTGATGTACTGAGATCTTAGGAAAGTCTATTGTATGTTGGTCAGGCGGTAACGGGCGCTCGCGGCATGGGCTTGAAGACCTTCGCCAAGCGCCAGTTCGTTTGCCACTTTGCCTAGAGTTTGTGCGCCTGCGGCTGAAATATGAATCAAACTAGAGCGTTTTTGAAAATCATACACGCCCAAGGGTGAGGAAAAGCGCGCAGTGCGGGACGTCGGCAGAACGTGATTGGGCCCTGCACAATAGTCCCCAAGCGCTTCGGAACTATGGCGACCCATAAAAATGGCACCCGCGTGGCGCAGCAAAGGCAACCATGCATCAGGATTCTCGCAAGAAACTTCGAGGTGCTCTGGTGCGATGTTGTTACTGATTTCGCAAGCCTCATGGAGGTCGCGCACCAAAATCAAGGCGCCGCGATCGCGTAAGCTCGTGCGGATAATGTCTTCGCGTGGCATGGTTGGAAGCAGTTTTTCAATCGAGGCTTGAACCTCGTCGAGGTATTGTGCGTCTGGGCATAGCAGGATCGCTTGAGCCAACTCATCGTGCTCGGCTTGAGAAAACAAATCCATCGCAATCCAATCAGCCGGTGTTTGGCCGTCACAAATGACCAAAATCTCACTCGGTCCGGCAATCATGTCAATACCGACCGTGCCAAACACGCGACGCTTGGCTGCGGCGACGTAGGCATTGCCGGGGCCAACGATTTTATCGACAGCGGGTACGGTCGCGGTGCCATAAGCGAGCGCGCCCACGGCTTGTGCGCCGCCGATCGCGAAGCAGCGATCGACACCCGCGATGGCGGCGGCAGCCAATACCATGGCATTGCGTTGCCCGCCTGGAGTGGGCGTCACCATGATGACCTCGCTGACGCCCGCGACTTTAGCAGGGATTGCGTTCATCAAGACCGACGAGGGATAGGAGGCTTTGCCGCCCGGCACATAGAGACCGACGCGGTCCAAGGGGGTAATTTGTTGACCAAGGCGTGTGCCATCGGCCTCTGTATAGGACCAGCTTTCTTGCAGTTGGTGCGCGTGATAGGCGCGAACCCGCTGTGCGGCAATTTCAAGCGCTTGGCGTTGTGCTGATGGCAACGTAGCAAGGGCGGCGTCCCATTCGCGACGAGGGATTTCAAGTTCGGCGACGGTGTTGACGTTGAGTCTGTCAAATTGACGGGTGTAATGCAGCAACGCCGCATCCCCTTCGCGGCGCACCTTTTGCAGGATGCCAGCCGCAGCCGCATCGATCGCGTCATCTTGCTCAGCATCAAAAGCGAGCAATTTGGAGAGGGTTACTTGAAACTCAGGATCGCGTGAGTCCAGACGTGTGATTGTGCGCATCATCAAAGAGCCCCTCTTTTGAAGGAGTCATTAAAACAAGTAGGTCACTATCATGCCACAGAGCTTGCGCTTGCACGCTCAAAGGCATCCAGTAAGGGCTGTAATTCGGCATGCCGGGTTTTAAGAGCGGCGCGATTGACGACGAGCCGCGAGGAAATGGGCATAATGTCCTCGACGGCGACCAGATCATTGGCCCGAAGCGTGTTGCCCGTCGACACTAAGTCCACAATCGCGTCGGCCAGACCAACCAAGGGTGCGAGCTCCATCGAGCCATAAAGTTTGATCAGATCGACGTAAACACCTTTGGCGGCAAAGTGGTCACGGGCCGCCGCCGTATATTTCGTTGCGACGCGCAGGCGCGCGCCTTGCTTGACCGCTGCGGCATAGTCAAAACCATTGCGCACGGCGACGGCCAGGCGACATTTGGCGATATTGAGATCAATGGGTTGATAAAGCCCGCCGGGATGCTGCGCGGCGTGCTCGATTAACACGTCTTTGCCCGCGATCCCAAGATCAGCCGCGCCATATTCAACATAGGTGGGTACATCTGACGCACGGACAATAATCAGGCGTAGTCTGGGGTCACTGGTGCCAATGATGAGTTTGCGAGATTTTTCGGGATCTTCGCTGACCGTGATGCCTGCCGCCTCTAAAAGAGGCAAGGTTTCTTCGAAAATACGACCCTTGGACAATGCCATGGTCAGAGGGCGCGAGCGTGCGTCGATGCTCATGAGGGTTCCTTTAGCTGGATATTCTTTCGATATGAGCGCCGAGAGCTCTGAGTTTGTGTTCCATGCGTTCGTAGCCACGGTCGAGGTGATAAATCCGTTCGACCAAGGTTTCACCCTCGGCGGCAAGTCCGGCAATGACCAAGCTAGCCGAAGCCCTCAGGTCGGTCGCCATGACGGTGGCGCCGGAAAGGCGTGTGACACCGCGAACGACAGCCGTGTGACCATCAATATCAATATTGGCGCCTAAGCGCAATAGTTCTTGTACATGCATAAAACGATTTTCGAAAATCGTTTCCGCAATCACCGAGGTTCCCTCGGCGATGGTGTTCAGAGCCATGAGCTGCGCTTGCATATCAGTGGCAAAGCCAGGATATTCGTGCGTGCGAAAGTCGACCGCTTTGGGACGTTTGTGCATGCTGGCTTGGATCCAGTCTTTGCCTGACTTAATGGTGAGACCCGCCTCTTGAAGCTTTGAGATCGTGGCACCCATTGTTTCGGGTGCGGCTCGGCGCAGCATAATCTCACCGCCTGCTGCACCTACAGCACATAAAAAGCTGCCAGCCTCGATGCGATCTGGGATCACTTCATGGGTGGCGCCATGCAAACTCGGCACACCGTCGATCACGATCCTGTCCGTACCGTGTCCCTTGATACGCGCGCCCATTTTGATCAATAACTCGGCAAGATCGACGACTTCGGGTTCACGCGCAGCATTTTCCAAAATGGTTTGACCGTCGGCCAGCACAGCCGCCATCATTAGGTTTTCTGTGCCTGTGACGGTGACCATATCTGTACGCACGACAGCACCTTTGAGTTTTTTGGCCTTGGCGACGACAAACCCATGTTCGATTTTGATGTCCGCGCCTAGGGCCGCAAGACCCTGAATATGTTGGTCTACAGGCCGCTGACCAATCGCACAGCCGCCAGGCAGACTGACACGTGCTTCGCCGAAGCGCGCCAAGAGCGGTCCGAGAACAAGAATCGAGGCGCGCATGGTTTTAACAAGTTCATAGGGTGCTTCGAGGGCTGTCAGTTGATTGGCGGTGATGCTAACCGTATCGTCACTCGCTCTGTCGCAGCGCACACCTAACTGCCCAAGGAGCTTGAGCGTCGTCGCAATATCATTGAGCTTTGGAACGTTTGAAAGCGTGACGGTATCCTCGGTCAATAGTCCGGCGCATAAAATCGGCAAGGCAGCGTTTTTGGCGCCAGAAATATTGATTTCGCCTTGTAATGCATATCCGCCTTTAATGCGAAGCTTGTCCATTTAGCGCTTTCCGTTGAACTCTTCGGGCGTCAAAGTACGCATTGATAGAGCATGAATTTCTTGTTTCATCCGATCACCCAGGACGCCATAGACAATTTGATGACGCGCAATCGGACGCTTGCCTGTGAACGCGGTGCTGACGATTAAGGCTTCGAAGTGTGAGCCGTCACCGGTGACTTCGAGGTGTTCGCAAGGCAAACCGGCAGCAATGTAGGTGCGGATGTCTTCTGGGGTGGGCAACATGTTTAGGTCTGTCCTTAGTCTAAGTACGTATTCATTTAAATCAGGTTCTAAGTTTGTAACCGGTGCCGAGCAGGCGTAGGGCAAAAAATGTCAGTGCAATGAACACCCCACCAACGACCGCAAGGCTTTGCCAGGGCGACACATCTGCGATACCGAAAAATCCATAGCGAAAGCCGTCGATCGTATAGAAAAGAGGGTTCCAGTGAGAAACATGTTGCCAGAATGGAGGCAAGGTGTGAACCGAATAAAAAACGCCTGATAAAAAAGTTGCAGGCATGATGAGAAAGTTTTGAAAGGCCGCAAGTTGATCAAATTTTTCAGAGGTCAGGCCCGCGATCAGACCGAGAATGGCCATGATGCCGCATGACAGCACGGCGAACACAAAGGCCCAGAGGGGCTCCTTGATACCAAGCGGAACAAAATACAAAGAGACTAGCCATACGCAGCTGCCGACGGCGATACCACGCAAAATGCCCGCAATCATATAGGCACTGAAGAACTCGCGATGCGAAATCGGAGGGAGCAGCACAAACACTAAGTTACCCGTCACTCGACTTTGAATCAAGGAAGAGGAGGGGTTGGCAAAGGCGTTTTGCAACATGCTCATCATCATCAGGCCGGGGATGAGAAAGGCGGTGTAAGGCACGCTTCCGTAGACTTGAATGCGATCTTGCAGAACTTGGGCAAAAATCACGAGATACAACAGTGCCGTAATCACGGGTGCCGCGATTGTCTGGAAGCCAACCTTCCAAAAGCGCAGGAGCTCCTTACCCAATAAGGTAGGAAATCCGGAGCCAGCGCCTGTGCGTGCGGTCAGTAATGCGCGTGTCATGCTTGCGCCTCTAGGAGTGTGTCGCCTGGTGTATTCATGATGTGCACGAAGGTTTCTTCAAGGCTTCCGCCTGTGCGTGCGAGCAGAGCTTGTGTCGATTCGAGCGCAACGATGCGTCCGCGTTTGAGCATCGCGATTCGACCGCAAAGGGCTTCGGCTTCTTCGAGGTAGTGGGTCGTGAGCATGATGGTATGCCCTTCGCGATTGAGTCGGGAAATAAACTCCCACAAGCTGCGGCGTAGGTCGACATCCACACCTGCAGTCGGTTCGTCAAGCACGATGACGGGCGGACGATGCACAAGCGCTTGCGCGACCAACACGCGACGCTTCATGCCGCCCGAGAGGGCGCGCATATTTTCATCGGCTTTATCTGAGAGCCCGAGATGAGCGAGAATTTCGTCTATCCAATCGTCGTTGTTGCGGAAACCAAAATAACCGGACTGAATACGCAGCGTTTCACGGACCGTGAAAAAAGGATCGTAAACGAGCTCTTGTGGTACGACGCCTAGAGAGCGTCGCGCAGCTTGATAGTCATTGACAACGTCGTGACCACAGACGCTTGCTTGTCCGGAGGATGCGCGACAGAGGCCGGCTAAAACGGAAATCAGTGTTGTTTTACCCGCGCCATTGGGCCCAAGCAAGCCAAAAAATTCACCATGCTCAATATTGAGCGAAACGTCGTTCAGGGCCTGAAACCCAGGACCCTGCGGCTTTTTAAATAGCCCACGCCAACCTGTAGAGCGAGGAGGGAATATTTTTGAAACGTGTTGAAGCGAAACGGCGGACATGGTGATTATTGAGCTCGCTGGTTAAGCGCGGCAATCAGTCCATCAATGCCGTTTTGATTAATCTGTTGGGTGAATTGGTTGCGATAATTTTCAATCAACCAAACATTTTCGACGTTAATGTCATAAATCTTCCAGCCCTGTGGTGTTTTTTCAAGCCGGTAGTCAAGCCCAAAGGGCTGGGCGTTCGCACGCTGAAGAACCTGAACCTTGACGACAACGTCATTGGCGTTGGCATCGCCACGAAACGGCAACGTTTTGATGCTGGTGTCATCACTCACGCGCGTGAAGGCGCCGCTGTAGGTGCGAGCGAGCGTTCCACGAAAGGCCAGGCTCAATGCCTTTTTTTGCTCAGACGTGGCTTCGCGCCAATTGCGTCCCGCAGCCAAGCGCGTTGTTTTTTCAAAGTTCACGTAAGGCAAAATCATTTCGTCCACGATTTGATTGATGCGCTTGATGTCGCCGGCGCGTGCCAAGGTGTCTGCCTTGAGTGCGGTCAGCACTTGATCCGCAACCTGTTGAACGAACTCATTCGGTGCGGCCATAGGATCGGGTTTTTGTTGCGCGTGAACACCCGCTGAGAGACTCAGACTGAGCAGTAAAATGAGGTTGAACCGTGCGATGAGTGACAACATGAGGAAGAGTCTCTTTAGTTTTTAGATGGAATGCCAAGCGTTTTGCGATCTGCTGGCGCAGCTTCTTCATCTTCGTAATTGGGGAGGTTTTCAGCTTCGGTCAAGGGGCCGTTGACTTGAACCGAACGTCGCTTTAAGTAGGCATCGCGAATAAAACTGTAACGATCCAAAGCGGTACGATCAATTGTGTCCGTGACGCTAAGCAGCGCTTCACGACGTTGCACGACCTCTAGGCCATAGAGTGAATTGCGCACAGCGATATCACTGACCATGTGACCCCAGCCTACTTGGTTGACGTATGCGTCCGCGATCAGGCCTGTGCCATCACGTACAGTGCTTGAACCAATCAAGGGCAACACGATGTAAGGACCAGAGCTGATTCCCCAGACCCCCAAGGTGACGCCAAAATCGTTGGGGATACGATTGGCTCCTGTCGTGCTGGCAAGATCGAGGCAGCCACCTAAGCCTAACGTGGAGTTCAGCATGACACGACCAAACGTATTGATTGCATCGATGTGACGGCCTTGAAGTGAACTGTTCATGCCAGCCCAAACATCGCTGAGATTTAAGAAAATATTGCGTATGCAAGTCCGTATGGGCTGCGGAGTTACAAAGGCGTACGCTTGTGCAATGGGTTTGAAAATGGCTTTGTCAACGGTATCGTTGAATTGAAAAACCGCACGATTAGAGCTCTCCCAGGGATCCGCTGCGATGGGTGTGGCTACAGGCTGAGTCGCACAGCCCCCTAGAACAAGCAAAAGCCCGAGTAGTAGAATTTTAGAAAAAGAATGCGTGTTCATGGTTTTAACCGTGGTCATTTTTGGGGCTTGTCCGACGCGCCTGGAGCCGTTGTCTGGCTGCCCTGCTTTTCTGCCGTATTAAAGAGAAACTGACTGATCAGGCTCTCAAGAACGATCGCGCTTTGGGTGTATTGGATCATGCCATTGTCGGGAAGGTTCGTTTCGTCGCCTCCCGCCTCGAGGCCGATATATTGCTCACCCAGTAACCCAGAGGTCAAAATTTTGGCTGAGGAGTCGAGCGGAAAAAGGAAGCCTTTTTCCATATCGATGCGTACGACGGCCTGGTAAGTTTTGGTGTCTAGAGTGATGGAGGAAACGCGCCCAACGACGACGCCTGCGCTTTTGACAGGGGCTCGGACCTTGAGCCCGCCGATATTATCGAACTTGGCCGAGAGGGTGTAGCTTGGTGAGAAGGAAAAACTACTGAGATTTGCGGCTCTCAATGCTAAAAATGCTAGAGCTATACCGCCTAGCAGTACGAATAGTCCTACCCACCAGTCTGTTTTTTCAGAAGACATTTTTATTCCAAAGTCAGTTGCTGAACATTAATGCAGTCAGCAGAAAATCAAGACCCAATACGGCCAGCGAACCGGCGACAACGGTACGGGTTGTTGCGCGTGCGACCCCTTCGGGTGTTGGGCGGCATTGCCAGCCTTCATAAAGAGCGATCAACGTCACTGCCACACCAAACACCACACTTTTAATCACGCCATTCATGATGTCTTTCCAGACATCGACTCCGCTTTGCATCTGGGACCAGAATGCGCCGGTATCAATGCCAATCATCAGCACGCCAACGACCCAGCCCCCTAAGATGCCCACCATAGAAAAAACAGCCGCTAGAATCGGCATGGCGATCACGCCACCCCAAAAACGCGGAGCCAACACGCGGCGGACGGGGTCGACTGCCATCACCTCCATCGCCGCCAGTTGCTCGCCCGCCTTCATTAAACCTATTTCGGCGGTTAACGAGGTGCCCGCACGTCCAGCAAACAAAAGAGCTGTGACAACGGGTCCTAGTTCGCGGGTCAGGGAAAGCGCCACAAGTAGGCCAAGTGCTTCTTCGGAGCCGTAGCGATTGAGGGTGTAGTACCCCTGCAGCCCAAGGACAAAGCCGACAAACAGCCCGGATACGGCGATGATCAGCAGGGAGTAGTTGCCGATAAAGTGTATTTGTTGCGATACCAAGCGAGGGCGTGAAAAAACGATGCCGCTGCGCCGAAGGAGTAGCCAGAAAAAACGCGCAAACGTCCCGAGACCACTGACACGGATTCGTATCCCACGACCGACAGAGGTAAGAGACGTATTCAAGCTCATCTCTGGGCCTCTTGGTTGACAAGCCATGCCTCGAACTTGGGTGTACTGGGGTAGTCAAACGGGACAGGTCCGTCGGGCTGGCCTTTGAGGAACTGTTGTACGTAGGGGTCAGTTGAGGTGCCAAGGGTTTTGGGTGTGCCATGTGCCTTAATGACACCCTGACCCACGAGATAGACATGGTCTGCGATTGCGAATGACTCTGTGATGTCGTGGGTAATCACCACAGAAGCGCAGCCTAGTCGGTCTGAGAGGTTGCGGATCAGTCGAGCCGTAATGCCCAGAGAGATTGGGTCAAGTCCGGCAAAAGGTTCGTCATACAAAACGAGTTCGGGCTCAAGAATCACCGCGCGCGCGAGTGCGACGCGGCGCGCCATTCCACCAGAGATTTCAGCGACGCGCAAATGCGCCGCGGCGCGCAAACCAACGGCTTCAAGCGTATCGAGAACACGCGCGAGAAGCTCAGTAGGCAAGAGTTTCGCATGTTCCCGTAACGGAAAGGCCACATTTTCAAAGACATTGAGATCGGTAAAAAGGGCGCCTTGCTGAAACAGCACGCCCATTTTTTGTCTCAATGCCTGAAGTGCTGGGCCACTTGCCTTGCTGAGATCCTGGTCAAACAAGGTGACGCATCCTGCTTGTGCTTTGATTTGACCTGTTGCGGCGCGAAGTAACGTGGTTTTGCCCGACCCTGAGCCACCCATCAAGGCGACAACTTGTCCTCGTCGAACGTCCAGAGAGATGTCGCGCAGAATGCTGACATCCCCATAGCCCAACGCCACGCCTGACAGGCGCAGCACTAAGTCATCTGGAGCGGTTGAAAGCGAGGGCATCGAGAACCGTTTAGGTCATGGCCAACAAAGCCAAGGCAGGCAAAGGTATGCCCGGACTCCTCATTGTAGCGCCCTGCGCCCTAAATCGTGCCCGAATGAGTAGGACTTTATCCAACCGGATAAAGTCCTTTGACAAACTTAGCGTGGAAGTTCGCTCGAGCCCATCAGAAACGCATCGACTGAGCGCGCGCATTGCCGCCCTTCGCGAATCGCCCAAACGACGAGGGACTGACCGCGTCGCATATCGCCAGCAGCAAAGACCTTGTCGATATTGCTCTTGTAGTCATCAGTATTCGCCCGTGCATTTCCGCGAGGATCTTGGTCAATGCCAAAGGCGGTCAGCACATTATTGACCGGGGCAACAAAACCCATCGCCAACAACACCAGATCGGCTTGAATGTCGAACTCAGAGCCCTTGATCTCTTGCATACGCATTTGGCCGGTCGTTTCGTCTTTAACCCATTCGACACGCGCAGCCACGAGTTTTTCAAGCTTGCCGTTTTTACCTGCGAGCGACTTGCTGGTGATGGCCCAGTCGCGCTCAGCGCCTTCCTCGTGTGAAGAGGAGGTACGCAGCTTGGCGGGCCAATAGGGCCAGGTCATCGCTTTGTTTTCGTTTTCAGGCGGACGGGGCATCAACTCAATCTGGGTGACGGATTTGGCGCCATGGCGGTTGCTCGTGCCCACGCAGTCCGAACCTGTATCACCACCACCGATGACCACGACATGCTTGCCTTTTGCCAGGACTTGGCTGCTCAGTTTGTCACCAGCAACCACTTTGTTTTGGGGGCGTAAAAAGTCCATGGCATACATCACGCCATCAAGTTCACGGCCAGGGATAGGCAAATCGCGCGGTGTTTCACATCCGCCTGTCAGGACGATCGCATCAAATTCTTTTTTAAGTGCTTCAGGTGTTTTGACTGTGAGGCCTTTTTCAGGCGCATCACCAGCTTGACCCACGTAATGCGAGGCCTTGAAGGTCACGCCTTCAGCTTCCATTTGTGCAATACGCTGATCGATGAGATGCTTTTCTAGTTTGAAGTCAGGTATGCCATAGCGCAACAGGCCGCCGATTCGGTCGTTCTTTTCAAAAACGGTCACGTCGTGTCCGACGCGCGCCAATTGTTGAGCGCAGGCCAAGCCTGCAGGTCCCGAACCAATCACGGCGACTTTTTTACCTGTTTTTTGTGCGGGAATTTGGGGGGTGACCCAACCTTCTTCCCAGCCCTTGTCGATAATGGCATGCTCAATCGATTTGATACCCACAGCATCATCATTGATATTGAGGGTACAGGCGGCTTCGCAAGGGGCGGGACAAATTCGACCTGTGAACTCAGGGAAGTTGTTGGTCGAATGTAAAACATCCAAGGCGCCGCGCCAGTTTTGGCGGTAGACCAAGTCATTCCAATCGGGAATGATGTTGTTGACAGGGCAGCCGTTATTACAAAAAGGAATACCACAGTCCATGCAACGCGCAGCTTGTTTCCCGGCTTGCTCGTCGCTTAGATGCAAGACAAATTCTTTCCAATGCTTGAGTCGATTCGCGGGTGGCTCGGAGGCCTCTTGTAAGCGTTTGACTTCGAGAAATCCAGTAATTTTTCCCATAATGATTCCTTAAGCGGCTTTGGGCTGAGGGTTGGCGGCGCGCCACATTTCGCCGAGGGCGCGCTTGTAGTCGACAGGCATGATTTTGATGAATTTGCCGCGCGCACCATCCCAGTTACTGACGAGATCGCGTGCACGGAAACTGCCGGTGTAGCGGAAATGATTTTCTACGAGGCGTTTCAAAATCACCTCATCAGTCTCGCGCTCACCGCCGCGTGTCATGCTGTGCCAAATATCAATGCCTTGCTCTTTTGATTGCGAGGCTGTTGAAAGCACGGGCTCAATCGCAACCATTGACATATTGCAACGCTCGGCGAAGGTGCCCTCAGGATCCCAAACGTAGGCAACGCCACCAGACATGCCTGCTGCAAAGTTGCGGCCGGTCTCGCCCAGCACAACAACAGTGCCGCCAGTCATATATTCACAACCATGGTCTCCTGTGCCCTCGACGACAGCTGCAGCGCCTGAGTTGCGAACAGCGAAGCGCTCTCCGCCAACACCGTTGAAGTAAGCCTCGCCCCCAGTCGCACCATATAGAACAGTATTGCCGACAATAATATGATCTGGACCAAAGCCTCTGAAATCATTGGGCGAACGCACAATAATACGACCACCCGATAGGCCTTTGCCGACGTAGTCGTTGCCTTCGCCAACGAGGTCCAGTGTGATACCGCGTGCCAAGAACGCACCAAAGCTTTGGCCGGCAGTGCCGTTGCACTGAATGTGAATCGTGTCGTCGGGCAAGCCCTCATCGCCATAACGCGAAGCGACTCGACCCGATAGCATGGCGCCTATGGTGCGGTTGCGGTTACGAACTGGCACAATAAAAGAGACTTTTTCACCACGCTCGAGCGCCGGCAGGCTGCGCTCGATGAGTTGATGATCGAGTGCGACATCGAGACCGTGATCCTGACCTTCGGTGTGTCTGCGAGGGCTGTCCGTTGTGGGTTGATAAAACACGCGTGCGAAATCCAGACCATTGGCTTTCCAATGTTCGATGCCCGAACGGGTGTCCAGCAAGTCAGCGCGACCGACCATCTCGTCAAAGCTACTGATGCCAAGCTGAGCCATGATTTCACGTACTTCTTCGGCCACAAAAAAGAAATAGTTCACAACGTGTTCAGGCTTGCCTTGGAATTTTTGACGCAAAACGGGATCTTGTGTCGCAACACCCACGGGGCAGGTATTGAGGTGGCATTTACGCATCATGATGCATCCCTCAACCACCAGAGGCGCCGTTGCAAAGCCGAATTCATCCGCACCAAGCAGTGCGCCAATGACAACGTCGCGACCTGTTTTCATCTGACCGTCGGCTTGTACGCGAATGCGGCTGCGCAATTGGTTGAGCATCAAGGTCTGTTGGGTTTCGGCAAGGCCGAGTTCCCAAGGTGTGCCGGCATGCTTGATGGAGGAGACAGGTGATGCGCCTGTACCGCCATCATGCCCGGAGATCGTGACATGATCAGCCTTGGCTTTTGCTACGCCAGCGGCAACGGTGCCGACACCGACTTCAGAAACGAGCTTGACGGAGATCGACGCACGATCATTGACGTTTTTGAGATCGTGAATGAGTTGTGCCAAATCCTCGATCGAGTAAATGTCATGGTGGGGGGGAGGAGAAATCAGTCCCACGCCCGGTACCGAACAACGTAGTTTGGCGATGTATTCCGAGACCTTGTGGCCAGGCAGCTGACCGCCTTCGCCAGGCTTGGCGCCTTGTGCCATTTTGATCTGGATCTGGTCTGCGCTCGAGAGGTATTCTGCGCTCACACCGAAGCGACCTGAGGCGACCTGCTTGATTTTGGAGCGCATGGAGTCGCCCGCTTGCAGCGGAACATCGGCGGCGATGCGATCCGCGCCGAGCTCGCTTGCCAAGGTTGCACCGGCTTTGATTCCGCTCTTGCCGGTACGGAGTTCGTTGCGGTAGCGCAACTCGTCTTCGCCGCCTTCGCCGGTGTTCGATTTGCCACCGATGCGGTTCATGGCAACAGCCAATACCGAATGTGCTTCTGTCGAGATCGAACCAAGAGACATCGCGCCAGTCGCAAAGCGCTTGACGATTTCTTTTGCGGACTCGACTTGCTCAAGAGGAATGGCGCGTGCGGGATCAACCTTGAACTCAAATAGACCACGCAAGGTCATGTGACGACGACTCTGATCATTGATGAGTTGTGCGTATTCTTTGTAAGTACGATAGTTGTTGTCGCGGGTCGCGTGTTGTAGTTTGGCGATAGAGTCAGGCGTCCACATATGATCTTCGCCGCGCACGCGGAAGGCATACTCTCCTCCCGTTTCAAGGGCATTGGCCAAGACGGGGTCGTTGCTGAACGCCGCGCGATGCGTGCGGAGTGCTTCTTCGGCGACTTCGAAAATACCGATGCCTTCGATCGTGCTGGCAGTACCTGAAAAATATTTGTTGACCAGGTCTGTGCGCAAGCCAACGGCTTCGAAAATCTGTGCGCCGCAGTAAGACATGTAGGTCGAGATGCCCATTTTGGACATCACTTTGTTCAAACCTTTACCGATGGCCTTGACGTAATTTTTGATAGCTTTCTGGTCGTCCTTGCTGATAGCAGCAATGCTCTCGATAGCGAGAAACGGATGTATGGCTTCGGCGCCATAGCCGCCAAGCAGGGCGAAGTGGTGAACTTCACGAGCAGAGCCTGTTTCAACGACCAGACCCGTATTGGTGCGAAGGCCTTCCCGGATCAAGTGCTGATGGATCGCCGACGTAGCGAGCAATGCCGGAATAGCGACATGTTCGCGATCGACATTTCGGTCAGTCAAAATCAACACGGTATAGCCGCTTTTAACGGCATCGACCGCCCGCGCGCAAAGTGCGGCGAGGCGTGCTTCGATGCCATCCGGTCCCCAGGCAGCGGGATAGCTCATGTTGAGTTCGAAGCTGCGGAATTTGTTGCCCGTCAACTCGGAGATGCCGCGAATCCTCGCCATTTCTTTGTCGTCGAGAACGGGCTGGTTGACTTCGAGGCGAAGCGGCGGGTTGACGTTGTTGATATCTAACAGGTTGGGTTTGGGTCCGATAAAAGAGACCAGCGACATGACCATTTGTTCGCGGATTGGATCAATCGGCGGATTGGTCACCTGCGCAAAGAGTTGTCGGAAATAGTTATAAAAAGGTTTGGCGCGGTTTGACAAGACGGCGAGTGGCGCATCGTTGCCCATCGAGCCAATGGCTTCTTCGCCTGTTTCAGCCATCACTTCAAGAATAAATTTGAAGTCTTCTTGCGTCCAGCCAAAAGCTTGCTGGCGATCCAGCAAGCTTGTTGTCACAGCCGGTAGATGTTGACTCGCAGGCGAGGGCAAGGACTCGAGCTTGACGCGCAGACGATCGATCCACTGGCGGTAGGGCCGGGAGTTGGCAAGTTGAGACTTGATTTCAGCGTCGTCGATGATGCGGCCTTGCTCAAGGTCGATCAAGAACATTTTTCCTGGCTGCAGGCGCCACTTTTTGACGATTTTGTTTTCAGGAATGGGCAGAGTGCCGGCTTCGGACGCCATGATGACCATGTCATCATCGGTAATAAGATAGCGTGCGGGGCGAAGGCCATTGCGATCCAGGGTCGCACCAATTTGGCGACCATCTGTAAAGGCAACCGCGGCAGGGCCGTCCCAGGGCTCCATCATAGCTGCGTGGTATTCATAAAAAGCGCGGCGGCTCGGGTCCATGTGCGTGTGTTGCTCCCACGCTTCCGGAATCATCATCATCATGGCGTGGGCGAGGGAATAGCCCGAGTTCACCAACAGTTCGAGGCAGTTGTCGAAGGTCGCCGTGTCAGATTGTCCTTCGTAGACGATTGGATAGAGCTTTTTGAGATCGTCACCCAGCACGGCAGACTGCATCATGCCTTCGCGGGCGCGCAGCCAGTTGAAGTTGCCTTTGACAGTATTGATCTCGCCATTGTGGGCGATCATGCGGTAGGGATGGGCAAGCGGCCATGCGGGAAACGTATTCGTGGAAAAGCGTTGGTGCACGAGAGCAACCGCTGAAACGGTGAGTGGATCAGCTAAATCACGGTAGTAGCAACCAACTTGGTCTGCTAAGAGCAGGCCTTTGTAGACGATCGTGCGAACCGAGGCGGAAGGCACGAAATATTCTTTGCCATGCGCCAAGCCCATGGCCTGAATGGCATGGCTCGCGGTTTTGCGAATCACATAGAGCTTGCGTTCTAGCGCATCTGGAACCATGACGTCAGCGCCGCGGCCGATAAAGAGCTGGCGAATGACGGGTTCGCAGGCGCGTACGGCCGGCGACATTGGCATCTCTGCATCGACTGGGACATCGCGCCAGCCGAGGACAACCTGACCTTCGGCCCGCACAGAGCGTTCGAGCTCTTGTTCACAGGCGAGTCGGGAAGCGATTTCTTTAGGCAAAAAAACCATCGCAACGCCGTATTCGCCGGGCGCGGGAAGCGTAATGCCTTGCTTGGCGAGATCTTGACGGTAGAAAGCATCGGGGATCTGAATCAGAATGCCCGCACCATCTCCCATGAGCTTGTCGGCACCGACTGCACCCCGGTGATCGAGATTCTCAAGAATTTTGAGGCCTTGCTCAATAATGGAGTGACTTTTTTGTCCCTTGATATGTGCCACAAAGCCAACACCACAGGCGTCATGCTCATGCGCTGGGTTGTAAAGCCCCTGGGCTTTTGGGATGCCTGCAGTCGGCTTAGAAGAGACCTTAGTGGCCGTTGAAGGATGAAAACTAAGAGGAAAAGTCGACATATCGTGCTCCAGGAACTGGTCTGCGATGTTGCAGCGCAAGAGCGAAACAATACCCCTGAATAGTGCCCTATGCAAGAAAATAAATTAGGGTGCGTCCCCATATATTAAGGAAGGAAGAATCCCCGAAAAATAAATGGGGACAGATCAATTCTTTTTGGGTCGGCCTCGGTTGCCGGGACTGACGCGCCGCGTGGCGATTTTTTGTAATTCGCCTATGAAAGGCTCGTCCCCAAGGGCCCATTGTCCATTCAAGCAAAAGGAGATACGTTTGTTCGCGCCGCTAGGTAAGCCTTCGTAAAGACGCTTTCGGTAATTGGCCTGCCTGTCAAAAGGTGTGTTGCCACAGAGCCAATAATCAGGATGGGGCTGTAACCACGATATGGCTTGTGAGACAGCGCCCGTATGGACTCGAGCAGAAGACCAGGGCCATGACTCTGCATCTTCAACCAGTTTTTCTCGAACTGGCTGTTGTTCGAGCCAAATAAGAGCAGGTAGTACCCACAAACTTGGTTGTGGAATCGTCGCGTGATAGCGACCAGAAAATACGCCGCCTAGCTTGAGTTGCGCAGCTAGTTTGCGACCGAGGGCCTGCACAAGTGACGGCAAACTTTTATCGTCGGTCGGCGTTGCGAGCAAGAGCAGGGCACGAGGCGTGATGGACCAACCATGAATTGATGCATGACAAAGAGGGGTCGCCTCACCTAACCAGGTCGTCATGTTTTGGTAGCGTTGATCGAGGAGAGATTGACTGGGCTGTTGCACAGCTTCAGAAAACTGAATCGAAATCAGCTGGGCGTAACCCGCTGCGTAGAGACGGGGTTGTCGGGCCATGGTGAGAAAAAGCCCGAGACTAGGGCTTTTTTAACCTATAAAAAAGATTTGGCTCGCTCACGATGTATAGGTTGCCGGCATCATCCGTGGCGATACCCTCCGGCCGGGGCATTGGTTTTGCGCCTTTAGGGGAAAGCGAAAGCATGCCTCGTCCCTCGCCGGAGTCTCCGTCAAGCTGGACAATCATTTGAGACTCTTCGCTGAGCAAAAAAACACGTCCGTTGGTTGGGTCGGCTTCGACAGAGGAAAGGTCTGTCGCAAAAGGAACCTCGTCGAGCCAGTAGCTAATGTTTTCGATACGTAGGCCGCGTGAGTCAGGCGCCTGCAAGTAATTGAGTCCACTGACGCGATAAAGCGTACGTGGGCTGTGCTCTTTGGAAATATACAGACGATCACGCTTAAGGTCGTAGCCTAAACCATTAAAACCTTGATTAGCATCCTCCCCCTCTCCAAAACGTAAAAGAAGAGAAAAAGCGCGGGTCACATCAAGGGTTTGAGGTGACGAAGGAATCTCGGTCAACACGACACGGTTGCGCTTGCCGTTGACCAGTGCCACGCGGTTACCACCCATCCAGGCAATGCCATTAATGTCTGACATCCCTTTGACGGGGTAGGTCGCTAAAAGCTGTCCGTCAGTGGAGAGCGCGACGATGGCCGTAGGTCGATTGACCACACCCCAAAGACGCTTTTGCAAGGGGTCGTAGGTCAGCCCCGCAAATTTGCCCTCAAGCCCTGCGACTGGCCGGGGCTGGTCAGGCGTCGCGAAACCTGTCAGGGTATTTCCACCCTGGGCCGCAATTTTCTTTTCCCACTCGGCTTGTTTGGCTGCCAGACCGGAAATCCAACGATAAGCCACTTGCTCAGCGTGGTAATAGCGCACGCCGATGTAAGTCGCCCAGCCCACAGCGATAATGAGTAGGCAGGCAAGCAATATTTTGGAAAGAAACTTGACTAAGTCGGACATACCCGAATCCAGGGACAAACAAAAACGCCTCAGACTAAAAAAGGGCGTCTGAAATACGTAACCAGATTAACACTCTGAAGGGTATTAAGGAACTTTCGTTGCTGAAAACCGTCATATTGGCACTCAGGGCGTTCGAGTGCTAAAATTAGGCATTAGATGACGCCTCAAAAAGGAGTCTTTCTTCATGACAAATACGGCGGCTTTAACCTTGCAACCTAGTCAACTCGCAATGGCTATTTCGAATCCAGGCGCGCTTGGAACGATTGAGGCCTATATTTCAACAGTCAATCGCTTGCCGGTGCTCACGCCGGAGCAGGAGATTGGTCTTGCCAGGCGTTTGCGTGACGATCAGGACATCGCCGCGGCGCGTGAGCTCGTGCTTTCTCATCTCCGCTTGGTGGTGTCAGTCGCCCGGCAATATCTGGGTTATGGCTTACCGCATGCGGATCTGATCCAAGAAGGTAACGTTGGGTTGATGAAAGCCGTCAAGCGCTTCGACCCGGAGCGAGGTGTCAGGCTTGTTTCCTTCGCCGTGCATTGGATCAAGGCAGAAATTCACGAATATATCGTCCGCAACTGGCGGATGGTCAAGGTCGCAACCACAAAAGCGCAACGAAAGTTATTTTTTAATTTGCGCAGTATGCGTCCTGACGGGCAGACGCTGGATTCCAAACAGGTTGATGAGATCGCGGCGCATTTAAATGTGCGTACCGAAGACGTACGCGAGATGGAGGTTCGCCTCTCGGGTCGCGAAATGTCACTTGAAAATCAAGATGACGACGAGGATGCTTACGCACCTATTGCTTACTTGTCCGATGAGGGACATGACGACCCCACGCAGGTGCTTGCGCGCAGGGATGAAGACCTGATGCGTGGCGCAGGACTGGATCGCGCTTTAGAGGCGCTGGATCCTCGATCGCGTCGCATTGTTCAGGCGCGTTGGTTACAGGACGACAGTGGCGCGACGTTGCACGAGTTGGCAGAGGAGTTTGGCGTTTCGGCCGAGCGGATTCGTCAAATCGAAGTCGCAGCTATGAAAAAAATGCGTTTGGCCTTGACAAACTAAAGTCAAAATCTCACAACATCACGTACCATAGGGTTCTGTTGGCAGGCCTTGCCTGCCAAGCCCTCGGAATCAACGGGTATGGATATCAACTCCTTTGTGTTTGGACTCACGGGCCTTTTAGCGCTCGTCTGTTTCATGCCCCCACTTGCCGGGCGCGTCAAGCTCCCCTATTCGGTTTTTCTAGCGATCGCAGGCTGTGTGCTGGGTTATGTATCCCATGTGCACCAATGGGCCCCGCCCGTGCTGGGCGAGTTTCTGACGATTTTGAGTACTTTTGAAATATCGTCAGAAACATTCCTAGTTGTATTTTTACCGATCCTGCTCTTTGAGGCGGCACTCGCGATGAATGTGCGTAGGCTGCTCGATGACTTGGGGCCCATTTTAATGATGGCTGTGGTGGCCGTCATCATCAGCACGGTATTCGTCGGTGTGGTCTTATCCAAGATCTCTGGGTTCAGTCTGGTAGTTTGTTTGCTACTGGGCTCGATTGTCGCCACGACAGACCCTGCAGCAGTGATTGGGATTTTCAAAGAGGTCGGCGCGCCTGCGAGACTCAACACGTTGGTCGAAGGCGAGAGTTTGTTAAACGATGCAGCAGCCATCGCGTTGTACGCGGCGCTGATGGGTGTGTTGTCTCACACAGCAGAGCTGAGCTTTGGCGCACTCTCTCAAAATTTCCTTTATCTCTTTATTGGTGGCGGTCTGACGGGGTTCGTGCTCGCGCGCCTAGCCTGTTTATCGTTTCCTCTGTTGCGTGGCTGGCCCGCCGCGGAGATTTCTTTGACGATCTCTGTCGCCTATCTATCCTATTTTGTTTCTGAACATTATCTTCATGTCTCAGGTGTCGTGGCTACCGTGGTGGCAGGCTTGGTGGTGGGTTCGACCGGCCGCACGAGAATGGCGCCAACAACGTTCGTGACCCTCTCACAGTCTTGGCATCAATTTGGCTTTTGGGCGAATTCGCTGATTTTTTTGTTTGCGGCGATGCTGATCCCCAAGGTGATGGAAAATGCGACTTGGATACATCTTTTTTATGTTTTCCTCGTGTTTGCCGCGACCCTTTTGGCGCGCGCGATCGTTGTGTTTGGTCTAGTACCGATACTCTCTTTTTCAGGCATTGGTGCGCGCATTGGGACCAGATTTAGAGTGGTGCTGTGGTGGGGCGGACTGCGCGGGGCTTTGTCTCTCGCGCTTGCGCTCGCCGTGACCGAGCGTACAAGTTTGCCTGCGGAGGCGCGTGAATTTATCGCGATTACGGTCACAGGTTTTGTGCTGGCAACACTCTTTATCAATGGGTTGACCTTACAGCCTGTGATCAAGTTGCTGGGTCTGAATTTACTGACTAAAAAAGAGCGCGCATTGAGAAATCAAGCTGTCATTGTCGCCACGGCGATGATTCAACAAGAGACCGATGAAATTGCCCGCTCCGAACATGTTTCTGGCGCAGCGCGCGAGCATGTGTATGCAGCCTTTAACAAAAGCATCGAAGAAGGCAGTGAGCTTCATATTGAACATTTTTCGATCAAAGAACGTGTTGATCTTGGGTTGACGATTCTGGCAAGACAAGAATATGAACGGTATTTTGATGTGTTGAAGCATCAGATTATTGATCGCAATATGGCGGAGCGATTGCTGGGTCGGGCTGAACGGTTAGAAGAGTCCGTTCGTTTGCGGGGCGTGCGGGGTTTTGAGTCGAGTACCGCACGATCGATGCGTTATCCCCGCCGATTTAGGCAAGCGATGCGTATTTATGAAGTATTTGGTGTGCAGCGTTGGTTGGCGTACGAATTAAGTCAGCGCTTTGTCGCATTGATGTGCATGCGCTCCATTTCACAACAGTTGCTGGACTTTATTGCGAAAAAACTACCCGAAATTCTGGGTCCTGAGGCCTGTGAAAAAATCACTGCGTTGCACATTCAACGCCTGTCCATGATTCGTGAAGCACTGCATGCGTTGGAGCTCCAGTACCCAACGTATTCGCTGTGGATGCAAGAGCACTATTTGGGACGCATTGCGCGACGCC